>OFMK01002309.1_pt1 | contig 10854 bp, 10 predicted proteins | sample 1541781 | NCBI WGS metagenome assembly OFMK01 (sample SAMN04209250, study PRJEB22552) | human gut metagenome | biome: gut; material: feces | host: Homo sapiens | place: USA: Oklahoma
CCGCCGCGCCGAAAGCGCAAAATTTCGCATTCCCCAGTATAGCATAGTTTTGCCTTATTTGCTATACTCAAACACAGAACGGGCCGGAGGAGCCGGCACAGAATATACTTTGCGGCCCCGGTGTGCCGGGGCAAAAAAGGGGGATGCACATGGAGCAGCAGACGCTTTTCGGCGGCGAGGTGGCGCGGCCGCTGGCCAGCCGCATGCGCCCGCGCACGCTGGAGGAATTTTTCGGGCAGGAGAAGCTTTTGGGCGAGGGGAAAATTCTGCGCCAGCTTATTGATTCCGACAACGTGCCCAGCATGATATTCTGGGGCCCGCCGGGCGTGGGCAAAACCACGCTGGCGCGCATTATCGCACGCCGCACAAAGGCGGAGTTTGTGGATTTTTCGGCTGTGACCAGCGGCGTGAAGGAGATAAAGGCCGTGATGGAGCGCGCGGAGGACGTGCGCCGCTTCGGGCAAAAGACCATTCTGTTTGTGGATGAGATACACCGCTTCAACAAGGCCCAGCAGGACGCCTTTCTGCCCTATGTGGAGCGCGGCAGTATCGTGCTCATCGGCGCCACCACCGAAAACCCCTCCTTCGAGATAAACTCGGCCCTGCTCTCGCGCTGCAAGGTGTTCGTGCTGGAGGCGCTTACCCCCGCACAGGTGACGGCTGTGCTGCGCCGCGCGCTGGCAGACGAACGCGGCTTCGGCGGGCAGGGCGTGCAGATAGACGGCGAGTGCCTTTCCATGATAGCCGCCTTTGCAAACGGCGACGCGCGCACCGCGCTGGGCACGCTGGAGATGGCCGTGCTGAACGGCAGGCGCGAAAACGGGCGCATCTATGTGGAAAAGCAGCTTTTGGAGCAGTGCGTCTCGAAAAAGTCGCTTTTGTACGACAAGGCGGGCGAAGAGCATTACAACCTGATTTCGGCGCTGCACAAATCCATGCGCAACTCAGACCCGGACGCCGCCGTGTACTGGCTGGCGCGCATGCTGGAGGCCGGGGAGGACCCGCTGTATGTGGCCCGCCGGCTCATCCGCTTTGCCAGTGAGGACATCGGCCTTGCCGATTCGCGCGCGCTGGAAATTGCCGTGGCGGCCTATCAGGCGTGCCATTTCCTTGGCATGCCGGAGTGCAACCTGCACCTGACGCACGCAGTCATTTACCTTTCGCTGGCGCCGCGCTCGAACGCGGTGTACAGGGCCTACGAGGCAGCGAAGCGGGACGCCCTGCACATGCTGGACGAGCCCGTGCCGCTGGTGATACGCAATGCGCCCACGCGGCTGATGGGCGAGCTTGGCTATGGCGAGGGCTATGTGTACGCGCACGACACGGCGGATAAAATAGCCGCCATGGAGTGCCTGCCCGAAAGCCTGCGCGGCCGCCGCTATTATGTGCCCGGTGAGGCGGGCAGCGAGGCGCGCGCGAAGCAGAGGCTGGAGGCCGTGCTGCGCTGGCGCGCCGAACATGCGCAGGGCGCAAAGCCGCAGCCGCAAAGCGAAGAACAAAACAGGCATGGAGACGGCGCGGAGCCCGGCACCCAGGCACAGCCGCAAGGCGAAGAACAAAACAGGCATGGGGGCGGCGCGCCCGGAGCGAAACAGGCGGCCAGGTGATGCCTGGCCCGCCGGGCGTGCCACCCGGGGCTGGTGCGGGTGGCGGAACCGCCCGGTTGCCGGGCGGGCCTGTCCACGCGGTGTGCGGCCTTCCTCCTGCGCGCTTGCGCGCTGTGCTTTGGGCGGGCTGGCACACAAAACAAGCGCCGCCCGCGCAAAAGGGAGGGGCGCGGAAAAAACAGGAAATGTGCGCCCGGCCGTTTAAGCCGCGGCAAAGCGTGCCACACTATGGCTGACACTGCAAAAGGAGGCCAGCCGAATGGAAAAGCGTGAAGTGAAGCGCGGCGAGGTGTTTTACGCAGACCTCAGCCCCGTGGTGGGCTCGGAGCAGGGCGGCGTGCGGCCGGTACTTATCGTGCAGAACGATATCGGCAACCGGTTTTCGCCCACGGTGATTGCCGCGGCCATCACCTCGAAGCAAGATAAAACGAACCTGCCCACCCACATCCCGGTAAAGGCGGGCACGGGCGGCCTTTCGCGCGACAGCGTGGTGCTTTTGGAGCAGATCCGCACACTGGACAAGCACCGCCTGCGCGAAAGGGCCGGGCGCGTGGGCGAAGAAGAGATGCGCAGGGTGGACGCCGCGCTGGGCGTGAGCTTCGGGCTGCAAAGCGGCGTGTGACATTGCCCGGAAAATGAGGCCGGCCCCGCCTTCGAACAGGAAGGCGGGGCCGGGTTTTGTTCCGGTGGTGCGGCGTCAGCGCGTGAGGTTCACGCTGAACACGTATTTTTCGCCGCTGTAATCGCAGGTTACATAGTACAGCGCCCGGCCGTCTTTCAGGTGCATGGTGCAGCGCATGCGCAGCACGGGCATGCCCGGGCGCAGGCACAGAAGCTTTTGCAGCGCCGGGCTGGGCGTTTCGGCCTCCAGCGTGATCTGTGCGTTGCCCAGCTGCAGGTGATAGATATCCTCGTAAATGTGATACAGCGAGGTGGATTCCACCAGGTGGGTGTGAAGATCCGGGCACAGCGCACAGGGGATGTACGCCACCTCGTGCGCCATGGGCTGGCCGTTTGCCTTGCGCAGGCGGCTGATGATGTAGGCGCGCTCGGCCCCGGTGAAGCCCAGCTCCTTGCGCACGGGGGCGGGAAGGTCTGCCGTGAGCTGGATGCTGAGCAGCTCGGAGGAGGGGGAAAGGCCGCGCCGGAGCATCTGCTCGGAAAAGCTCTCCATGCGGGAAAGGCCGTAATCCGCCTTTTCAATGCGCACAAAGGTGCCTGCCGCCGCCTTGCGCTTGAGGTAGCCCTCGCTCTCCAGCTTGGCCAGCGCGCGGCGCACGGTGTCGCGGCTAACGGCGTACTGGCGCATCAGCTCGTGCTCCGGCGCGATGCGCTGGCCCGGGCGAAGCCGGCCGGAATCGATGGCCTGCTTGAGCTCTGAATAAAGCCTGAGGTAGAGAAAATTTCTGTTCTGCGGCATGACGTGCCCCTTTCTTTGCTGCGGGCGGATACGGGCAAAGCCCGCCGCGCGCTGCGCAGCGGGCATGGCCTGGGAGAATACCTTACATCACTGGCGTGCGGGCATTACAAAAACTGGCGCACCGCCTGCTGGGCAGCCTGCTCCACCATGTTGTCGATGGCGGTGCCCACCACAAGGATGTTGACCTTTGTGTCCTTGAAGGCCTGGAAGTTGACGGTGTTGATGCCGCCCTCGGCCAGCGTGGGCACTTTGACGGCCTCCACCATGGCGATGACGCGCTCTTTCATCAGCGAGGGGATCTCGCCCGCGGCCACGCCTTCGTAGCTCATGCCCGTCATCATGCCGATCATGTCAGTGCCCACTTCTTCCATCTGCTTTGCCACCTTGTACACTTCCTCCGGCGTCTCGGCGGGAAGGCCGAAGGTGTGCAGGTCTGTCGGGCGGCCGATGTAGGCGTCCACCAGCAGGCCATAGCGGTGGGCCATGGCCACCAGCTCTTCCAGGTCTTTCAGCGAGGATTTATGCGTGTGCAGGCCGTCGGCCCCGGCCAGCGCCATTTTCATGAAGTCTTCGTCCGTGAGCGGGTGGGGCACCACTTCCGTGAAGCCGCCGGGGATGCCCACGGTGATGTACACGTCCGAGGGCACCACGCTGCGCACGCCGCGCGTGACTTCGGCCATCTGGTCTACGGTGATCTCGTGGCGGATGGCCTCGGCGTCGTGCATGACGGTGACGCCCTTGTGGCCGCGGGCAAGGGCCACGGCGGGGTGGTTGGGCTCCAGCATTTTTACGCCCGCCTCTACTACGGCGCGCGCCATGCGGGCGTCGTCGCCCGTGATGCCGGTGCTGAGGATGGTGTGGCCGCCGCCCTCTTCCAGGGCCTTCTTCACCTTGGCCATGCCAAGGCTCATGCGTTTTGCCATATCGTTATAGAACATCAAAAACAACCTCTTTTCTGAAAGATAACAAAGACATGCCCGCCGTGCGGCGGCTTTTTATTTTTCCGCGTTTTTCAGCGGCACGCGGTTGGCGATGACGGTGATGACAAACGCCACCGCCATGGCGACCAGCATGCACAGCGCGAACAAGACGGCGTGGCCCTCGTTGGCAAGGAACGGCGCCATGAACGAGGGAACGTACGCGGTGCCCTTCACACCCAGCAGGCCCACCAGCGCACCGGAGACGGTGGAGGCAAGGATGGCCCCGCCAAACACAAGCTTGTTGGAGAACATGAACGGGTAAGACGCCTCTACGAATGTGCCAAAGCCAAGGTTGATCAAAAAGCCGGGCAGCGCCACGGCCGCGTCGCTTTTCTGGCGCGGGAACAGCACGTTTGCAAGCGTGATGCCGGCCGACACCATCACAAGACCCGTCATGTCGATGGCGCCCAGGAACGAAAAGCCCGTGCTCTCCATTTCAAGCAGCACGATGGGCAGGATGGCCGCATGATATACGCCGCCGATGATGGCCGGCCAGATCAGCAGCCCGGCCACGGCACCGGCCAGCAGCGGGCTGAACGCCAGGCAGGCCTCGATCAGCGCCTTGACGCCGTTGCCGAACCACAGCGCCACCGGGGCGATGGCGTACATGCCGGCAAAACCCGCGATAAGCCCCGCAAGGCCGCCGGCCGCGATGTTGGCCGTGGTGCCGGGCACCTTGTGGCCAAGGCAGAAGGTGATGATGTAATAGGCAAGCACGCCTGCCAGGATGCCGGCCACAAGGCCGCCGATGATGCCGCCGTCCGTGGACATGGTGCCCGCGATGACGCCGGCCACGATGCCCACCTCGTCCAGGCCGGACACCTGCTTTGCCGCGATGGCCGCCAGGATGACGGGCAAAATGCCGATCAGCATGTTGAACACGTCTTCCAGCCCCGCCAGCCCGGGCAGCTTGCTGAGCGCAAGGCACAGCGCCATGGCGATGAAGCCGGGCATGGAGGCCATCATGATGCCGCGGAAGTTGATGCGCTTGAGCACAGAGCCCTGCACCGCGCCGGCGCCTGCGGCCGAAGAACCGATCACGGGCATGTATTTCAGCTTCCATTCCTTTGAGAGCGCCGAGATGAACGCCACCGCGCGCGTGCGGTTGGTGGTGCCTGTGGTGCCCGAGGCCGAGATGACGCGCACGCCGGCGGCCTGCGTGTTGGCGATGGACGTGCCGCCCGTGCCCACGGCCGGGATCTGCTTGCGCGCGGCCGCGGCAACGGCTTTGGCATTTACGCCCTTGGGGTCGCTGCTCATCAGCACAAGGCCGTCGATGCCGCCCTCGTCGATCAGGCCCGCCAGCTGCTCGTCCAGCTGTTCGGCCTGCTGGTTGATCTCTTTCAAACTGGCCTGCGGCCCGGCCGTGAGCTGGCCGCCCTCAAGCGTGTACAGACGCGCCTTTGCGTCCATGGAAATGTTGTCCATCGTGGCCTGTGCCCCAATGAACTGGATGAAGGCCACTTCAATGCCGGCAGACTGTGCTTGGGTGAAGATCTCCTTCATCATGGCGTTCGGGTCGCTGCCGCCCTGGTTGTACAGGTTGCCGCCGCTGCTTCCGATCACTGCGATGCGCTTGCTCATATGCGCTCTCCTTTCTGTTCCTCCGCATGTTTGCTTCCCCCGGGGGAATATCCGGACAATTCACATTATAAGGCGCCCAGAAAGGAAAACAAGGTGTAAAACCGCCAATGTTTTTATATATTTTTTATAATTTATGAACAAAAACAGGACATTTTTTATGCAATATGCATACATTTGGAGCGGTCGAGACGCATACAATGCAAAGCAATTGTACGGTTGCGCCGCGCCGGTGCAAACGGTGGCGTGCCGCCTGCATGCGCCGTGCGCGCGGCGCCGGAAGGCACGGAAAAAGGCGGCCGCGCCGGCTTTGCGGCGGCCGCCTTGTTCTGTGCCGATATCATGCCCGGGCCATCATCATTTTGGCGGCTTTGTAGATATCGCCGCAGCCCAGTGTGATGACAAGATCGCCCGGCTGTGCATTTGCCAGCACATGGCCCACCACTTCTTCAAACGTGGGAAACCACACGCTGCCGGGGATTTTTGCCGCAAGGTCTTTTGTGCGCACGGTGTAGTCCTCCGCGCGCTCGCGGCTGCCCATGATCTCTGTCATTACCACATTGTCTGCAATGGGCAGCACGCGGGCGAATTCCTCCAGCAGCATCTGTGTGCGCGAATAGGTGAACGGCTGGAACACCGCCCAGACCTTTTTGTAATCCATCTCCTTGGCGGCGCGCAGGGTGGCCTCCAGCTCGGTGGGGTGATGGGCGTAGTCGTCCGCTATGGTGACGCCGTTCACCTCGCCCAATATCTCAAACCGGCGCCCCGCGCCGCGGAAGGCCGCAAGCCCCTGGGCGCACTGGCCGGGCGTGCAGCCCGCGCCCTCGGCGCAGGCATAGGCGGCCAGCGCGTTGTAAACGTTGTGGTAGCCGGGCACCGAAAGGCGCACATGCACGCCCGGTGCGCCGTGCACGGCCACGTCGAATTCGAAGAACGACGGGCGGTATTCCCGCACGTTCACGGCGCGGTAATCTGCCTGCTGCCGGATGCCGAAGGTGCGCACATCGCGGTCTACCCGGCCCATCACGGCCACGGTGTTGGCGTCGTCGATATTGGCGATGACGCGGTGCTCGGTGAGCAGGGCAAACTTGTGGAAGGCCTCCTTCAGGTTGTCCATGGTCTTAAAGAATTCCAGATGGTCCGCGTCGATATTCAGAATGACGGACGTGTGCGGCACAAGCTGCAAAAAGGTGTTGTGGTATTCGCACGCTTCCACCACAATATTGCGCCCCGCGCCATAGCGGCCGTAGCCGTCGATAAGGGGCAGCTTGCCGCCGATGACGGCGGCGGGGTCCAGCCCGGCCATGACCATAATCTGCACCGTCATGGCGGTGGTGGTGGTTTTGCCGTGCGTGCCGGAAATGCAGATGGGGCAGGGATAGGTATTTGTCACATAGCCCAGCATCACGCTGCGCTCTACCGTGGGGATACCCAGGCGCCGCGCCTCTTCTATTTCCGGGTTGCCCTTCATAATGGCGGCTGTATACACCACAAGCTGCGCGCCGTGCACATTTTCGGCCCGGTGGCCGTGGTACACCGGGATGCCCATGGCCTTTTCCCTGTCTACGATGTCGCCCACGCCCACGTCCGAGCCGGTTATCTCGTACCCCACTGCGTGCAGTATCTGCACCAGCGGAAACATGCCGCTGCCGCCGATGCCCACGAAGTGAAGCTTTGTCTTGCCGTCCAGCAGGTTGCTGTTAAAACCGTTCATGCTGTGCCCCCTAGATTTTTCTTACAAAATATTATATAATGTTTTTCATAAAAAATAAACATTTTTGCGTTCACTTTTATACGAACTTTGCTATAATAGCAATAATAGGGCGCTTCGGAACGAAAGCTGTCGCGCTTATGAGGGTGAAAAGGGCGGCCGTTTGTGCCGCGCATAATGAGAAGGAGAGGTCGTATCCATGGAAACCATGCGGGGCCCCGTGCAGGATTATGAGCTGAAGGACGGCGTGCTGCGCTGCCTTGTAGAAGACAAGGCGGCTTTTTATAAACAGGACCCAACACGCGTGCTGGCACTTTTCACGGCCAGTGCCGCAGAGGGCTGCGGCATTGATGAAGATACATACGCCGCCGCCATGCAGGCAGTGGGCGGCATTGCGCGGCTGCACGCGAAGGTGGTGCGCGAGGCGGTGCAGAACATTCTGCTCTCGGACGCGCCGGAGAAGATAGGCCCGCTGGTGGCGGGCAATGCGCTGGGGCAGTACGGCATTACGGGCGCGGGCACAGGCCTTGAGGCGCTGCGCGATGTGCCCTGCACCATGGAGACGCGCTGGTGGAGTTTTCTGCGCATGTGCAATGCGCACTACTCCATTGTGTGCGAGCGCTTCGGCTTTTCCCAGCGCTTTGCGGATGTGCTGGCCGGGCTGGACAGGCTGGCTGCCACCAGCGCACTGCCGCAGAGCGTGCCGGAACTCAAGCGCCTTTTGTGCCGCCTGCCGGAGTTTGACTACGAGGCCGCCGTGCGCACGCTGATGCGCACGGACGTGCGCTGGGCCGGGCAGCTTGCGCTGTACGACGCGCTGTGCTTTTCCGGCGAGCCATACCGCATGCGCCATCTGGCCGTGACGGCGGCAGACCTTGCCGCCGTGGGCATCATGGGGCAGAAGGCCGCCTGGGTGCTTTCGCAGCTTATGGAGGCCGTGCTGAAGGCGCCGGAGGTGAACACCCAGCCCGCGCTGATGGCCCTGGCCCAGACGCTGGCGGCAGAGTATAAATAACAGGGCTGCGGCCCTGCCGGGCGCGGCATGCGCATGAAAGAAAACCAGCAAGCGGGCGCCTTGGCAGACGCCCGCTTTATGAATTTAACCTGAAAATATTATTTCGCGCGCAAAAGAGGCGGAAACGGATGGGCAGGCTGTTCTATCATTACACCGGTATCAGCGGGTTTGAAGCCATTCTCAAAAGCGGAAGCTTGCGTATGACGCGGCCTGATTTTATGAACGACTCCAACGACTGCCGTGTGTTTCTTGATGTTGTAAAGAAGTACATTGAAAGCAAACCGCTGGAGAGGTTTGTTATGGAGGGCGGCAGGGAAGATTTGGGCATTGTTTCCGCCCGTGTGCAGAATGCATATTTTCGAGCCGTGTGCTTGCAAAAATGCTGATGGGAATTGTCCTTTCCCCATGAAGCGCAAGCTGCCTTTTCAGGAGGAGACATACCCGCGCGTGATTGCAATTTTGTAAACAGGCAGGGAGGTGAAATTCAGGCTCAGGACGTCCGGCTTCCATGCCATGACATTCGGTGGTGAAGGGCAAGCGCGCAGTTCGGCCCGATAATTGTTCGATGGCCTGGGGGAAAGACAGCAGCTGCATTGCTCTTGCATTCCCGCGGAGGGTGTGGTATGATGTTTAGGCAATCGTTCCGATCGCTGCTCCATACGCACAGGATGGTGTATGCTGGTAGCATCCCATTGAAGGTTGTGATGGGCGCATGTACAAGGCATGGCCCCCTGAATCAGAACCAGAAAGAGGTGAAACACATGAAGGAAGGTATCCATCCGAAATACGAGGAAGCCGTGGTCACCTGCGCGTGCGGCAACACGTTCACCACGCGCTCCACGAAGAAGGAAATTCACGTGGAGGTCTGCTCCAAGTGCCATCCGTTCTACACCGGCAAGCAGAAGCTGGTGGACACCGGCGGCCGTGTGGACCGCTTCAAAAAGCGCTTCAATATGCAGTAAGCACCCTCAAGGGGCGGCCGTTATGGCTGCCTCTTTTTCTTTGGAGAGAAAGGGGGCGCACGGCAGTGCGGCAAAAAGGGCTTGCGCACTGCTGTGAACACTGCCTGCCGCGGTTTACAAAGACAGACAAATAAGGTATTATAAATATGATTATCATCTATCGGCATCGGGGCGCGCCGGGCTTTTGCCCCGCGGGGTGCCAGCATCCTTTTGCGGAAGGGAGGCCCGGCGGGCCGCCCTTCTTTGGTTTCTTTTTGCTTTAGCGAAACGGCACCCCGCGGCTTTGCCGGGTAGAGTAAAAGGGCTTTCGCTGTTAGTTTCGAGCGAAGCGGGATGGTATACAATACTAAAAAGATGCAGCACGCAACGGGAAGGACCCCGTTTACAGGGGGCGGGACAAGTGATGCAAAAGGCAGCGTATTCAGTGCCTCCTGAGAGGCTTGCGTATGCCCTTTCAGGGCTTACGCAGGCCCCCGGCTTTGCCGGGGGCCTGACTGATGAGAGGAGGGACGGCGGTGGAGAGCTACCGCACCGTGCAGGGCACGGCTGAGGCGGAACTGGAAGACCGCCGTTCGCGCTTTATTGCACAGCTTTCATTTGCAGACACGGAGGAAAAGGCCCTGGCCTTTCTGGACACCGTGCGCGCAAGGCACAAAACAGCCAGCCACAACGTGTACGCCTATGTGCTGCGCGAGGGTGCGCGCATGCGCTATTCCGACGACGGCGAGCCGCAGAAAACCAGCGGCCTGCCCACGCTGGAGGCCATCCGCCACGCGGGCGTAACAGACTGCGTCATTGTCACCACGCGCTATTTCGGCGGCACGCTGCTGGGCACGGGCGGGCTTGTGCGCGCTTACGGCGGCGCGGCGGCGCTGGCGCTTCAGAAGGCGCGCATCGTCACCATGCGGGTGGTGGTGCCGGGGGTGTGGCGCGTTTCGTATGCACAGTACGAGCAGGCGCTGCGTATTCTGGAGGAATGCGGCGCAAAGCTGGAGGATACGCGCTTTGGGGCGGACGTGGCCCTGTGCTTTGCCATACTGGAGGAAGGGCGCGCGGCCCTGTGCGAAAAGGCGCGCGAGTTTTGCCGCGGCGCGGCTCTGCTGGAATGGCAGGCCGCGCGCTGTGCGCCGTTCTGAGGCGGCTGCTGCGGCGCTTTGCCTCTGCACCAGCACCGGCAAGTGTATTTATAGCCTGCCGTGCGGCTTGTGCGCGTGTCTGTAGGCACGCTGCCGCGCAGGCGCGCGGCAATGCGCCGTAAAGCCCGGGAAAAGCTGCCGTGCGGCCCGGAAGGCGCCGTTGCCTGAACAGGCGGCGCGGCAGATATTCGAGGCGGCCGGGGCGCGTGAAGCGGGAAAGCGCGGCGGCCGCCGGGCACCTTTTTCCAGAGGAAAGAAAAAATTTGCAAAAAGACAAAGGGTTTTTCGCACTTTTGTCGTATATATAAAATAGCACGGTTTTTTCCGGCTTTCTTTACAGGCAGGAGGCGGCGGCATTGACAGTACGCGAGCGCATTGAACAGACAGAGCACAAAATTTTGTGCTCGTATGCCTGCTTTGCAGACGAGAGCCGCGGGCGCGC
>OFMK01002321.1_pt1 | contig 10793 bp, 11 predicted proteins | sample 1541781 | NCBI WGS metagenome assembly OFMK01 (sample SAMN04209250, study PRJEB22552) | human gut metagenome | biome: gut; material: feces | host: Homo sapiens | place: USA: Oklahoma
TACGCGAGCCTCCATTTGGGTATATTTGCTATCTGGTCTTAGCAGATGTAAAATATTTTCTGCTGTAGACAGATGTGGCTGCGGAGCATGAATAATCAGACTCTGACCTCCATGATAATGACGATAACAGTTATAACCATACACTGCCAATACAGGAAACAATGCAATTAACTGCATACATTGTGCCAATACATTAGGAATAGATGTATCATTTGGCAAATCATCATATGCATATAAAGTAAGCACACTTCTTGCCAAAGCATTCATCATATCGGAACTTGGTGCTTTCATAATAATATCGCGCACAAATGTGGTGGGCAACGTTCTATACTTTGCTAATAAACCACGAAAATCATTCAATTGTTTTTCGTTTGGCAAATTTCCAAATAATAATAAGTAAACAGTTTCTTCAAAGCCAAATCGCTCATCACGCATAAAACCCGCAACAATATCTTCAACATTGATTCCCCTGTAATATAATTTGCCTTCACATGGTACGGATTCACCATTGACAATATCATTTGCATGTACTTCAGATATTTCGGTGAGACCCGCTAGGACACCTTTACCGTTTATGTCTCTAAGGCCGCGTTTTACCTCATATTTTGCATATAAACTTGGGTCAATACCACCTTTTTGTGTACATAATTTTGCTAATTCTATTACTTCAGGGGTAATCTCTGAGTATTGATAATCCATAATTTCTACCTCTTCCTAAGTATAATCTTGTTTCTAATAAAAGTACCTCTCTTTTCAATTTTTTATGGAATAATATATAAAAAATTTTACTATTTTATCTGCGTTAATATGTCCTCAATTATACCATAAAACACAATTCTTAACAAGCTACAAAATTGTTAAATATTTATAAAAATACATTCATATATGTAAGCTGCATAGATATATTCCCCAATTTTGTATACATTATTACGCAAAAAAGCGCATTCCACTGCTACAAGGAATGCGCTTTTTGGGGCTATATTTTATACTAATACAGGGAGAATTTCACATAATAATTGAATGGATTTTTCTGCTGCCATAGCGGCAAACTGTTCAAAGGATATATTGGCAACTTCATCTGCATTATCGGAAATGGCACGAATCACAACAAAATCAATATCATTCATATAACAAACTTGAGCAATACTTCCGCCTTCCATTTCACATGCAATGGCCTGAAACTGATTGGAAATTTCTTTTAATTTATCAGATTGACTAATAAACTGATCTCCTGTAGCAATAATCCCAATATGTACTGCCCCTTGATACATATGTTTGGCTTTTTCTACTACCAAATTTACCAATTTCTCTGTCGCAGGAATTGTAATTAAATTAATTCCGGAAACAAAGCCTTTAGGATCTCCTACTGCACTGGTATCCATATCATGTTGTACCAAACCTCTGGAAACCACTACATCACCTACTGCTACACCTTTTCCTATGCCACCTGCAACTCCAGTATTGATAATTGCCTTTGGATGATACACTAAAGCCATAATTTGCGCACATATTGCCGCATTTACCTTTCCTACTCCACTGCGTGCTACTACACAAGGAACTCCCTGAATCGTTCCTTTATAAAAATCAATTGTTCCAATGGTTTCTACTTGTGTATTCAGCATACGCTCTTTCAAACCATTCACTTCCATATCCATAGCACCGATAATTCCTATCATACGATAAATCCTCCGTAAATAACTGTTTTTTCGATTTTATCATATTTATATGCAGAATACAACGCCAATAAGAATCCCAGACTACGTGATTTTTTATTACAACCTATTTTTAATAGTAACGCACTACAGAAACTACTTTTCCCAAAATAAGAACCTCTTTGGCATAAATTGGCTCAAACGCATCATTTTCCGGCTGTAATCTAACGCAATCTGTTTCTCTGTATAAACGTTTTACCGTTGCTTCATCTTCAATTAAAGCAACAACAATATCTCCATCACGCGCAGTAGGAGTCCGTTCTACTACAACATAGTCACCGTCTAAGATACCAGCATTTTTCATACTTTCACCTTGTACAGTTAATGCAAATAGCTCTCGGCCTCTCTGTTGACTAGCAGTAATTGGTAAGTAACCTTGTACCTCTTCTACTGCCAAAATTGGAAGTCCTGCTGTAACCTTGCCTAAAATAGGCACTTGTGCTGTTTGCTCACACCCCTCAATATGAATGGCTCTATTTAGTCCTGCATCACGCGAGATGTAACCCAAATTTTCTAACGCTTTTAAATGGGCATGTACAGTGGAAGTAGACTTTAACCCTGTAGCAGCACAAATTTCTCGTACGGATGGAGGAATTCCATATTGAGAACGGTCTTTTAAAAAATCAAATATTCGCTGTTGGCTTTTTGTCAATGGCTTCATCTAAACTTTCCTCCTGATTTCGGATAATGTAATCATACCACATATACATCAAAAAAACAAACAAATGTTTGATATTTAGGGAATTTATTTACAAAATTACTTTACTCTATTCACAGAGCTGTAACAATTCATCTCTTTTTTTCGTTATAATATAAGTGTACAGAGGAAAGGAAGCCGCAACCATTCTTTTCGTACATTCTACACTCCTCAATCAAATAACCTTTCAAGCTAACCAAAAGAAACCGAACCTATATGATTCGGTTTTTCTTTTTCTAAATTTTCGTAGAATGTTTACAAATGAATATAAAACTATTCATAACTTCGTCATAATATCATTCTATAATAACATTGTAGTTAAAGATAGACCGCAACTATCTTTTCTACCTCCCATTCTTCTCAATCAAAATTTTAAGCTAACAGAAAACGTCCAAAACAAAATTTTTGGACGTTTTCTTTTTTATTTTTTAATATCTTCGCCCGGAGCAATTACAGTTGTAGATTCTGCACTAAAATAATCCTCAGACTCCTCCTCCATATTGATTTTTACAGATTCTGTAGTAGATTCTTCTGACTCAGATGATTCTATTGAAATCGAATCGTCTGAATCCTCTCTGTATTGATTGCGATAACGATAGTTATCACGATATACTGCATCAGATTGATCATCCCGGTTTCTTTTAGAAATTGCTTTTGCAGAAACTACCACACTACATAATAAAATAAGCAGAATAATGCTTCCTATAAAAATTGCCACAATTATCACCCAATTATTATTTCATAAAAGTATCATGCCTTTAAAATATAAAATAACACCCTTGATTGAAGTATTTTTAACTAAGTTTGATTATTTTTTATCAATTTTCACATAAAAATGATAAAATCTATTAAATTTATGTATATTTTTGTTGTAAAAGTCAATAGCTTTTGGGGCATCAAGCATGATATACTGTTCCTCAACAAATCAAAAGGAGAAGATATTATGGGACAATTTACTAATAAAACGATTATTATTACAGGTGGTGCCCGTGGCATTGGATATGGCATTGCAACAGCTTTTGCAAAAGAAGGTGCAAACCTTGTTATAACCAGTATTGTACAGGAAGAATTAGATGATGCAAAAAGAACATTAGAAGAAGAATACGGTGTAAAAGTATTAGCGCTGCACGCAGATGGCGGAAATTATGCACAGGTACAAAGTGCTGTTAAAAATACGGTTGACACATTCGGAGGCATAGATGTTTTAATCAATAATGCCCAAGCCTCTAAATCTGGTGTTTTATTTGCTGACCATTCAGTAGAAGACTTTAATTTAGCAATTCACTCCGGTCTATATGCAGCATTCTACTATATGAAAGAATGTTTTCCATATTTAAAACAAAGTAAACAACCTCGAGTCATTAATTTTGCTTCATCGGCAGGCGTATATGGAAATATTGGACAGACTTCTTATGCAGCTGCAAAAGAAGGAATTCGGGGTATGTCACGCGTAGCAGCACGCGAATGGGGCGAGTTCGGAATCACAGTTAACATTGTATGTCCATTGGCTATGACAGAACGATTGGCACAATGGACTGAAGCAGAACCAGAAATGGCTAAAGCGAATTTAAAGAACATTGCACTAGGACGTTATGGCGATCCTGAAAAAGATATTGGACGTACTTGCCTATTCCTTGCCTCAGAAGATGCGTCATACATTACTGGTCACACCATACATGTAGATGGTGGTGGTGGAATTCGACCATAAAATAAGAAAGCTCAAATAAATAGTTTAGTATAAAAAGGGACGGTCAAGAAAAGAGATACTGACCTTCCTTTTCATATTAAACTATCCAGAGTAAAAAGCTAAATAGCACGAGGAAGAATGCAAATAAATTGTACGAGGTTGAACATAAAAACAACACATCGAACTCTAAAATATAAATTCATAAAAGAAAAAAGAGAGTAGATGATTCTACTCTCTTCTGTCTCTGGCTCCTCAAGTTGGACTCGAACCAACGACCCTGCGGTTAACAGCCGCATGCTCTACCGACTGAGCTATTGAGGAATGTACAATTCTGGTACTTCTTTTGCAGTTTGCTTAAACATTATATCGCGCTTTCTGTCCACTTGTCAATAGGGATTTGAAAGAATTCATGGAAATTTATACACCGGCGAGCAGCCGCCGCAGACCACCCGCCGATGCAGCCGTCTTACAGCTCCTTTTCCAGACGGAAGCGGCAGTAAATCGCATAGCCCTGCACCAGCAGATAGCAGATCAGCAGTGCCAATACCATCAGCACGGACTCATTCATGATCGCAAAGCTGACCATGACCATCCCAAACACATATGTCATCATATCAAATGCTTTGGCTTTTGCCATATTTCCGATCATAATATTGCGCTCATCCTTCTGCTCAATCTCGATCTGCCGCGCCAGCGACGGATCGGCCTGCGCAGCCTTTCGGGCGATCCATTCCCCCATCCCATGCCCAAATATGTCGCTGCCAAAGCCCGCCAGCAGAAACGGCAGCGCGCGCATCGCTCCCTGCGGATCGGGTACCGCTTTGATCAGCCAGATCCCTGTGCCCACCATCCCCGCGCCCAGCAAAGTCAATGCAATTTGTGTGCTGCGTTTCATATGCTTTCCTCCTCGTAAATAAAAATATCTTCAATTTGTCTGTTAAAATATCGCGCCAGCTTAAAGGCCAGCAGGATGGATGGATTATACCGTCCGTTTTCCAATGAACCGATCGTCTGCCGTGAAACCCCAAGCGCGTCCGCCAGTTCTTCCTGCCGGATACCACGAGCCTTGCGCAGCTCCTCCAAACGGTTTTTCAACCGATCCCCTCCTTCTAATGGAAAGTTTGCTTTCCATATCCACAGTATAGCATCTTCACGCAAAATGTCAAGCTCACTTTCCATTCTGCCTATAAAAAAGAACGCCCCTATGGACGTTCTTTTCTGCTCGCCGAAACAGGATGCTGCGAACATCCGTCCGCAATGCACCGTTTCCGGCCGTTTCAAAAATCCTGCGCGATCACGCCGAACAGCAGGTTGATGCGCTCATATCGCTGCTTGAGATACAGCCAGCCGAACAGCGCTTCCAGTGCAGTCGCGTGTGCGTATTCCGCCACCGATGCCGATTTGGGCACGGTTTTGGGCTTGGCGTTGCGGCCGTGACGGTATATCTCCTGTTCCTCCTCAGTAAGCAGGGGCAGGATGCGCTGTATCGCCTCCGCCTGCGCCGAGGCCCGCACCAGCGCGATCGTGCGGCTGTGCAGGTTTTTCGCCGTCTGCGTGCCGCCGCAGGCCAGATAAGAGCGCACCAGCACCTCATAAACGGCATCGCCCACATGGGCGAGCGCAAGGCTCGACATGCGGGCGATAGCAGCGTCATCCAACTTGGGATGCAGATAATCCATTACTTGTCCTCAGCAGCTTCGGCCTTGGGCGCTTCCGCCGCGGCCTTTTCCGCCTCTGCCTTGGCCTTGGCGGCAGCCGCCTTCTTTGCCTGCATCTCCTTGAACTTTGCCTTCTCCTCTTCCGTCGGGATCGGCTCGATGCAGCCCTTCGGGCAGGCTTTAGCGCACATCTTGCAGCTTCTGCACTTGTCGTAATCGATCTTAGCCACGCCGTCGATCACATGGATCGCATCAAACGGGCAGGTCTTTTCGCACATCTTGCAGCCGATGCAGCCATTGGAGCAGACCTTCATCACATCCGGGCCCTTATCCTTGTTCACGCAGTTAACGTGTACCTTCTTGGACTCGGGAACCAGATTGATCAGGTGCTTCGGGCAAGCCTCTACGCACTTGCCGCAGGCCACACACTTGTCGGTATCCACCTTGGCCACGCCGTCCACAATGTGGATCGCGTCAAACGCACAGGCCGCCACACAGGAGCCAAGACCCATGCAGCCGTATGCGCACGCCTTGGGGCCGCCCGCTACACGCATGGCAGCGGTGCAGTCCTGCAGGCCTTCGTAAACCGTTTTGTCCACCGCATTGCAGCCGCCGTTGCAGTACACGTGCGCTACCTTGCGCTCGCCTGCTTCTACCGCTACACCCATAACCTCTGCGATTTTTTCCGCAGCCGCCGCGCCGCCGACCGGGCAGCCGTTAACCGGCGCGGAGCCGTCCACAATGGCAGCCGCCAGACCGTCGCAGCCCGGATAGCCGCAGCCGCCGCAGTTTGCACCTGGCAGGCACTCACGAACCAGCGGCACGCGCTCGTCCACCTCGACCGCGAACACCTTGGCCGCGATGCCGAGCAGGATCGCAAATACGACGCCCATGACAAACAGGACGGCGACCGCTGCAATGATATTCATATTCATTTGTTATATTTCCCCCTTGCTTACCAGATCGACAGGCCGGAGAAGCCCATGAAGGACATTGCGAGCAGCGCCGCGGAAATCAGCGCGATCGGGAAGCCTTCAAAGCACTTGGGGCACTGTGCCGTTGCATCCAGCCGCTCACGGATGGAAGCAAACAGCACGATCGCCAGCGTGTAGCCCACACCGGCGCCTACGCCGTAAACCATCGAGCCGATGAACGAATAGCCGTTGTCGATGTTCGAGATCGCCGCGCCGAGTACCGCACAGTTGGTGGTGATCAGCGGCAGGAAGATGCCGAGCGCGGAGTACAGCGCGGGCATCGCCTTTTTCATGAACATCTCAACAAACTGTACGAGCGTTGCGATAACCAGAATGAACGCGATGGTCTGCATATATTCCAGACCGAGCGGCTTGAGGATAAAGTACCAGACAGCCCACGAAACCGCGCTGGCCAGCGCCATAACGAAGATAACCGCCATGCCCATGCCGACCGCGGTATCCGTCTTTTTGGATACGCCGAAGAACGAACAGCAGCCCAGGAACTGGACAAGGATGTAGTTGTTGACCAATACCGCCGCTACTGCAAGCGACAGAACCTCTGTAAGGCTCATTGCATCAGGAAACGCGAATGCCATTTACTTGTCCTCCTTTCCGGCCATGATCTTCTGCAGTGCCGCAAAAATGAAACCCATCATCAGGAAGCCGCCGGCCGGCAGGATCATCATAACCGCCGGGTTGGCGCTCAGGCCGGGAACGGCAAAGCCTGCGGACGGAATGATGCCCGACAGGAAGGGCAGCAGGTCGGACAGGCCGGCCATGATGGTGCCCGCGCCGAGCAGCTCACGGAAGAAGCCCATCAGCACCAGCGCAAAGGTAAAGCCCAGACCCATGCACACGCCGTCCAGCGCGGAGGGGAGCACCTTGTTTTTGGAAGCGTACGCCTCGGCACGGCCGAGGATGATGCAGTTAACAACGATCAGCGGCAGAAACAGGCCGAGGGATGCCGCCAGAGCCGGCACAAACGCCTGCAGCGCCAGATCGATCATGGTAACAAAGGTTGCGATAATGGTGATAAAGCAAGCGATACGGATCTTATCCGGAATGAACTTGCGCAGCGCCGAAATAACGACGTTCGAGCACACCAGAACGACGGTGGCTGCAACGCCCATGCCGATGGCATTGGACAGCGAGGTCGTGGTCGCCAGCGCCGGACACAGGCCGATGGTCTGCATAAATACCGGGTTGTCGAGGATGACGCCCGCTTTCAGTTGTTCAGAAAATTTCATGTTGGCCCTTCCTCCTTAACCCAGACTTGCCACGCAGCTTGCTGCGGTATTCACGCCCAGCGTAACCGCGCGCGAGGTGATGGTAGCGCCGGTGATGGCATTGATCGTGCCGCCGTCCTTGGTAACGGCAAGCGAGCCGTCCGCCGGCTGGCCGGCATACTGGCCGATCCAGGCCGCGTCAGCCTGCGCCTTTGCGCCAAGGCCCGGGGTCTCCGCATGCGCGGTCACCTTTGCGCCGGCAACCGTGCCGTCCGCATTGATGCCGACGATCAGCGTCAGCGCGCCGCCGAAGCCCTTCGGCTCAACCTGTACGCAGTAGCCTGCGTGCTCGCCGCCCTTGACCGCTTCATAAACACCGGAAACGACCGGCTGGTTCTTATCTGCCGGGGTTTTCCATTCCGCGGCGACCTCTACATCGGCAAACTCCGCATCTGGGATGATCTCCGCCATTGCGGCGTTGCGCTTATCGATGTTGTTCTGCTCGATCTTGTCCTTGGTCACATCGTTGATGACGCCAAGCAAAAGCGCGCAGACAAAGGTGATCAGGCCCAGTACGACGACCAGCATCATAATGCCGCCGCCCTTTTTGCTGCTATCCATATTACTGTGCCTCCTTCTTCTTATCCAGCGCGTAACCGAACTTGCGCGGATGGGTCGCCTTGTCGATCGCCCAAACCAGCGTGTTCATGATCAGGATCGAGTACGAAACGCCCTCCGGCAGGCCGCCGAAGTAACGGATGAACACGGTCAGCAGGCCGCAGCCTACGCCGAAGATGATCTGTCCCTTGGGGGTGACCGGGCTGGTGACATAGTCGGTCGCCATAAAGATCGCGCCGAGCATCAGGCCGCCGGAAAGCACCTGGCTGAGCATCCACTGCACGCGGGATACGTCGCCCATCGGGAACAGGAACGTGATGACCGCAACGGTCAGGATGTACGCCGCCGGGATATTGATGGTGATAACCTTGCGCCACAGCAGGTAAGCGCCGCCGGCCAGCAGCGCCAGCGCGGAAGTCTCGCCGATAACGCCGCCGGTCTGGCCGAGCAGCATTTCCAGCACGCCTGCGTCCGCCGGGAGCGCGCCCGTCTTCAGCGCGGCCAGCGGGGTCGCGGTGGAGATCGCGTCGGTCACGGTCACGCTGCCGAACAGCGGCAGCTCGGCGTGCGGCACGGTCCAAGTGGTCATCAGGCCGGCCCAAGAGGCCATCATGAACGCACGCGCACCAAGCGCCGGGTTCATAAAGTTTTTGCCGATGCCGCCGAACAGCATCTTAACGATGATGATGCCGAACAGCGAACCGAACACCAGCATCCACCACGGGGCAGATACCGGCACGTTGAATGCGATCAGCATACCGGTAACCAAGCAGGACAGATCGCCTGCCGTGTTCGGATGCCCGACCAGCTTGTTATAAATCGTTTCAAACACAGCGCAGGACGCCATGGAGACCACGGTCAGCACGAGGGCGCGCGGGCCGAAGGTGTATACCGCAACGCAGAGCGCCGGCAGCAGTGCGATCAGCACGTCCAGCATCAGGCTGCGGGTATCGTCATCCGCCTTGATATGGGGTGAGGAGGTGACGACGACTTTACTCAGATCATACATTTTCGTTTCCCCTCCTTACTTCTTTTCGGCAGCGGCCTTATCTGCCTCCGCCTTGGCCTTTTCGGCATCCGCCTTGGCCTTATCCGCCATGCGCTTGGCCTGGATCTTGCCCTTGGTCAGGCGGAACTGCGCCACCAGCGGAATACGGGCCGGGCAAACATAGGCGCACGAGCCGCACTCGATGCAGTCCATCATGCCGCACTCCACCGCATTGTCCAGATCGCCCTTCTTGCCGTATACGTTCATGTAAACCGGCAGCAGGTGCATCGGGCAGGCGTTGATGCACTTGCCGCAGCGGATGCACTGGGGATCGGCTACGCGCTTATCCTCCTCGCCGGCAAAGCACAGGAAGGCGTTGGTGCCCTTGAAGATCGGGATCTCGAGCGAGAACTGTGCCACACCCATCATCGGGCCGCCCATCAGCAGCTTGTTCGGCGCTTCCTTGAAGCCGCCGCATGCATCGATCAGCTTTTCCACCTGCGTGCCGATGCGGACCTCAAGGTTCTTCGGCTCTGCAACTGCCGAGCCCGACACCGTAACGATACGGCGGATGACCGGCATACCGGTCGTAAAGCGGCGATATACCGCACCTGCGGTATCCACGTTGAACACGGCGCAGCCAGCGTCCGCCGGCAGCTTGCCCGAGGGGACCTCGCGGCCGGTGCAGGCGTTGATGAGCTGCTTCTCGGCGCCCTGCGGGTACTTACACTTGAGGGGATACAGCTTGAGACGGCTGTCGTCCTTGATGAGTTCCTCGATTTTCGGGAACGTATCGGACTTGTTTTCCTCAATCGCGATAATCGCGTTCTGTACGCCCATGATGTCTGCGAGCATCTTCAGACCGCCGACAACTTCTTCCGGACGCTCCAGAAGCAGACGATGGTCGGAGGTGATATACGGTTCACACTCCGCGCCGTTGACGATGATGGTATCGCACTTGCCGATACCGGACTGAATCTTGACATGGGTCGGGAACGTCGCGCCGCCGTGACCGACCATGCCGGCCGAGCGGATCAGTTCGATGCGTTCCTCGTTGGTCATGGATGCAAAGTCATACGGATGGACGGACTCGTGCAGGCGGTCCTCCTTATCGTTTTCGATGACAATGCTCATCACCTTGCTTCCGTTCGGATGCAGACGCGGCTCCACCGCGATGACCTTACCGGAAACGGTTGCATGCACAGGCGCGGAAACAAATCCGCCAGCCTCTGC
>OFMK01002323.1_pt1 | contig 10788 bp, 5 predicted proteins | sample 1541781 | NCBI WGS metagenome assembly OFMK01 (sample SAMN04209250, study PRJEB22552) | human gut metagenome | biome: gut; material: feces | host: Homo sapiens | place: USA: Oklahoma
TGGCAGAAGCGGTGAAATCATCGTTCCACTTCCACACCGGGGCGCCATAGGCATGGCCGGTGGCGGGGATAGCCAGCTTCTCCATCGTCGTCTCGGTCTTGCCCTCGGCATCGCTGAACAGCTTGCCGCAGACGGAGCACTTCCAGTAAGCTTCCACGCCGGCGGTCTCGCAGGTAGCAGGAACCTTCTCCACAGCGGTCAGCTGGTGGCCCACAGGGGGATCGGGCAGATCCGCCAAAGCGGCATCCACGTCGGCCTGAGAGACGTACAGAGTGGTCAGCACGTCCATAGCGGCGTCATAGGCCTTGGTCAGGCAGTTCTGCTCCAGATAGTAGGGGTTCGCCTCGATCTCAGCGTTGATGGCCGCCACACGGCGGGTCAGGGCGTCCTTGTTGGCGACCTCGTAATAGCCGGCACTTCCGCCCGTACCCATGGCATAGCCCCCACCGATGTCGGAGCCGAGGGCCAGCGTGAACTGCACACGCACCACGTCGCCCTCGGACAGATAGGAATCGGCAAAGCCCACGTTGGGGAATACGTTCTTCAGGCAGTACATCCAGCCGGAGCCGCTGGTGTAGTCGAACTCGCCCAGACTGGTCTCGTCCGTCCGGGTCTGGATATCGAAGCCCTTCTCCTCCAGCTTCTCCCGCAGGGCCTGAGGGATGCTGTCGCCGGTGGGATCAATGCCCGCCAGCGCATCGCCCTGGATGTGGGACAGATAGAAGCCGCTCTCCAGAGAGCCGGTGTTGTCGTAAGTGAAGCCCTTCTCCTCCAACAGACGGGCCAGCGCCTGAGCGGCGTTCTCGCCCTCGATGATGTCCACATAGCAGGGCTCGATGATGTAGCCGCCGCCCAGAGACAGGGCCTCCACGGTGAACACAGCCTTGCCCACCACATCACCGGGCTCGGCCTTCACATAGGTGATGGTATAGGTCAGAGAGGACTTGTGGGCCTTGACCACGACGGTGTTGATGCCCTCCTTGGTAAAGTGCAGGGTATAGCTGGTCTTGGTGTCATCGTCCCAGTTGACGGACACCGGATCGCCGTTGAGGAGCACCGTTACCTCATTGGCGGGCAGCTTCTTGCCGTCGCCGTCCTTGGCAAAGACGTCGAAGGTCATGCGGGAGTTGCGCTGGGTGATGCCATCCTCCAGCGTGGTCTCCAGCGTGACGATATCCTCACGCACCGTCACCTCAAAGGTGGTGGTGAGCTGACCGAAGGTCACGGTGATAGTCTGCTGCCCCACGGTCTCCAGCAGCGTGGGGGAGAGGGTGTACTGGTCAGAGGTCAGGGCAGAGGTGCCGCGCTTGGTGACAGCCTGCACCACCAGACCGGCGGCTTCCAGCGTGTCGCCCTCGGTATAAACGGTTTTCTTGGGCAGAGTCTTGACCTGAATGGCAGTGACCAGAGGCAGCTCCACATTCACGGCCTGATCCTCACCGCCCACCACCGTCAGTGTACCCTTAGCGGGCAGATAGCCCTCCTTGGTGACTACATAGCTCCACTTGCCGCTGGCCAGCGTGCGGGTGGCGGAGGCAGCGGTGGCGTTGATGGTGACGGTATCGTTGCGGCTGTTGGTCAGCTGGATGGTGCAGCTGTTGACGGCGTTTCCGGAGTCATCCTTCACGGAGAAGGTGACGTCCGCCGTATTGGGCTTGACCACAGGGATAGTGATATCCGGCAGGGCGCCCAGCTTGAAGCTGCTGTAGCTATTGGGAACACTGGTGGAGAGATCGGGCAGGGAATTGCGGTGCGAGCCGATATCCTTGCCGTTGCCGTAGAAGCTGAGAACGCCGTTCGTCAGGACATAGGGCTCATCAGCATCCCAGTCGGCGGGGATCTTTACCTCCACGGTGCGGCAGCTGTCGCCGTCCGCCCGGTCGAAGAGGTGACGCTGGTAGAAATACTTATCGCCGGTGACGGTAGCGCTGCTGCCGGGATCGGTGTAGGAGACGTAGGCGAAGAGGCTATACAGGTTCGCCATGGTGTTGGCGGGGTGATACACGCCGGTGAGCTGCACGGTGACGGTGTCGCCGGGCAGGATATCACGGGTGGGGTCGGTCTTGTTGGTGATGACTACCCCGGCCTTCTTCACGGTGATGACCTGATAGGTGTCGGCGCCATCCTTGCTGATCTTGACGATGTTTTTGCCCTCGGTGAGAGTCAGAGTCACGTCGCCGCCCTTGGTGGTCACGCCGTCGGTGCCGAAGCCGCCGGTGTAGGTCATGGCCGTCTCGGTGAGGGTGGGGCGCAGCAGGGTAACGGTGCTGCCGGCGGCGGGCCGGAAGGTGTACTGGCAGCCGTCATCGCCGGTGTAGTACAGCACGTCTGCCTCGGCATCCAGCTTGTTACCGGCCACCTTCCGGTCACCGTTGTTGATGGTCATGTTGGCATCCGGGCCGTTGGCGGCGTTCTCGCCTACCTCCACCACCACCACACCGGTGTTCTCCGGCCAGATGGCACCAAAGGTCTTGTTCTTGTTGATGTCCCAGCCGCAGTCCGTCACATACATGGCGTCATAGGTCACCAGAACGACGGCCGTACCGGCGCTGTTGGCGGTGATGCGGCCGCTGTCATCCACGCTGACCACATTGGTGCCGTCCACATCCAGTGCCGTGTAGTGGAACGCGGGCTCCAGCGTGGAGCCTCTGCTGCCGGCGGCGTAGCTGTTGGAGATCTGGAACATACGCAGGGGGCGCAGCTGCTTCATGCCGCCCACGGTCAGGGCGACGCTGCCGGTGTAGTCCACGCCGTTGAGGCGGATATCCGCCGCATCACTCTTCTCGTCCCGGAGAATGGCCTTGGGATCGCCGGTCATGGTTTTCGTCAGGTCATATCGGGTGGTGGCGCCGGTGGATTTGAACATACCGGTGGCGGTGACAAGCCCGTCGCCGGTGGCCTGATAGATGTAGCTGCTGCCGGCCTTCAGCCGGAAGGTGTAGACGTCACTGTCATCGCCGGTGAGGTCGGCGCTGGCGGCAACGAGAGCACCCTGCCCATAGGTGGTGGCGGGAATGCTGTGCATGACGACACGGCCGCCCTTGGGCACCACGAAGTCGGTGCTCACGATCTGGGGCAGAGTGACGCTCCATGAAGCAGAGCCCGTCAGCTTCTGGCTGGTGGGCTGGGAGGCCTGATAGCCCTCGGCCGCTCTGGCCTCGGAGGGCTGGACGGACCAGGTGTAGGTACCGGGGGCCATGAGGTAGGGGTAGCCTACATAGCTGGCGAACTTATGGGGCTCGCCGGGGGTCATGACGGTGCCGTCGGCGGCCTTGACCTCGGTGGTGAAGTCATCTGCCGTCCAGTCGATCTCGACGGCGTAGACATAGACCAGATACAGCTCGAAGGTCTGCTCACCGCTGCCTTCGGTGACGGTGAGGGTGCCGGTGCCGATCTGATAGTCAACGCCCCGGACGGTGTCCCGTGCCTCATAGGTATAGGTGCCGGGAGCCGTCAGGAACTCATATACGGCGTAGCTGCCGCTGGTGTCTGCGGGGATGGCCACAGGCTGGCCCGCAGCATCCTTCAGGGTCAGGGTCATGCCGGTGCCCCGGCCCTGGGAGGTGGTGATCTTCACCTGACGCATCCCCTCCGGAACGTTGACCGTCACGGGAGCCACGGCGCTGGTGACACTGGTGGGCTTGTTGCCCGCCACGGTGTTGGTGACCACCACACGGTACCAGAAGCTGCCCGGTGCCTCGGTGGAGGGGGTATAGCTGCTCTGGGTGGCGTCGGTGATGTCCTCAAAGCCGTCGGCGGCGGAGGTGGTGCTCACCTGCCACTGATAGCTCAGGGTGCCGCTGCCGGTGGCCTGCACCGCCAGAGCATTGGCCCTATCGCCGCAGGTGTAGGTGACAGCCACCGTAGACAGATCCGCCGTCAGAACGGGAGCCGGGGCGGCGGGAGAGTCGTCCTTCTCCACGAACTCCAGAATATAGGCGGTGTTGGTGGTGGCATAGTTGCTGGTCTTGACCAGAGACAGATTCCTCTCGTAGCCGCTGGTACGGGTCTCGATGGTATAGGGGGAGGAGGACCCCACCTGATCTGCCGTCCAGTAATCCACGGGAGGCGGCCAATCATTCAGACCGTCCTTCTGCGTGTAGCCGCTGCCGGAGCTGCTGGCCTTATCCAGATAGACGGTGCCGTAGAGCTGGACCGTCTTGGTCCCGGCGGGGACGTAGACCTTATAGTGGGGGAGATCCTCCCACGCAAAGGTCAGATAGTCTACAAATTCGTACTCCAGCGCATCGCTGCTGCCCACCAGAGTGATCTTCTCGGGCTTTGCATTGGCGGCGGCCCATGCCGAGACCGGCAGGACGCTCACCAGCATCAGCAGGGACAGCATCAGCGCAAGGAGCTTCTTTCCGTGCGACGTGATCTTTGTCTGCATTTCGTTTCTCCTTTTCTCAAATATGTCGTGGTGTCAGTCGGGATCGGCGGCCCTGCGTGCAGGCCGCAGCCCTCACCTCCTCTCCGGTGAGTTTTTCTCGTCTGCCGTACAGTCCCCTTGGGTCCGGGGCGGCTTTTGCGGATGGCACAAAGCAAAAGCGTCCGTGCCGCCGGTTCGGCAGCACGGACGCATAAAAGGGCGTTCTCTTTGTGCAGGCAGTCCCGGTGTAGGCAGGTACCGCAGCGGACGGTCCGGTGTATCTGACTTATCCGTCCCGTCGGACTTGCCGCCGGGAGGGCTTCACAGTGACCCACTCGCAGGGATTTGCACCCTATTCCACCTGTCCCCTCACAGGGACTGGATCGTCTGCTGAGAAAGAAACAGAGTCCAGTTCAATGGCTGGAACGTTATCCTCCTCATCATAACACAAGGGCGACCGTTTTGCAATATCATACCGAAAAATCATTTGCCGGAAAATGCCGGCTATTGCCGGGGAAACCCGAACCCCGCCCGGCAGAAAAAATTCCCCGGACAGTGTCCTGTCCGGGGAATGCTTCGGTGCGATAGACTCGGTTTTACTCGATGGAGATGGTGTAGTAGTACACCGGCTGACCGCCGCTGAGGAGGGAGACCTCCGTCTCCGGGCAGGCCTCGGTGAACAGGGCCTGCGCCGCCTCGGCCTCCTCCTGCGATACGCCCTCGCCGTAGAACAGGGTGACGAAGGCCGCCTCCCGCTCCGCCGCCAGCGCCGCCAGTCGGGTCAGCAGGGAGGTGATGTCCCGCTCCGTGCCGAAGAGCTTGCCGTCCAGCAGGGCCAGATAGTCGCCCTCGTTGATGGCGAAGCCGTCGAAGTCGGAGTTGCGGGCGGCATAGGTGATCTGGGCCGTGGTGACAGCGGCGGCCGCCTCGGTCATGGCCGCAAGAATAGCCTGCGGATCCTCCTCCGCCGTGTCCACGCTCATCATGGCGCTGATGCCCTGAGGGATGCTGTGGGTGGGTACCACGATGACCTGCTTCTCTGTCAGCCCCACGCACTGCTGGGCCGCCATGACGATGTTCTTGTTGTTGGGCAGCACGAACACGATCTCGCTGGGGGTGTGGTTCACCTCCCGCAGAATGGCCTCCGTAGAGGGGTTCATGGTCTGGCCGCCGGATACCACCCGGTCCACGCCCAGATCCCGGAAGGCCGCCGCCAGTCCGTCTCCGGCGCATACCGCCAGAAAGCCGTAGCGCTTCTCGGCGGGGACCTCCGCCTGCTCGGCCTGCTCCAGCTCCGCCTCGATGGCGTCCAGATCGTCGGTGCTCTGGGCCTTGCGGCCCGCTGCCAGATCGGCGGCCTGGGTCCGCATATTCTCGATCTTGGCCAACTCCAGCGTACCGTATCGCTGGGCCGCCGTCAGAGCCTCGCCGGGGGTGTCGGTGTGAACATGGACCTTGAAGGATTCGTCGTCCTCGCCGATGACCAGACTGTCACCGATGCTGTCCAGATAGGCCCGGAAGGGGGCCAGATCCACGTTGGGATCGTTCTTGCGGACGATGAACACGGTGTCGAAGGCGAAGGTGATGTCCTCGTCTCCGATGGCGGCAAAGTCCGCCTTGTTGTGCTCCGGCTCCTCCTCCACCTCCGGCATGGGCTCGCCCCGCAGACTGCTGAGCATCCCCTCCAGAATGATGAGGTAGCCCTTGCCGCCGGCGTCCACCACCCCGGCTTTTTTCAGCACCGGATTCATCTCCGTGGTCTCGGCCAGCGTCTCATAGCCCGTGGCAATGGCCTCCGCCAGCACATATTCGGCGCAGTTCTGCTCCTGCGCCGCCTCCTCAGCTCTGGCCGCCGCCAGACGGGATACCGTCAGCACCGTACCCTCGGCGGGCTTCATCACGGCGCCGTAGGCCGTGGTCACGCCCTCGGACATGGCCGCCGCCAGCTGTACGCCGTCCATCTCCTCCAGCCCCTTGGCGGACTTGGAGAGCCCCCGGAACAGCAGGGACAGGATAACGCCGGAGTTTCCGCGGGCGCCCCGCAGCAGGGCGCTGGCGGTGATCTTGGCGGCCTCGCCCACCGTGGCGGGCTCGCACTTTTTCAGCTCCGCCGCAGCGGTCTGGATGGTAAGGCTCATATTGGTGCCGGTATCGCCGTCCGGCACGGGGAATACGTTCAGGTCGTTGATGGCCTGCTTTTCACGGGTGATACAGGCGGCGCCGAAGGCGACCATCTGCTTGAAGGCGCCGCCGCTGATTTTTTCTGTCATGCTCTTGCTTCTCCTCCTACCGACGTTCATCACACGGTGATGGAGTCCACAAAGACATTCACTTCACGGACCTCCACGCCGGTATTTTTGGTGACCACATATTTGACCTCGCCCATAATGGAGCGGCATACCGTGGCGATATTCACACCGTTCTCCACGATGATGTGCAGCTCGATGGACACCGTGCCGTCCTCGTTATAGGTGACCTTTACGCCCTTGCTCATGGCTTCCCGGCGCAGCAGATGGACCAAGCCGTCCGTCATGCTGCGGTAGGCCATGCCCTTGACGCCGAAGCAGTTGGTAGCGGCGGCGCCGGTGATGCTGGTGAATACGGCGCTGCTGATACTGATCTCGCCCCGCTGGGACTGGACCTTAATCATAGTATTCTTCCTTTCCGTTCAGGATAAAGGGCAGACTGCCCGATGGTACGATTGATACTAATACAGAGCATTATATCGCATTTATCCGCAGATAACAAGGGGAAATTGCAAAAGAGGGCATCATGGCGTACATATTCCGCTTCCTGTGGCGCAAACTATGGGCGTTTCCATTTTATGACGCAGGAGGTAGCGCAAGCTATGGTGAAAGATTTCATCGACACAAATGAGTTCACACGGGAGCAGCTGGTGGATATGATCGAACTGAGCCTTGCCATCAAGCGGGCCATCCGCAGCGGGTACTATCCGCCCCTGATGCAGGACATGACACTGGGCATGATCTTCCAGCAGTCCTCCACCCGTACCCGTGTCTCCTTCGAGACAGCCATGAGCCAGATGGGCGGCCACGCCCAGTATCTGGGGCCGGGAATGATCCAGCTGGGAGGCCACGAGACCATCGGGGACACCGGCAAGGTGCTGTCCCGTCTGGTGGATGTGGTGATGGCCCGTGTCATCGAGCATCGGACCATCGTGGAGCTGGCCCAGTCCTGCACCGTCCCGGTACTCAACGGAATGTCCGACTACAACCACCCCACGCAGGAGATCGGGGATCTGTGTACCATCTTCGAGCATCTGCCCCAGGGCAAGCGCCTGAAGGACGTGAAGGTGGTGTTCGTGGGGGACGGCACGCAGGTCTGCGCCTCTCTGGGCTTCATCACCACCAAGCTGGGGATGCACTTCGTCCACTACGGCCCGGCGGGCCACCAGCTGACGGAGAAGCATCAGACCATTTTAGAGCGCAACTGCCAGCTCTCCGGCGGCAGCTGGCTGGTGACGGATGACCGCTCCGCCGTCCGGGACGCCGATTTCATCTACACCGACGTGTGGTACGGCCTGTACGAAAATGAGATGCCCAAGGAGGAGCGGGTGCAGGTATTCCACGACTATCAGGTGAACCGGGAGCTGATGGCGCTGGGGGCCATCGGCTGCAAGTTCCTCCACTGCCTGCCGGCCACCCGTGGCGAGGACGTGACGGACGAGGTGGCGGACTCCGCCTCCTCCCTGTGCTGGGAGCAGGCCGGCAACCGCCTGACGGCCATGCGGGGCCTGCTGGTCTACTTCACCCGCTGCCGCCCGGAGCACACGGAGCTGGAGATCGCCGCCGCACGGGACACACTGGAGCGGTTTCTGCAGGACCGCATCTACTGCTGACGGCCTATGGAAAACCGCAGAAAATTCCGCTTGGCGGATGTGATCCTGTCCGTCATTTGCGTGGTATTCGTGGCGGAGGCGGCGGCGCCGGTGGCCTCCATCGGCAACAGCCAGTACTTCTGGTGGCTGTTCATGATCGCAGCGTTCCTGCTGCCCTACGGCCTCATCGCCTCGGAGCTGGGGACGGCCTTTCCCGGCGACGGCGGCCTGTACGACTGGATCCAGACCGCCTATCCCGGCACCCACTGGGGCGCACGGGCCTCGTGGTACTACTGGATCAATTTCCCGCTGTGGATGGCGTCTCTGGCGGTGGTATGCCCGGAGCTGCTGGAGGTGATCTTCGGCGGGCGCATCGACCCGGTGTGGTCGCTGGTGATCCAGCTGGCCTTCATCTGGATCGTCACATGGATCGCCGCCTATCCGGTGTGCGACAGCATCCTGATCCTGAACCTCAGTGCCGCCATCAAGATCCTGCTGGCGCTGACGGTGGGCGTGCTGGGCATCGTGTACGTGTCGAAAAACGGCTTCGTCAACAGCATGGAGGCCCGGACCTTCCTGCCGTCCTTCGATCTGAACAGCCTGTCCTATATCTCCGTCATTCTCTTTAACTTTCTGGGCTTCGAGGTGGTCTGCACCTACGCCGACAATATGCAGGAGCCCCGGCGGCAGATCCCACAGGCCATCGTCACCGGCGGCATCGTCATCGCCGCCATCTACCTGTTCTCCGCCTTCGGCATCGGCGCCGCCGTGCCGGTGCGGGACATCAGCCCGGATTCCGGCCTCATCGATGCCGTGTCCCTGATGACCGGCGGGGCCGGCGGTACGCTGGTGCGGGTGGTGGCCCTCTTGTTTTTGGTGACGCTCTTCGGCAATATGATCTCATGGTCCATGGGCGTCAACTCCACCGCCGCCTACGCCGCCGACCGGGGCGATATGCCGGCGGTGTTCGCCCGGCGCTGGAAGCGCAACGATATGCCCGTGGGTTCCGCCGTCACCAGCGGCATCGTGGCCTCTGCCGTGTGCCTGCTGGGGGCGGTGATGGAGCGGCTCAGCCCTGACTCGTCCCTGTTCTGGAGCTTCTTCGCCTTGAATCTGGTGATGCTGCTGCTGAGCTATCTGCCGGTGTTCCCGGCATTTCTGACCCTGCGGCGGAAATTCCCGGACCGGGAGCGCCCCTTCCGGGTGCCGGGCCGCAGCGGCTTTCTGAAGTGGCTGGCCTATGTGCCTATGGCCCTGATCATTCTATCCATCATCTTTACCGCCGTGCCGCTGTCGTGGGATCGGGAGACGCTCACCTGCCCATCACCGTCGGCTCCGTGCTGAGCGTGCTGCTGGGCGAGGTGCTCATAGCGGCCCGGCGGCCCCAACACTGATTGCAGGAGGACGCATTATATGGCAAAACGTATCATCGGCTCTACTCCCAAGGCGGACGGCTACCGGATGCCTGCGGAATTTGAACCCCAGGACGGGGTGTGGATGCTCTGGCCGGAGCGCAACGACAACTGGCGCAGCGGGGCCAAGCCTGCACAGGAGACCTTCTGTCAGGTGGCCCGTGCCATTGCCCGGTTTGAAAAGGTCACCATGTGCGTCAGCGCCGGACAGTATCAGAATGCACGGGCCCGCCTTCCGGAGGAGATCCGGGTGGTGGAGGTGTCCTCCAACGACGCATGGGTCCGGGACTGCGGCCCCACCTTTCTGGTAAACGGTCAGGGCGGCCTGCGGGCGGTGGACTGGACCTTCAACGCATGGGGCGGCCTGTACGACGGCCTGTACTTCCCGTGGGACAGGGACGATCAGGTGGCGCAGAAGATCTGTGAGATGGTGGATGTGGACTCCTACCGCACGGAGGGCTTCGTGCTGGAGGGCGGCTCCATCCATGTGGACGGCGAGGGTACCGTGCTGACCACCGAGATGTGCCTGCTGTCCCCCGGCCGGAATCCCGATCTGTCCAAGGCGGAGATCGGGGAGAAGCTGTGCCAGTATCTGGGCTGCGAGAAGGTGCTGTGGCTCCGGGACGGCATCGACCCCGACGAGACCAACGGTCATATCGACGATGTGGCCTGCTTCGTGGCGCCGGGGGAGGTGGCCTGTATCTGGACAGAGGACAAGGACAACCCCTTCTATCAGGCGGCGCAGGACGCCTACCGCACCCTGTCTCAGGCCACCGACGCCAAGGGCCGGCGGCTGAAGGTGCATAAGCTGTGCCTGACCCGTGAGCCCTGTCGGCTGGAGGGCGCCGAGACCATCGACGCCGTGGAGGGTACCGTCCCCCGTGAAAACGGCGAGGTGAGCATCGCCTCCTATATGAACTTTCTCATTGTCAACGGCGGTGTGATCCTGCCCCAGTACGGCGACGAGAACGATGCGCTGGCGGTGCGTCAGGTACAGGAGATGTTCCCGGACCGTGAGGTGGTGGGCGTGCAGACCCGTGAGGTGGCCTTCGGCGGCGGCAATATCCATTGCATCACCCAGCAGCAGCCCCGCCCCTGAGGAGCAAAGCTGAAGCAGGGGAGCAATCGAATCACGACTGAAACAAAGAAATGACCTGCAAAAAGGAACG
>OFMK01002329.1_pt1 | contig 10754 bp, 10 predicted proteins | sample 1541781 | NCBI WGS metagenome assembly OFMK01 (sample SAMN04209250, study PRJEB22552) | human gut metagenome | biome: gut; material: feces | host: Homo sapiens | place: USA: Oklahoma
TTGTGCGGGCTATTTTCATTTCAGAGTTCGGCAAAAGTCGAACTTTCCTATAAAGCGAAAAAAGGCACAGCAAACGCTGCACCTTGCACATTTGATATTAAGTAAATACTTTTATTTTTTCTTTAACATGGGCATTCCGCCCACATATGGTCGTATTTGTAACGCGATACCAAGCTGAAGTAACTGATTTCCATCTGACAAATCTACCCCTGTCAACATTTCAATTTTTTGAAGTCTACGAAGCAATGTATTTCTATGTAAAAAAAGTGCTTCTGCCGCCTTCGTCCGGATTCCCATATTCTCTATCAAAACTTGCAGAGTATGCACCAATTCTGTGCGGTGAAAAGCATCGTATTCCTCCAGTGCACCCAAATATTTTTGAACAAACTTCTGTAAATATAGATTCCCTCCATCTTTTCGAATCGCACGTTCCAATAATACCTCCGACAAACATGCGTATCCTTCATTCCGTTTCCCAATTCTGCAAATCTCAATTACATCTGCTGCACATTCATGAGCATGCCTTATTTCCAAATATGAATCGACTTCCTCAACAATTCCTACTGTCACAATCATACCAACTCCTGCTTGAACAGCATCTTTCATACTCTTAACAAGTTCTTTCAACGCTTCTGCTTCTTGCTGTCCCTGCAAAACACAGGAAAAACTATCACTTCTTCCAACTAAGACTCCCGTATATCCATTTTTCTCTAAAATTCTTCTGAGTATTTTTTCCGTACGCTGCTTTATTTCCAAAATTTCCGCTTCTGTCATATTTTCCACTTGTTCACGAAATCCATCCATATCCAGCACAAACAAGCTAAACGGCGGTTGTGGCCACTTCAAAAATTTTGCACGATAAAATGCCTCTTTCTCCGATGGAATAATTCCAAGAACAAGCTCCATATAGAAATTCGCCTGCTGATGCCACAACTGCTCACCCGAAAGTTCCCGCGAAGAATTTTGAAGTTCTCCCGCTATCACCCGTCTCACAAGAGGCTCTGTAAGACTAATCGTTGGCATTTCTACCGGCATTTCAAAAATAGGAATTTCCAATTCTTCTGCCCGTTCCAATACTCCCCGAGAGATTTCTCCGATAAATCGAGTTTTCAAAGCCAGACCACTGCCCTCTTTCTCTGCCAGTGCTTCTACGACTTGGACTAATGCCTCGCTATTATCTTTTAAAGCATATCCCGTTGTTACCAGAAATTCTCCCCGCTGGAGCCATTGACTAATATCCGGTATTTCCATTGAATCCACGCATCGGATTACTCGATTCAATCCTTTTTCTCCTGCCAACAATCTGCATTCCTTTAACCCTCCGAAGGTACGCGCCTCGTTAACCGTTAACTGCATCTTCTTGCTTTCCTCCTATTGCCTTCCTAATGTGAATAAGTACAAGGAAATCAACTAGTTTTTTCCCTATATTGCAGCAGCCTGTGCAATTGCCGCGTTAATCTTATCTCCATCCTGTGTTGCAACCGCATTTTTTACAAGCGCTGATGCCTCCGGGTTATCGGACTTGGTTCCCACCTCAATGATCTGGTCTGATTTTTTATAATAGCTGTCATTGATCTGCTCTTTTCCGACTTTCTCCCCATCTTCGTAGATTACTTTCCAAAGCCTTGCTGTCTTACCGGTATGTGGACTTCCTGTATATTCCATACTTCCGATGGCTGCTTCTGAATTGGTTTTATAAGTCACAGAATATTCTTCGGTCTTGGTTGTCTCACTCACCAGCTTAATTTCCCTGTTTTCCGGTCTTGTCTCTTTTCCGTAAATGGCAAACGTAAGTTGATTGTTATCATCAATTTCACCATGAATATAAATCGGAGTATCATAGTTATTCTTAAATCTTAAGTCTTTCGCATCTCCTGCAATTGCAGCGTCTCTTGACGGTTCTACATAATTGACCAGCATAGAGTGCGGATACCGCTTCGTAATCTCCACTTCCGAATAGAGCAATGCATTATACAGCGTAGTTGATACCTGACAGATTCCTCCTCCGTAACTGTCCACGACTTGTCCATTTTCGTAAGAGCCTGCCGGAACATATCCGTGTTCTTCATCATACGGTGCCGTCAGATCATGTACCGACGCTTCCTCTCCCGGCATCAGCACTGTCCCATTTAGCATCTCGGCTCCTGTTTTCAGATTCTTCCAGCGTTCGCCGCCGCCTGCATCTGTTGAGAAACTTCCCAATTCATCCGTAACACTTTCAAGATCCTTCTCTTTTACCTTCGGCTTTTCTTTCTTCATAACCATTTTGATCGAGAAATCTTTATATTTCCACTTCGTATTCAGATACTCTTCCAGAACCTCTATAGATTTCGTTATATCTACCGTTTTTCCTTCCTTAGCCTTTGTGATCGTCGGCTTAGAATCCTTGATTGTTATGGACGCGTCCACTGCGTGTGCCGCAAGCGGAACCGCCTTTTCTTTTAATGTGGCTTTTGCAGCTTTATCCTTGATATCAATATTTTTTTCAAAAACCACTTTTTCCTTTTTTAACTTTCGAAGCTTAAAATACCGACTGAATACGCTTCCCTTTTTTCCGTAATCTACAGCTTTTTGTGCTACTTTTTCAACCTTACCGTAATTAAGGCCTAATTCATCCAGCGTGACTTCCACACTTTTTTTCTGCACTTTTAATGTAACTTTTGTCTCTCTGTCTTTTTTCAAATGCTTTTCAAGTTCTTTAACAGCCTTATCCTTTGTCATTCCAGACACATTCACAGAACCTATGTAAATATTATCACAAATCTTATTCTGAGGATATTTTGACACAGAACGATAAAGCAGGAAATAAGAAATGCCCCAAACCAATAAAATACACACCAAAATAAAACCGAAAAGAACTTGTCTCCTTCTCTTCCGCCTCAAAGCTTCTCTTTTTGCACTTCTCATATTTCTTCGCCTTTTTATTTGCTGTACCGCCATCCCTGTTCCTGCTGCCCCTTCTATTGCTCTGTTTTCTCCTTAGACCATCATCGCAGGAATGACCGCTGTCGCAACCATCGCAACAATGACAACCATAATTACAATTGCAACAATTTTTCTTACTTTTTTGTTGTTAAAATCCATTTTCTATCCCTCTTTTCGATACACCATATTTTATACTTTTTATTGCCTTTTTGCAACAATCACTATCCGGAAATTCCGTTCTTTATGTCATAAATGGAATCTCTACTGTACGTGCGTCATCATTCAATGGATTCCTTTTTTGATAATCAAAAAGCACCGTTTTCCCAAGAATCGGAAATGTTTCCAGATGAGTCATTTTTCTCATTTGGTTTTTATCATATTGCTCATAATCATCTAAGTATTTTCGCTCTTTTTCTTCCGTCATATAAAAATTTCTCACTGCTTCTTTCGAATGCTTAACCTCTCCGGCAAAATCCGGACGTGTCTTAGCATTTTCCCGGAGATAATAATCATATGTTAGAAGTTCCCGGAAATATTCTTGTTTCTCCCGACACTTTCTCGTTACAAACGCTAACAATATCTCATACCTTGCACTTCTTTTATGTTGTATGTTGTGAAGCCCCTGCTCTTTATAATAAGCCCAGATATCTTCATACATGATAAACGGTGAATCATATTCTTTTTCCAGTGCATCTATTGTATATTCGAACTGATGGCTGTTGTAATATACCTCAACCATTTCTTCAATCCCTTTCAGACGAAGCACTTCCTCATAAGATAACCAGTTGGTGTATAATACTTCGTATGGCGGCTGACTCTGATAGACCAATCCGTAGTCTTTTTTCTTTTCCTCCATATAAGAACCTTTTAACACCTTCAAAAAACCAAGCTGAAGCTGCTGCGGATACATATGATATACTTCGTCAAATGAATGTGCAAAACTTTCCAGATCCTCATAAGGAAGCCCCGCAATCAAGTCCAAATGCTGGTGAATATTTCCAAAACTCCTTACCCTGCTGACAATCCCTTTTAGTTTCTTAAGATCCATGGTTCTTTTAATTTCACGTATTGTATCAGGATTCACGGACTGCACGCCGATTTCCAACTGGATGAGTCCCGGACGCATCTGCTTCATTAAACGAAGTTCTTCTTCATTTAACAGATCTGCGGATATTTCAAAATGAAAATTGGTCACTCCATTATCATGTTCCAACAGATAGTTCCAGATTGCGATCGCATGCTGGTGATTGCAGTTAAATGTACGGTCAACAAATTTCACCTGCGGTACTCTGTGATCGAGGAAAAATTGAAGTTCTTTCTTCACCAATTCTATATCGCGAAACCTCAGCTTCTTATCTACCGAAGACAGGCAATAGCTGCAGGAAAACGGACACCCCCTGCTTGTCTCATAATATATGATCTTGTGTTCAAATTCTGCCATATCTTCATAGACAAAAGGCACTTTACTTAAGTCCATCGGCATGCGCCATTCATTTTCCGCTATTTCTCCGTTATCCTTTCTGAAAGTAATTCCTTTTATCCCTGCAAGAGAGCGCTCATCCGCTCTTTTCTCTTCGTACAGACGTGTTAATTCTGCAAAGGTTTCTTCTCCTTCGCCCTTCATAACTCCCGTAACTGACGGAAGCCTTTTCAGAACATCTGTCGAATCGTACGATACTTCCGGACCGCCGACCCATATAGGCATGTCCCTTCTTAATTTCTTTATTTCTTCTGTCAATCGCTCTACATATGAAAGATTCCAGATATAACAGGACAGGCAAAGTACATCCGGTTTCCTCTCATAGATATCCATCATAATATGGTCCAGTTGCTGATTGATCGTGTACTCTGCAATTTCTATCTCAACATCTTCCGGCGTAGCTTGTTTCAGCGCATAAGCCTTCAGTGCGTACACTGCCAGATTAGAATGAATATATTTCGAATTTATCGCAGTCAGTAATATTTTCATAATTTCCTCCAGTTTCTCAATCCCCATTGACATTTCTGCCAAAACACGATAAAATATAGACTCGTGCAGCCGGGGTGTTAGCGGTACCTTGAACCTGCAATCCGCTATAGCAGGGGTGATATTGCGCAGAGGGCATTGTCTTGCAGGGCTGCCCTTGACAAGTGGCGTTGATGACTGGGTCTTACGCGACGGAAATCTGTGAACCGTGTCAGGTCGGGAACGAAGCAGCACTAAGCAGAATCTTCCGGGTGCCGTAAGGGTGCCTGGTCTGAGTTAACTGTCAAGGTAACGCCTGTGAGCACTTGTTCGAAGCGCAATGCACGTTTTTTTATAACTATTCAGCTGTATGCCGGATAGTTTTTTTCTTTTTTTCGCGCAATTCCTTAAAAAATGCTTTCATCATCTGACTGCATTCCTCTCCCAGTACCCCGGTTGTAAGTTCCACCTGATGATTAAACTCCGGCACATTCAGCAGATTTAAAATAGAGCCGGCGCAGCCTGCTTTCGGATTCATACAGCCTACGACAACTCTATCCATGCGCGACTGAACGATTGCACCGGAGCACATCTGACACGGCTCCAATGTAACATACATCGTACAACCTTCCAGTCTCCAATCGTCCATTTTTTTGCTGGCTTTTCGAATTGCCTGAAGCTCCGCATGTGCCAGTGTATTTTTGTCGATGGTTCTCCGATTATATCCCCGTCCAATAATTTTATCTTCATATACGATCACACAGCCGATCGGCACTTCGCCTATTGCATATGCTTTTTTCGCCTGCTTAATCGCTTCCTTCATATACTTCTCATCTGTATTTACCATAAATCTACTCCATTACTTTCTTTCTTGACAGCGATAAGGGTTACAGATCTGACGGCACCAGTATCCGAAGCTTTCTCCTTCGCATTCCTCTTCCGGCAATTCAAGATCTGTTTCGGTAAGCGGGATAAACTGCGGAAAACCAAATACCCCTGCTGCCTTGGCTTCCTCTTCGTGGAAGATACCCGGAACTCCAAGGTACATCATCTGCTCCTCCTCCAGAAAAACAAGATGATGATAATTATAATATCCGTGAAGTAAAAATTGATTATTGGACAGCTTCCATTCACATCTGGGCAGCCTCGACAGCTCCTTCCGCTGAATTTTCCTCGCATGATACCGTCCAATAGGTTCGCATGCAAGAGCTTCCGTTTCCTCCTGAATCTCACAGGTCTTGGAACTGTCTTCAAGCTCTTCCCATTCGTCTTCTTTATCTTCTACTTCTGATTTTTCGTCTTCTTCCTCTTCTTCTATTTCTATCGGTTCTTCTTTTCTCTCCCAGATCTTCATATGTTCCACATCTGCCGGCATATCGTCCCACACAGCCGCATATTTCCGATCGCCATGATTTTTTAACACAATGCCTCGTATTTTAGAGAAATTTTCTGCCTCTCCGGTATCTTCTTCCGTATAATGCAGCCGATAGTTCACTGCCGGATTAATGTTCGTTATTTCTCCCTGCCAGACTCCGACACACAATCCGCCCTCTTCATAGAACAGGTAAAGTTCCAGTGTTTCTCCCATGTTCAGATGCAGTCCCTTTCCGTATATATGGATCATACACTCCTGTTCCTGCTGATCTACTTTTACAAATCCTACATTACGGATTCTTCTGCCCTCTTCATACTCGTACAGATATCGAATAAATCGCTTCAAAGTAACACTCCTTAGAGTCCATTTATCACAATCTATTCCTGTTCCATACGAAAAATACCGCAATTATAAAATTGCCTTTAATTCCTGATATAATCTTTTCGCATAACTGTCTGTCATTCCGCAAATATAATCGGTCACCAGAAGGAGCCTCAAATATAACCGCTCTTCATCTGATTTCCCCTGAGCCTGAAAATGATATGCGTTCTTATAATTACTGGAAATAAACGAGACCATTCTGATATCCAGCGTTCCCATTTTCTCTTCTTTATCATCATACTTGATCACTGCAGATACAAAACGATCCATTAGATAATCTATCATCGTCGCTTCCGCCACTTCCATACGGTAAATCGTATCGGAGGTGAATACTTCCCGAAATGCAAGATCACCTAACATATCCATTAATTTCTCGGCAAATGTATGATAAAACAGATCATGTTCATATTCGCCTGCCATGATCTCATTATAATTGGATGTGAATCCATACGTCGCACAATTGATTAAAAATCCTTGCACACGAACAATCCAGTTTTTAATCGCATACTCCTCCGGATCTTCTACGTGCTTGTCTTTCCCTCTTAAATACAACTCGTCCAACAGCCTTGCAGGATTAAATGTATTGGCATCACTTTTTCCATACATTACCTGCAGCTCTGTCAGCTCTTCCAATAATTTTTGATAGCTGATAAATCCCTTGATAAAAGCATCTTCGATATCCGCAGTCTTATATGCAATATCATCTGCCGCCTCCAAAATGAAGGTCAGAGGATGGCGCCTGCCATTTGTCCCTGTCGCTTCCTGGATCTCTCTGAAAATATCCGCATCCGCCAAATAATATCCTAACTTCTTATCTTTAATATTCCCGGATTTCGGATCTATCTCATCGGAAGCCACCGGATATTTAACAATCGTATTAAGCAATGCATACGTAAGATTCATCCCATGTTCGTCCACAAGGAAATGAAGTTTGCTCACCAATCTGAGAGCCTGTGCATTTCCTTCAAAATGATACAGGTCTTCACGCATCCTTTCTGTCAACATTTGATCGATCGGCTTCCCGTGAAACTTAAGAACGGGAAGGTTTCTCTCAAACCACTCTCGAATAGCCAATTCTCCAAAATGACCAAATGGCGGGTTGCCGATATCATGTATCAGCCCCGCACATTGTAATATACTGCAAATATCTTCCTTCATTCTCGGCGTAAAGCCCGTATCTTTTTTGTATAACAAAATATTCTCTCCGATATTTTGTCCCAGTGATTTTGCAAAGGATGACACCTCAAGAGAATGTGTCAGACGCGTCCTAATAAAATCACTTTTATCCAACGGAAATACCTGTGTCTTATCCTGCAGGCGCCGAAATGACGCACTGCCGATAATCCGGTGGTAGTCTTTTTCAAACTCGCTGCGAAGATCCGTATTCTTCAAGTATTTATTTTTATTGGACGAACCTCTGCTTCGCTTCGTCGATAACAACTGTTCCCAATTCATCTATGTCACTCTTTTCTAATCCAAATAGATTGGTGGTTCATAATCTTTTCCAAGAAGCACCTTTTTCCTCTCTTGATAACCAAGGAATGCCCATTCTGTCATATCTGTCCATTTATGCTCTCCTCTGTCATAAACTTGCACATAACCAATGCGGCTTGGATGCATACGAACACTGTTGGATTGATATTCATGTCCGGTGTAAGGATTAATATCACCTTTTTCAAGATCCTCCTCTTCCGTTCCTTCTGGTTGAAGCTCTTTTACCTTCTCTTCTGCATATTCAGTAAACGAATTAACTTCTTTTGCATCTTCTTCCTCATCAAGAGAAATGGTCTCTGTATCAAATATTTCTTCTACTGCCTCTTGCGTATCTGTTGTCTGTTGCGGCTCCCGCTCCTCTTGGACCTGCTTCACAGGTTCTTCTACCGTTTTCTTTCTTCGTCTTAAATAAGATGTCCAGCTGTGTTTCTTCCCTTTATTTTCTCCATCTTCAAAGACGGTTCTATTTTCCTGTTTCTTTTCGGATTCTTTATTTTCACGCTCTAACGCTGCGGCTTCTTCTAGGATGTCCTCAAGGGATTCTTCCTGCTCCGCTGGCTCTTCGTAAACCTCTTCGACATATTCTTCTACTACCGGCTCTTCATAAACCTCTTCAACATATTCTTCTGCCACTGGTTCTTCATAAACCTCTTCGACATATTCTTCTGCCGCCGGTTCTTCATAGACCTCGTCAACATATGTCTCTTGAGGTTCTTCTATATAATTCTCCTGTATTTCCTCATGGGATTTCTCCGCCTCAACAGAGAGATTTTCATCTAGAATATTGAGATAGAAAGGGCATCCTAAAATTCTCGCGATCATACGCATATCCTGCTCTTGAAAATTGTCACGTCCTAATCTCTGCGTCAGATTCTGTCTGGACATTTTCTTTCCGGTATGCTTCTCGATCAATTCTGCGAGCTCTTTAATTGTCATGCCTCTTCTGCTTAAGATAATCTTGACTTGTTCTGCAAATGTCAAATCCATCATGTGTATCCTCCTTATTTAATTCATTATACTCCCTCATAAGTTTATCCATATACGTCCATCTGTAAACTAATATATTTCTTGATAAACCCTAGTTTTTCCCTTTTTCTATTCTATCAAATAGATAAATAGTCGTCAAGATACACGATAGGGGACAGTCTCATACTTTCATGAGACTGTCCCCATTTTATTTTTTCTTATTGAATCAATGGATATTTTTCAGTAAGACCTGCTACCAGGGTTTTTGCTTTTTCTACATTTGCTTCGTCCTTGATTACAAGAGAAATTGCTTCTGCTATAACTTCCATATCCTCTTCTTTCATACCACGGGTAGTCACTGCCGGCGTGCCAAGCCGAACACCACTCGTTAAGAACGGAGATCTCGGATCATTCGGGATTGCGTTCTTATTACATGTAATATGCGCGCTGTCTAATCGTTTTTCCAAATCTTTTCCTGTCACATTTTCATCCCTTAAATCTACAAGCATAAGGTGATTATCTGTTCCTCCGGAAACAAGATTCACGCCTCTGTCTAAAAGGGCATTGGCTAACGCCTGTGCATTTGCCAGAATCTGCTTCTGATATGCTTTAAATTCAGGCTGCAGTGCCTCCTTGAAGCATACTGCTTTTCCCGCAATTACATGCTCCAGCGGTCCACCCTGTGTACCCGGGAAGATTGCTTTATCAAAGTTGAACTTTTCATTTGCTTTTTCATTCCAAAGGATCATTCCTCCTCTTGGACCTCGGAGCGTCTTATGCGTTGTAGTTGTCACTACATCTGCATATGGAATCGGACTTGGATGCAATCCTGCAGCTACCAATCCGGCGATATGTGCCATATCTACCATAAGATAAGCGCCTACCTCATCCGCAATTTCACGGAATTTCTTAAAATCAATGATTCGCGCATATGCACTTGCTCCCGCTACAATAAGCTTCGGCTTTTCTTCTATCGCTCTTTGACGGACTACATCATAGTCGATCACGCCCTCATCATTAACCCCGTAAAAGGTTGATTTAAAATATTTCCCTGATAGATTTACCGGTGATCCATGAGTTAAATGACCGCCATGATCAAGGTTCATACCGAGAATCTTATCTCCCGGTTCAAGCATTGCAAAATACACTGCTAGATTTGCCTGCGCCCCTGAATGCGGCTGTACATTAACATAATCACATCCAAACAATTCTTTTGCCCGGTCTCTGGCTAGGTTTTCTACTACGTCCACACATTGACATCCTCCATAATATCGTTTTGAAGGATAGCCTTCCGCATACTTATTCGTAAGCGGACTTCCCATAGCAGCCATTACTGCTTTACTTACCCAGTTTTCGGATGCGATCAATTCAATATGAGAATTCTGCCGCTTCATCTCATCTGTAATCGCCTGTGCAATTTCTGGATCTGTCTTCAAAATCTCTTCATATGAATACATATCTGTCCCTCCTCTTTCGGAATTGTCTACTTAAATATAGCTTATCCTTTTTGTGAGGTATTCGCAAGAGTTGTTTGAAAATTCCAGTCAAATCTCCTCATTTTTTAAAAAGTGAACCACAAAAAAACTTGCAAACATTTAAGTTTACAAGTTTTAAGCTCCCCCTGTTGGACTTGAACCAACGACAACTCGGTTAACAGCCGAGTGCTCT
>OFMK01002335.1_pt1 | contig 10729 bp, 8 predicted proteins | sample 1541781 | NCBI WGS metagenome assembly OFMK01 (sample SAMN04209250, study PRJEB22552) | human gut metagenome | biome: gut; material: feces | host: Homo sapiens | place: USA: Oklahoma
TGAACGGTCTTGTTGAAAGCTCAAATAACCCCGGAATTGTAAAAACAGACGAAAACTATTTTGAAATTGTGAACGCCGTAAGAAGTTCCGTTGCTACGGTAAAATACGATATTATGGAGAAACTGGCTATGATAGCCGAAATGACGGAAGGAAAACTTGCCGTAAGAAGCCAGTATCCCGGTTGGCAGTTTAAGAAAAACAGCCCTCTTAGGGATATTTGTTCCGAAGCCTATAAGGAAATGTTCGGAAAAGAACCTGAAATACAGGCTATTCATGCTGGACTGGAATGCGGACTGCTTTCTGCGAAGGCGCCTGATATGGATATGATTTCCATAGGGCCTGAAATGTATGAAGTGCATACGCCGTCTGAAAGAATATCTATATCATCTGTAGAACGTACATGGAATTTTATAAAGCATATTCTTAAAAAACTTAAATAAATAACAGCTGCGGAGGAATGGGATTGAGACTGCCATGGGATAAAAATTATTTAAAAATATCATTTCATGTCATAGTTACTCTGATAGCGATATATGCCGTTATGCTGCTTCTTAAAAATGCGCCTAAGGCGATAACGGAAGCAGAACTTTTTCTGGAATATACGTTTTCAGTACTTACTCCGCTTATCATAGCTGTCGTTTTTTCGTATATTGTAAACCCTGCGGTCGATTTTCTGCAGGGTTTTTATGATAAATTGGCAAAGAAAAAAAGAAAGCCTGTATTCAGAAAGCGGATAGCCGGAACGGTTTTTTTATATATTATATTATTTTCGGGAGTAGTGCTGATTATTATTTTGGCAGTTATGGGCATAGGAGAATCGGATATAATACTTATCGTTGAAAAAGACGGTAAGGAGAGAAAAACTCTTCGGAAGTTTTCTTTGCTTACTTTCTTTTTCGAAGGAAAGTAGTTGGTGTTGATTAGGGCGAGGGTCCACCCGTTCCCATTCCGAACACGGAAGTTAAGCTCGTTTCTGCCGAAAATACTTGTCTGGAGACGGACCGGGAAGATAGGTAACGCCAACACAAAAAAGGACGAACAAAACTGTTCGTCCTTTTTCTTTTCCAGAATTACCTATTGTACCAGAAAGCGACATTTGATATAATAATTTCGTCTGATTATCGTAAACCCAAAATGGAGGTAAAAAGCAAGATGAATTGGAAGAAATTTGAACGGCGAGCCGCTGCATTGGCTTTGGCTGCCGTAGTGGGGGTCCAGCCTGTTCTGGCAGGATCCTATAAACTTACTGTGCCTTCCGGCTATACCAGTCCGTTTATTGATGTGCAGAAGGGTGACTGGTACTACAATTACGTAGCGGTCCTTAATAGCATGGGCATTATTGATGGCTATGGAAATGGATATTTTGGAGCTGATGACCCCTTAAGCGCAGGAGCGGCTCTGGTCATGGTTCTGAAGGCTGCGGGAAGCGGAACGATTGCCGCGACAGACAGCCACTGGGCCAGCGGCTATGCAGATTATGCAGTGTCCAAGGGCTATCTGACCAGCGAAGAGATCTGCGATGATTTGGATGGAGATATGCCTCGTATCTTGGTTGCCCGTCTGGCCGCCAAAGCGCTGGGGCTGAGCCCGTCGGAGAATAAATCCCCCTTCTCCGATGTTGACGATGGCTACTTGACTGCTCTTTATGAGATGGGAATCGTCACCGGCAGCACAGAGAATGGAAAGACAGTTTTCCTGCCGGACAAGCCGATCAGCCGTGCAGAGATCAGCGTAATCGTGTGGCAGATCGACCGGGTACATACTTACGGAAAGCAGATTTTGTTCCAGAATACCTATTATGATATTTTAGACGGTGTTCCCGTGAATTCCTATGATAACAAATACTTCTTAAAGGGCTCCGACGGCTATATGACCTACACGGAGCCGGGGGTAGAGACGGAACTGGGAATTGACGTATCTGTCTATCAGGGTGAGATCGACTGGCAGAAGGTGGCCGACGCCGGCATCGATTTTGCAATTATCCGCGTGGGATATCGCGGTTATGGCAGTGAGGGCAAGATGATGCCGGATAAGTATTTCACTCAGAATATCCAGGGTGCCTTGGATGCCGGACTGGATGTAGGCGTGTATTATTTCTCTCAGGCCATCACTGTTGAGGAGGCTCGGGAGGAGGCCGCATATGTCATTGAGCAGGTAAAAGATTATGACCTGACCTATCCGGTGGTCTTCGACTGGGAGCGCCAGAACTATGCCGGTTCCCGTACACAGACAGTGCCCAGCGTGAGCACCATGTGTAAGATGGCCAATGCCTTCTGTGAGGATATCACGGCTGCAGGTTATGAGGCCATGGTCTACTTCAATCCCTCTGAAGGGTATAAGCAGTACGACCTGAGCCAGCTGATGGACTATCCCTTCTGGCTGGCCCAGTATAACAGCGTTCCTACGTTCTACTATGACTTCGATATGTGGCAGTATACCTCCACTGGTCGTGTGCCTGGCATTTCCGGCAACGTGGATATTAACCTGCGTTTCTTCCGATAACAAAACAGAGCGTCATAACTGCTTGCAGTTATGACGCTCTGTTTTTAGATTTCAGGGAATTGCAGCAGCTTTTGAGCATTTCCGCCCAGAATCGCGGCTTTTTCTTCTTCGGTAAACGGCAGAGAGCGGATGCGCTCCACACCCTGAGATTGGTCGCCCCAGGGGCTGTCCGTACCGAACAGGAAGCGGTGGGGGCCAAAGGTGTGGACCATGCGCAGGAACTGTTCCTGGCTGAGCATAGGCAGATCTTCGGGCTTATAATAGCCGTCATCCAGGGCATGGAGGGTGCCCAGAGAGTAGGAGGTGTCCAGATAGACCGGAGCATCCGCCAGAAGATCCTCTGCCTCGTCCCAGTTACGCCAGCCACCCATGTGGGCCAGAATCAAAGTCAGAGGGCCAACTTCCTTGACCGCGTGCTGGACCATGGCGGGAGTGACCCGCACCCGGCCGGGGAAGCCTACGTCCAGGCCGGAGTGGGTGAGCACAATGAGGCCCAGCTCAGCGGCCCGGTCCAGAATACGCAATGTGCGGATGTCGTCAAAATCCACGTCCTGGTAGACGGGGTGGAGCTTGATGCCCTTCAGACCCAGCTCCTTTACCCGGGCCAGCTCGGCGCGGTAGTCGTCGTAATCAGGATGGATACAGCCGAAGGAGAAGATCCCGGTCTGCGCAAACTGTTCATTGATGCGTGCGGAACTGTCATTGATGTGCAGCACCTGCTTAGGGCTGGTGGCCACAGGAAGGACCACCGAATAATTTACCCCGGCTTTGGCCATGGAAGCCATCAAGCCGCCGTTGGTGCCGTCCACATAGGATTTTGTGTGGGACATCTGCTCCAGCTTGGGAATAGTGGTGGAGGCCAGCTTGTCCGGGAACGTATGGGTGTGGATATCAATGATCATAATATCAACTCTTTCTTTGCGGGAAAGCCCCGTATGATTTTAAGTCAGCGGCGAAAAGCAGGCCGTATGATATCCTCCATAGGATACCACACGGCTCTGACTTTGAACATGGTGTTTCTTGCCCAAGAAATGGAGTTTTTGGCCCAAATTTTAAGAGAAAATAAAGATTATTCCCGCTCACCCAGTGCTTGACGCTGACGGACCAGAACTTTGCGGTCATAGCAGGAGAAGGCCGCGTCCACGAGATTTTTGTCCGGCTTTGGGGTAAGCAGGGATACCACTGGGACAATAACCAGACCGGACAGCATGCAGAAAGCGCCGGCATTGATGGGAGACTGGAGAAGCGTGGGGAAGTGGTCGCCCACAAAGATATTGGCCAGCATAAAGATTGTAGAAAACAGGAAGCAGACCCAGCAGGCCCCGCGGGTGGCCTTTTTCCAGTATAAGCTGTAAAGGAAGGGGGCCAGAAAGGCTCCGGCCAGAGCGCCCCAGCTCACGCCCATGAGTTGGGCAATGAAGGTGACACTGGAGCGGTACTGAATGATGGCCAGCACCACGGAGATGGCAATAAAGAGCACGATGAGTCCCCGCATGACCAGTACCTGGCTTTTCTCGTCGTCCTCCCGGATCACTCGCCCTTTGAGTACATCCAGGGTCAGGGTAGAACTGGAGGCCAGCACCAGGGAGGAGAGGGTGGACATGGAGGCGGAGAGCACCAGAATGACTACCACAGCGATGAGCACGTCGGACAGGCCAGAGAGCATGGTGGGGATGATAGAGTCATAGCCGTTGGCAGCCACATCCACTTGGTCGGAGAAGAGCCGACCAAAGCCGCCCAGGAAATAGCAGCCTCCGGCCACGATGGCGGCAAAGACGGTAGAGATGACAGTGCCGGTGTCGATGGCCTTTTCGTCCTTGATGGCATAAAACTTTTGTACCATCTGAGGCAGTCCCCAAGTGCCCAGGGAGGTGAGCAGAACCACCCCCAGCAGATTGAGGGGATCTGGGCCAAAGAAGGAGGCAAACACCCCGGGGACGGAGGAGACCTGCGGATCATTCACCTGAGCCAGTCCCTCCAGAGCGGCCAAGAAGCCGCCCTGACTGTTAAGAACTGCAGCGATGACGGCACAGATGCCAAAGATCATGATGATGCCCTGGATAAAGTCGTTGATGGCGGTGGCCATATAGCCGCCGGCAATCACATAGACCCCGGTAAGAATGGCCATGACCACGACACAAACGCCGTAGTCGATGTCAAAGGCCATGCCGAACAGGCGGCTCAGGCCGTTATACAAGCTGGCGGTGTAGGGAATGAGAAAAATAAAGATGATCACCGAGGCGGCCACCTTCAGCTTCTTGGATCCAAACCGCTTGCCGAAAAACTCCGGCATGGTGGCGCTGTCCAGATGCTGTGTCATGATGCGGGTGCGGCGGCCCAGCACCACCCAGGCCAGCAGAGAGCCAAGCAGGGCGTTGCCGATGCCTGCCCAGGTGGCAGCAATGCCGTATTTCCAGCCGAACTGTCCTGCATAGCCTACAAAGACCACAGCGGAGAAGTAGCTGGTGCCATAGGCAAAGGCAGTGAGCCACGGGCCGACAGAGCGGCCGCCCAGCACAAAGCCATTGACGTTGGTAGCGTGGCGGCGGCAGTAGAGACCGATACCCACCATAACGGAAAAGAAGATTAGAAGAAGCCCTACCTTGATTGCCATTGTTTCACCCTCTTATAGGGAAAAATATCTCCCTTGTTTTATTGTGTTAAACTGTAATGCGTAAAAGTGATAAAGTCAAGAGAAAATTGTGGCCGCCTGAGGGTGCGCTTTATTTGGAAAAAGAATAAATGGGGCAAATTTGTTGCTTTAACGCGGAAAATCAAAGTTTCTCTATACTTTTTTTCAAAAAACTGATAGAATAAACCCAAGAAAAATGTTGTCCCGCAGGGAACGGAGGCGGAGCATTCCGCCGGTTGGGAGGAATTTGATATGGCGATCTCCGGATTTCAGCAGCTCAAACAGGATCTGAAGCATATTCCGCCAAAGGCCGCCGTGGTAGCCGCGGCCCATGAGGAACATACACTCCAGGCAGTACGCAAGGCCCAGGAGGATGGACTCATCCGTCCGGTGCTGGTGGGTGACGCCGCCGAGATCCAAAGGCTGACCCAGGCCATGGGCTGGCAGGTGCCTGAGGAAGATGTGGTGGACGAGAAGGATGAGGATGAGGCAGGATGCGCCCGCCGGGCGGTCGAGCTGATCCGACAGGGTCGGGGCAGCCTGCTCATCAAGGGAATGATCCAGACCGGAACCCTGCTCAAAGAAGTGGTGCGCCACGGCACCGGGATCCGGGAGAGCGCAGTGCTTTCCCACGTGGCCATTCTGGACGTGCCTGCCTACCATAAGCTGATGTTCATTACCGATGGCGGTATGGTGGTAGCTCCCGACCTGGAGCAGAAGCGTGCGATTTTAAATAACGCCCTGGGCCTGTGCCGCTTTTTGGGCTACGATCAGCCTAAGGCGGCGGTGCTGTGTGCAGTGGAGACGGTGAATCCCAAGATGCAGGAGACGGTGGATGCCGCCGCCCTGAAAGAGGAAGGAGCGGCAGGAGCCTTTGGAGACTGCCTGGTGGAGGGGCCCATCTCGTTGGACCTGGCCACCGACCGGGAGGCGGCAGCCATCAAGGGATACCACAGCCCGGTAGCCGGAGACGCGGATATTTTCCTGGTGCCCAATATCACCGCAGGCAACCTGCTGGGTAAATCTCTGTATGGCCTGGCGGGGGGCGATATGGCTGGGTTGGTGCTGGGGGCGTCGGTGCCCATCACTATCAATTCCCGGGGCGCTACTCCGGCGGAAAAATACGATTCTATCCTCATTGCGGCCGCCATGGCCCGGTGAGTGGCATACCAGTTGCAGTAGGAGGCGACGCATATGGCCTATCGTTTGTTAGTACTCAACCCAGGCTCCACCAGCACCAAGGCGGCGATCTATGAGGATGAGCACCAGCTGGCGGTGAAAAGCATGGTGCATACCAATCAGGATCTGGCGCCTTATCCCACTTTGTACGACCAGCTGGATTACCGGGTGGCTCTGGTGCGGCTTTGGCTGGCCCAGGAGGGCTTTGACCTGTCCACCCTGTCGGCCGTGGTGGGCCGGGGCGGCATCATTCCCCATATTGTGGCGGGGGGCTATCAGGTGGACGACGCGCTGGAGGACTGCCTGCGCCATCACACCGCCTTTGACCACGCTTCCAATCTGGGAGGACTGATGGCACGGGCCTTTGCTAAACCCCTGGGGATTCCTGCGTATATCTACGATGCAGTCACCAGCGACGAATTGTTGCCTGAGGCCCGTGTCACCGGCTTTAAGGAGGTCACCCGTACCAGCTTCTGCCACGTGCTCAACGCTCGGGCTACCTCCCACAAGTACGCGGAGACGCTGGGACGTAAGTATGAGGACATGAATCTGGTGGTGGCCCATCTGGGTGGAGGAATCTCCATCTCTGCCCACAGCCATGGCCGGATCATTGACTCGGTGTCGGACGATGCCGGTCCCTTCTCTCCCGACCGGTCTGGCAGCCTCAATATGCTCTACGTGGTGGATATGTGCTACTCCGGCAAGTATACCAAGCCGGAGATGCTGAAAAAGCTGCGAGGTGAGGGCGGTATGTCCGCTCTGTTGGGTACCCACGACTGTCAGGAGATTGAGCGCCGGATCCAGAAAGGAGACGAGTGGGCCGCGCTGGTGTATAAGGCGCAGGCTCTGCAGATTTCCAAGGGTGTGGGTATCATGCTGGGCTGCTTTACCGAGCTCATCGATGCGGTCATCCTCACCGGCGGCCTGGCAAACTCCAAGATGCTTACCGGCATGGTTATCGACTACCTGCACAACCTGGTCAAAGTGGTGGTCATCCCGGGAGAAAACGAAATGGAAGCGCTGGCTCTGGGAGCTCTGCGTATTCTCCGTGGAGAGGAGCGGGTCCACGAGTTCCGCAGCCCGGAAAAATAAGAAAAGGACCGCCTCGGCGGTCCTTTTTTGATCTGCGTTATTCGATTGCCGCAGCTACGGCCTGGTCTTCCCGGCGCTGAAGATAGCGGGGGACATGGAGCCCCAACTGTCGGAACACCTCAGGTTCTGGATCAACATACAGGCACTGGCTGAAGCCGTCCAGAATGGCGGGATGTCCATCCCAGATGGGGGTAATGTTTGACTGAGCCAGGCCGGGGATCTTCATAGCCCGAAGAAGCATGGCGGTGTGGCTGTCCACGCTGCCGTGCCAGGTGACCAGGCCCAGCAGCTTGCGCCGGTCCAGTGCCAGTATTTCACTGGGCAGCAGCTCGTCGGAAACCAGAATGGCAGGCTGGTCACCAAGAGGATCAGGGGGCTGAATATCCAGCAGACAGCGGATCAGATGGTTAGAGATATCCCGGATGTCGGCGCCCCGGGCCTGCATGTAGGGGCTGTCCATATCGGCAAAGGCGGTAGCAAAGCTGTTGCCTGCGGTTTGTACCGCATATTCTGCCGTAGTATGTTGGTTGGAAAGAACGGAAAGGATGCTCTCCACAAAGGAAGTGTCCTCCAACAGCATGGCGTGGATGGAAAAAATCGAGGCGGCCTGAATGCCTACATCCCGGGCGGCCTGCTCATAGAGCTTGGACAGCATTACAATCGAACGCTGCTGGGCGGCACGGAAGCGGTGGATCTCCTCGTCCTGGGAGCGATGGGAGACGGAGGCCAAAGGGAAGAAATGGCGGGTATAGAAATGCAGGGGTCCGGCGGCAATTTGATTTTGAATCGATCTTCCGACGATGATTTGCATGGAGATGCCCCCTTTCCAGGAAAGTCTGAGTCGATGTGGCTTCTGCGGCAGCAATGCTGCGGCAGCTTGGAACAGGCGGCCGGAAAAATCTGCGCGTTTGTTGTATATTGATTATAATGACAAATGAAAAGTTTGTAAATTGGTAAAATAGCACAAGGACGGATGTAAATATTTTGAAAATAAAAGTTTGCATAGGGAAATTGAAAGAAATAGTGAGAAATAATGGAAATTATCCGAGATGAAGGCGAAAAAAATCAACGCTTTACAGTGCTAAACAGGCGTGCTATAATAAAGCACAATGAAAAGACACCCGGACAAAATGCGACATGCTGTCCGGCGCGCCAATGAATTTATTTCCAGGAGGTTTGTTCCATGGTTTCCAAACGTATGCTGCAGTTGGGCACGGCCCGTTCTGTGATCCGGGAGCTGTTTGAGTACGGCAATCAGCGGGCCAAAGAGGTTGGCCGGGAGAATGTGTTTGATTTTTCTCTGGGCAACCCCAGCGTTCCTGCGCCCGACGCAGTGAATGAGAATGCCATCCGCATCCTGCAGGAGCAGCCGGAAGTGATCCACTGCTACACCAGTGCTCAGGGTGATGCTGCGGCCCGGCAGCGCTTTGCCGACTCTCTCAACCGCCGTTTCGGAGGAGACTATACGGCCGACCAGTTTTACATCACCGTGGGTGCGGCGGCCTCCTTGTGCTGTGTGTTCAACGGCCTGACCTGCCCCGGAGACGAGTTTATCGTCTTTGCTCCTTACTTCCCCGAGTATAAAGTGTTTATCGAGGGAGCGGGAGCCAAGATGGTGCTGATTTTCCCGGAGATCGAGCACTTCCAGATTGATTTTGATGCCTTTGAGAAAGCAATTACCCCCAACACCAAGGGTGTGGTGGTTAACTCCCCCAACAACCCCTCCGGTGTGGTCTATTCCCGCCAGACTCTGGAGCAGCTGGCTGCGATCCTGGAAAAGAAGGAGGCGGAGTATGGTCACCCCATCTATCTGATCTCCGATGAACCCTACCGGGAGATCGCCTTTGCCGGGGTAGAGGTGCCCTGGATCCCCCATATCTACAAAGACACCATTGTGTGCTACTCCTTCAGTAAGTCGCTCTCTCTGCCCGGCGAGCGCCTGGGCTATGTGCTGGTGCCCGGCCAGGTCACCGACAGCAAGGAGGTCTATGCCGCTGTGGCCGGTGCGGGGCGCTCTCTGGGCTATGTGAATGCCCCCAGTCTGTTCCAGCAGGTCACCTCTCTGTGCTGTGACATGACCAGCGATCTGTCGGTGTATGAGAAGAACTGTGAGCTGTTGGTGAATTCCCTGCGGGAGATGGGCTACCACGTGGCCCAGCCCGGCGGTGCGTTCTATCTCTTCCCCCGTTCTCTGGAGCCCGATGACATGGCCTTCAGCGAGCGGGCCAAGCAGTTTGATCTGCTGCTGGTGCCCGGTTCCGGCTTTGGTGCGCCCGGCCACTTCCGTTTGGCCTACTGCGTGCAGACAGAGATGATCCAGCGGGCTCTGCCCAAGTTTAAGGCTCTGGCAGACTCTTACGGCGGCTAAAATCGTTTATAACTGGAAGACACAGGTAAAAAACAGGCAAAGCAGGTGTGAAATTTCCTTACTTTCACACGGCTTTGCCTGATTTTTTTTGGAAACGGAAATCATTTTTATCCATTTCACCGCTAGCCAAAGCGGCTGTCATCAGGTATGATAATGGCGTAATAGAAGAAAATAAAAGAAACGTCCCTAAAGGAATGGAGGAACGAAAACATGCTGAGAAAGACTAAGATCATTTGTACTCTGGGCCCTGCGGTCGAGAGCGAAGAAATGATGCGCAAGCTGATCCGTGCTGGTATGGATGCGGCTCGCTTTAACTTTTCCCACGGCGACCATGAGGAGCACCTGGGCCGTCTGAACAAGCTGAAGGCGGTGCGGGATTCCATGAGCCGTCCCGTGGCTACCATTATGGACACCAAGGGTCCTGAGATCCGTATCAAGAGCCTTGACGTGAAGAACATCAGCCTGGAGGCCGGTGATACCTTTACCCTGACCACGGAGGACGTCGTGGGCAACGGGGAGCGGGTGGCCGTGACCTATCCCAAGCTGCATGAGGAAGTAAAGCCTGGAATGGAGATCCTCATTGATGACGGTCTGGTGGCCCTGCGGGTAGAGGAGATCCAGGGCTCTGAGATCCGCTGCACCGTGGAAAACGGCGGCACTCTCTCTGCCAACAAGAGCATCAACATCCCCGGTGTGCATATCCACCTGCCTGCGCTGACTGAGAAGGATATCAGCGACATCCAGTTTGCGGTGGAGAATGACTTTGACTTCATTGCTGCTTCCTTCATTCGTCGGGCCGATGACGTGCGCTCCATCCGCGAGGTGCTGCACCGATTTGGCGGAGATAACATTCAGATTATCTCCAAGATCGAGAACCAGGAGGGCGTGGACAACATCGACGAGATCCTGGAGGTCTCCGACGGTATCATGGTGGCTCGCGGCGACCTGGGCGTAGA
>OFMK01002336.1_pt1 | contig 10726 bp, 11 predicted proteins | sample 1541781 | NCBI WGS metagenome assembly OFMK01 (sample SAMN04209250, study PRJEB22552) | human gut metagenome | biome: gut; material: feces | host: Homo sapiens | place: USA: Oklahoma
TAACACTTGGCAGCACAGGTAGGCTGACCCGCCATGCCACCATCCGCTCTTAGGACTATGGACAAATACAGGAAAGGCAGGCTTTCAAGCCTACCTTTCCGTTAGACATACCCCAACATGGGGATGGATGTATTTGTCAAAGAAGTTCCAGCGCACGCATCTCATCCACCGAGTGCCCACGGTATTCCCACCGGCGAGCACCATCTTCCATTTCCTTTAACAGCGCACGGAACCTTGCTTTCTGCTGATTCGTTTTTAGACACGAAAGCAACATCTGCGCTTCAGGAAGCGGCAGCAGCTCATCTCCTTTCCTTGCACGCCTGAACAACCCATAAATCTGCGCATACGATTTGCCTACGTGCCATTCTGCCCTCGACACATGTGGCCGTAGAAGACGAAGCATCGTATTCATAGGATTGTTTGCATATGGATGGTTTTCATTAAGACCCGACAGAACGATCGTTCCAACTTCCGCCGGCATATACATTGGAATACGTTTTGTATTCTCAATCAACTGAAGATATGCATTATTCTCCAGTAAATCAGAATGGACAATGTAGTCATTGCGGATATCGTAACCATCAAGAAACTTTTTCGCATCCTTGTACAAGCCAATAATCACAGACGGAATCATGAGGAATTCGTCCATTTGGCTGTTGATCAGATTGACTACATCCAAAACAGAAATGACGCCATACAGGTTAGCTGCACCCAAGGCATACTTGTGAAACATAGACAACATGCTAATTTCATTGGACATTTGTACCCAGTTGACTGAATGCAAGTAAGCATCCATTTCTCGTGTCACGACGAATTCATCATCATCGTTTATAACTGCATAACCAAAAAACAACATCAGTTCCGATAGGAAGTCCAATTCACTGCATCCGTCATCTTCATCTTCCGATTCGTCATGCGGCTCTCTGTCCTCATCACCGCAGTCCGGCGAAACCAATTCCTTTGCCATGACCTCCTGTTCCTGATTAACAAAACTACCCAGAATAATCGCCCGCATCAACGATTCGTCTTTCAGTTTATTCACCAATTCACGCCGGATGCGATCATAGTTGTCATCCGAAATGTCGATACCAAAATCATCAGCGGCATCCGCAAGCGGTTCCAGCTCCATCCAGCCTACGCACTGTTCGAGGGTCGGCAAATCCCTGCAATTAAATTTTCTTTCAACACTGAGAACAGACATAACCTATCTACTCCTTTTCATTTTTCCGCTAACGTATTGACACTACAAATCAATTCTTCTAAATCGACAGGCGGTTCTTCAACCGGACGGATGCTTCGTCCCATACCGCTCCAATATTCGACCAGACCTATCAGTTTCAAAAAGATCAGATCCTGATGAATGGTACTGGTGGAACGCTTAATTGCAATCACTACCTCACGCACCGTAGGGGAAACACCGGTCTGGCTGTGGAACTTCCTTACCACCGCCAGCGTTTCCGGCACATGATTCGGAATATGGATCGCGCGGTCATATTCTACCTGCCCATGCAAGTCAAGATACTCAAGACTGGCAAAGACAATATCATTCGGTATTCGAGTTTGTGCTGTGATGGCACTAAATGACACTTTTCGTCTCCGGTATGCAGTGAATCGAAAATCGCTTTCACTTCATCGGCACAGGACTTTTCCACATCTTTCCGCCTGTGCAAAGCACTGATATCCGCGTGCATACGGGGCTTTGTTGGCATAGGCGGAATGCTCAGACGCGAAAGATGATAACTGTAAAAATAATTCTGTACATCGCGGTCTGCAAACAGCGCCCGGAGTACAAGGATGATATCCGTCTTTTCTTCCTCGTTTCGAATACTAAGGTTATATGCCACCTCGCATACGTTCGCCATCAGCTGATCTTCCGTGAGGTTGGGAATCCATGCGACTTCCCGACCGTTAGGATTTATTCTCTGACCAAACTCAAGCGCCGCCGTCTTCATCTGTTTGAATTCACGATACAGTGAATCAAATTCGTAGTCACATAATCCGTAAAAGGATCTGCGCTCTTTTGAAATGCCAAGTCTGATTACGTCATAAGCAAACAGTTTGATAATATGCGTCAATTTCTATCACAATCCTCTCTATCCTGATTGGTATGCGGCCCATGGCAGATACACCGTGCAAGATGTCCCGAAGACAACTTATTGCTTCGCACCTGTCGCCTGCGCTGACAGTTCACACATTCGATCAGCCAGAGCTTTGCACGGTTCGATGCCCGATATGGCAACAGCCTCAATACGCGGTATCCGTCAATGACTTGTCCTTCAAAATGGTGATATGACCTTTTGCGCATACAGGCGTAACAGGCTGTTACGCTGCCGTCCAGCAAATTGCGTGGCTGCACCATACGCGGTTCGCCACAGTTACAATTACAGGAGACAAGTGCGCCCCTCTTTTTATCTTTTAAGCTGTAGTCCTCCTGAACGATCAGATCACCAAATGATTTTCCTTTGACAAATAACATTTCAGTGGCTTTCGGATTTGATTTAACGAGCAAAACCTGCCCTCCCTTATCAAATCTTTTAATTCGCAGGCTCAATTCGACATATTGCTTAAATCTAATCGCATTATACTGTGCAGCATTTTCATTCGGAAAGCAATCGAACAAATGTACCCTTTCTTATGTATGCATTATACAGGATGGGCGTTTCAATGTAAAGTAAAATTTCGGAATATCCACCAGATATTTTTTCCCCGACAACACCTACCCTACTTTTTGTGTACTGCTTTGTCGCGCATCTGATTTTCCGCTGCGATTAGATACCCGCATTCACTACAATACTTCGATACGTTCCATTCTCCGGTATCCATATCCAGATACCCTACTGCACATCCGCACCTTGGATAGCAGACCGAAAGAATCTGCACTTCACCTGATACAGTATTGTTTTTTACGGTACGCAACTGATGGGGTTAAGCGGCAACATGACACATGGCATAGAACGCTCCGTCTTCTCAATTTTCTTGAGTCAAAAAATAATTATATATTGATTTGAGCGTTTTTTGATTCCATGGTACAATGTTTCAATAGCATATAGCGAAGATGGCATAAAACGGATAATGATTTGCAAATAAATCAAAATGCATAACAGACCTATCATTCTATTCGCCAGTTTATTGTATCAGCACAGCATAAGCTAAGTGCTACAGTGAACTATGAAATGGTAATAACCTGTTGGGAAATTGGTGAACAGATTTACAAAACGTGTGAAAAAATAATTTGTTGAACTATCTTTCGGCTCAATTGATTGCTGAGTTTGGAAAAGGTTTTGACAAATCAATCTTTGTAAGATGAGGCAGTTCTACTGTACATTTCCAATTCGCGACACACTGTGTCTTGAATTGAGTTGGTCACATTATCGCCTTTTTGAGACGTGTACCAGATAAACAGGCACGAGCCTTTTATATTGAGGAATGTGTAAAGTCGGCGTCGAGCGCCCGGCAGTTGGAACGGCAGATCAATACAATGTACTATCAGAGATTTTAACAAGCTAAGACAAAGCAGCTGTTTCAAAAGAAATTCAAACAACAGAACCTAAACCTGAATATGACAAAATAATCAAAGACCCTTATGTGATGGAATTTTTCAGATTCAGCCAGATACCCATGTATATGAGGGTGAGCTGGAACAGGCATTGATTAACCACCTTCAGTATTTCCTTCTGGAACTGGGACAAGGATTTTCTTTTGTAGCACGGCAAAAGTGGTTTTCGCTGGATGGATAGGACTTTTTCACCGACTTAGTATTTTATAATTATATTTTGAAATGCTTTGTTCTGATTGATTTGAAGATGGGAAAACTGACCCATCAGGATCTGGGACAAATACAGATCTATGTGAACTATTGTACTCGTGAAATGATGAATGGGGGAAATTCATAGCCTGTCGGTATTGTCCTTTGTGCGGCCAAAGGCGACTCCTTTGTAAAGTGCACGCTGCCGGAAGATAATCACCAGATTTTTGCATCAAAATATTTTACTTATCTGCTGATAGAAGAATTGAAACATGAATTAAATTTGGACGATTTTTATAAGCTGGAAGAATGATATGAGTGCTAACAACAAAAGTTGTCCGAATTGTGGTAGACGAGGTTCTGTTGGTTACGCAATTACATGTATATCGAGATTCGCCATAGAACGCCGTACCTCACCGTCGGGATGACATCACAGTTTACTGAGTCCATAGCAAAACAATCAATCATCTAATGCCTTAAAACGGCTCTGACCACGCATGGTTCTGGGATGCCTGACGCACATTCTCCGCTCTAAGGCACAAGCTGCTGTTCAGCTCTCAGAGTAACTAAAACAAATGCAATCATACACCTGACGCAGTCGCATCCCCCCCCTAAACATTGAATCTCATTAAACAATATGCTACAATGATATAGAAATTTTCGCTGATCGACTATGGGATCATGGAGGACGAAGAATGAAGAAAAACGAAGACGCCGAGACTCGGTACATCCCCATACCGGAGGTCTACACCCGACGCAAGCTCAATGCGCTATACCGAGAAATTCCAATGAAAGACATGCACTCCCGAACCATGCGCAAATACTTCAATGCGATGGCAAACCTTTACGGAGTGATCTCGCTGAAAAAAGCGTATGAGATTGTTACAGCGCAAAGTCCCTCTCTTGTGACCGAGGATGCGTTCCTTGCCTTCGCGGAGATTGCCCGCCATGAATGCGGGGACTACTACATTCTCGGCGATGAAGACATTTATACCGACGGGACTGCCGGGAGTGTATGGAAGCGTGAAATCATTAACGCTACACTGCTCGGAGATGACTTAGACCTTTACCTCCAAACAAAACAAAGCCAGCAAGGAAAGCCATTTTTTGTACCCAAGAAAACAGAACTGCTGAAATATGAAAATCCTTTTTACTGCGAGGCCACACCAGAGGTCTTCGAGATGCAGGCTTTCCTTGATAAAAGATTCAAACTGAGTGAGCTACAGCGCCAAGAAACCTTTGATGAAATCCTATATGGCTCTCGCTACTTGGGTGCAGATTTTTCTCAAATGATCAACCGACTGCATGATATGGGAATGGTTTTCAAAAATAATGCAGATGTTGAGAAGTTCATGGAGTTGCATCAAAACTTCCATAATACGACCAGAATGCAGTGCAATCGAGGCCATACACCGAAAGAAATATTTGAACTGCGACCTCCTGAACAGTGCGTGCCTCAGTCTATCTCTCTTGGCCCTAATATTCGCAAGGCGATTGCAGATGGGGCGATGGATGCGAAAGAATTGTGCGAAAGCGTTATGGCGATGGAGATGCCAAACGAGAATCTGCGCTTTGCCCTTCTAAAAGAAATTGCAGAGGTCGAGGCTGCTGTTACACATACGCATAGAAAAATTGGAAGGAATGAACCGTGTCCCTGTGGCAGCGGAAAGAAGTATAAACACTGCTGCGGACGATAACGTAACGCTCTCCATGCACTTCAGTGCATGATCAGTGCAGGAAAAGTGTAGCCATTATACTTTCCAATGCCGTTAATATGAGCCATTGGGCCATAATATCCGTGGACAAGAGTGATGTAAGCGTCTGCGGTGGCACGCGAAAGCCCCGGAGTTGCAAGCTCCGGGGCTTTTTTATCACAAATTTTCGATTTCCTCCAGCCGCTTCAACGCCATTTTCTCCGAAACCAAAAATGTTTTCGACAAAAAGCACGCCTTAACCGACATGAGTGAGAACTGCAAATCTTCCAGAGCTACACGAACCGCCCTTTTCGGCATTAGAAGCTCGGTAGCAAAACGGGTCGCCTCGTCCTCCTGTTGACTCCGCCGCCCAGAATGAAGTTCTTTCGGCAACCGCTCGTAAAACTCATGCGTATCTGAACAATGCAGCATAAAATGTCCCAACTCATGCGCGATTGCAAGCTGTTTTCCGATGGCTTGCTCGTTCGCATTTACCACGATTACGCGCCGCTGGTTGAAGGGATTAACCGGAGAGAAAGCATCGCACATTGTACACACCGCATCAGCGTTCTTAAAATTCGCGCTGTATACCCCAAATCCCAAACGTTCTGCAATGGCAACGACCGGCGTCACACCGGGGAGGGCAGGGACACTACATTCAGCAAGTAGTCGCTCGACGGCACTGGCGTAGTCGGCGGACCCGCTTTTCAGGTCAAGGCGAATCTGCTCAATCGCGGAAGGAAGCGGTTTCTTACTGATTTTTCGCATACAACAACCATCCTCTTTTTAGATGTCCTTCCAGTTTGAAAACTGTCGCATTGTTCGGCCCAACGATTTGCTTCACCTCATCAATCAAACACTCCGCCGTGTCTAAATCATTATTTTCGATTGCATCGGATGCCATGCAACGCAAATCTTGGAACGCCGGGTTAAATGAGCCGGTTTCCATATATTCCTCGTTCATGGGCATATACACGTTATACTCATTGCCAGTTTTCCCCAAAGCTTGCAGTGAATGTGTCGTAACAATAAACCGGATGTTCGGAAACGTCTTTCTCAACACCGGCAAAACCATGCGCTGCCAAGACGGATGCATGTGCAGTTCGATCTCGTCGATCCACAAATGCCACTGCCTTCTAACGGGGTGTCTGCGTGCCGATTTGCCAACGCCAGCCAACGAGCGAGATCACCTAACAGAGCGAGGGTACATTTTTGCCACCAGATAGCGAATCAACGCTGTACGCTATGCCGTTCTTTGTCGCAGACAATCGCAGCAGATTGCGCCGCACGCTCATATCCGAAAAGCCCAGCAGTATCGCTTGGACAGTCTGACGGACACACTGCAAAGATTTGCCCCGGTCAGAAAGCTTCGAAAGTTTCGCAGAGAAAGATCTAAGATTCGCATTAATATGCCTCTTTTTACTCATTATACCACATTTCGGTCATATTTCCATATTGATAGCTCCTAGGAAATCGCCCTTAGTAACTTCATCATCCATGGACATATTGAAGCTGTCAGCACCTCCACCATAAACAGCGGGACAGATAAAAAACACATCTGCATCCGCAGTCTCATCTATCTCCATATACGCCCAGTTTTCCGCGTGAGCGTATATGGAAGGCTGTTCTAAGGTTTTGCCGTTAATCAACCCCTCAGCATTTGCCCACTGCATTGCTTTCACTGCAAATTCACTGATGTGCACAGCATCGGTGTAAGCATCCAGATGATTGCCGCTACTCACATCGTAATATTTATACTTGCGTGAAAAAGGTTCTGTGATTGGTTCGCTAAGCGAACAACGCTTTCCCCGTACTTTCGTTTGGGGAGACGTCACAGACGGCACCCACACTGCTCGTCCATCCCTTTCTGACCGAACATATTTGCCGATCCCTTGGACGTAAACCCTTGTGCTCCGGTGCGAAAAGAGCAGCATGGTTAATCAAGCCAATCCACATTCACATTCCACGGCTGGAGCCGGATATCCGGCTTGATCCTTTCTCCGTGAAAGTCACTTCCTGCACTGACAAAAAGCTCGTATTTGCGGGCGAGCGCTAAAAATTCTTCTGTCATTTGGCGTGTATGCCGTGGATACCAACATTCCAGACCATCCAATCCCGCTGTTTTCAATGTTTTAAGCGCCCGGTCGAGTTTTTCCGTGTCCCATTCCAGTTGATACGGATGCGCCAGCACAGCCTTTCCCCCATCCGCACGGATGGCCTGTATGCACACCTCTGCCGAAGCTTTGAAACGCTCGATTTTCTGATACTCTTCTGTATCTAAATATCTGTCAAATGCTTCCCGTACGCAGGATACGTACCCCTGCTGCACCATCACCTGCGCAAAATGGGGTCTTGCAACCACCCTGCCACCGGCAAGCCGTTCCACGTCCTCTAACGAAAGGTCAATCCCCTTTTCGTGGAGAAACGTGATCATACGGTATTTCCGCTCATTGCGGCTGCGCTGCAGCCGATCGCAAAGCGCAGGCAAAGCTTTGCCTCCATCCGACATGCCAAGCCCCAGAATGTGCATGTAGCGATGCTCACTCGCTCCCAGCTCGATCCCCCGGACGACCCGAATGCCGCATGCCTTACCTGCACACAGCGCTTCCTCTGTTCCGCTGAGTGTGTCGTGATCGGTCAGTGCAAGCACCTCTACCCCCGCGGCCTGCGCCTTGCGCACCAAATCGGCCGGCGAGTATTGCCCATCCGACGCCGCAGAATGTGTGTGCAAATCTGCCCATGCCATCATCTCACCCCCTTGGTGAACCATCGGCGGATATCATTTCCACAAGCTGCGCTCAATCTGCTCGACCAACTCCTGCGGCGTTTGTTCACCGTCATTCTGCACGATCAAATCAGGGGTTTGCGGTTCGTCAAACGGGATATCCACCCCTACCACATTGCACCCGGCCGTATAAAGCCCCTTTTGGTTGCGTGTCAGCAGGGTTTCTTTTTTTACCCGAATGTAAATTTCCTTATACTTGCTGATATTCTCGCGGTTCCACTGCCGCACCGAAGAAATCATAGCGATCGAACAGCACACAACGTCAATCCCCTGATCGGCAAGCAGCTTGCACACCCGAAAAATACGCGACGCCCAGCGCACGCGATCCTCCTGCGTGTAGCCGCTGTCCTCGCCGAACACGGGCCGAATCTCGTCTCCGTCCAAGCAGACCACATTGGGCTTGGTAGCCTTGAGCCGCTGATAAAACAACCCGCCCAAGGTAGTTTTGCCCGCACCGGACAGGCCGGTAAAAAAATAAACTGTCCCTTTGTGTTCCATACCGTCCCCCATATCAATGATAAAGCGGCTGTTCCAGCAGCGCAGGATCAAGCGCGAGCTTCTTCATCATCCGAAGCGGCTCGCCCTGCTGATTATAAAACCGCAGTCCCTCCAACAAGCGCATCACCAGCCCGGCCCGGTTATCGTGAACCGTTTGCAGGTACGCATCGCACTGCGCGTCGATCTCTTCCTCCGTCAGCGCCGCGTCCCCCTCCTGACTGCGCAGGTTCAGGCGCAGCGACTCGGCAATATAGCCATCCAGACACGTCAGACGCGACAGCCGCTCCTGCACCCACTGCTCATCCACCGGCTCGCCCTTATAATACAGCATGTCATAGCCGTATTCCTGATACGCATCCCGCAGGAAATACTCCAGCAGGGCGCGTTCATCCGCGTTGGCATATTCATCATAGGTTTTATATACCGCAGCGGGGTCAAAGCCGCGGACGTTGCCTGCCAGCGATTCCGGATCCAACCCCTCCGCGCCTGAGCAGTAGGTCATGCTGTGCGTATAGGGAATATCCAAAAAATCTGCCAGCGCGGTAAAGGTGGCCTTGGGGTTGAGCTTGGCGTCCTCAAAGCGGACGAGCACGCTGTCCCGATACAGCCGGTCGGCAGGGTCAATCATAAAACTGCGGTTTTGCAGGCGGTTGGTGATTTCGTCCAAAATGATGGGATGCGAACCTCCCTCACAGCTTCTCTCCCCTGTTACTTGTTGCTGCATAAATCGGACGGAGGCCGCATAACTGGTGGTGATGCGGCGCATGGGTGTAAAGGTTTTAATGTATTTGAAACCCTGCAGCATCATAGAATTTTTCAATGCTTCGTACTGCTCCGAGATGAGGGTCGAAAGATGACGGTTCGCATATCCGATAACATGATATGCCACATTGCCGAAATGCGGCTGGAACAGCACCGCCGGGCAGATACGCGAACCGAAGTCGATCCCGTCGCAGGAATCCTCGCGCGAAAACAGATAGGCGACCAGCACATCCTTATCGCTCAGCCGGCGAATCTTCCCCTTTTGCCCGCGCGGCATCTGCCGAATCATATTGCGCTTGCGCTCCTTCAATTCGTCTACCAGCTTAGAGTAAATCAGGGATTCCGTGGTCAGCAAATTGGGATGCTGGTGGAAAATTTCGTTAAAAAAGTCGCCGCCGTTGTGCGTGGCCAGCTGCGTGTGCCAAATCAGCCGCGTCACCTCATCATAGGTAATCGGCTTTACCGGATACCGGCTGTAATCGATCCCAAAATCGGCGGCAAAGTCGATCGGGTAGCGGCTGACCTCCTCCCCGAATAAAAAGACGAATTTTTTGGCTTTCAGCAGCGCGGTAAAGTCCAAGCATGCCAGATAGGCGCAGAACCGCGCCCAATCCGTATAGTGCAGATAGATGTGGTTATCACGCCCCACCCACTCGCTTTTGCGCACATTATCATACAAATATTCCAGTTGATACTGGGAGTAAACATCCTTTGCAAGGATGGGATTTTCAAGATCATGGAAAAAGTTGCGGTCGATCACCGGATCGCACACATTCACGCAGTCCTCAAACTGCCGGGCATCCAAGGGAAAGGGGAAATAGCTATTTTCTTCCAACGGGAAAAACAGAATGGGCAGATCGTCAAACGCCGGAAAATCTTGCCGGAACAGATAGGGATACTTGCGCAGCGCCGCGCAGTTTTTTTGGTAGCGCGCCATCTGCTCCTGCACATTGGGCAGATAGAACGCCTGCGTCATAATCTCCATCACCTCGGGCTGATAGTGCCCCCGGTTGTAGAGCGAAACAAACGTGTTATAGGCACTGCGGTAATCGCCCTCGGAAAAAAAGAGATAGCTGGCAGCTTCCAGCTCCTCCTGCGGGGCGCGTCCCCCCAGCTCGTGCAGGGCAAGGGTATAGGCCCGCTGCGCTTGCTCCTTTTGCTGCAGCTCTGCCGCGCGCCGGGCAAGGGTAAGCGCTTCACATTGCATAAAAACGGCTCCTTTTCAAAAAACGGGGGCGGGCA
>OFMK01002341.1_pt1 | contig 10709 bp, 11 predicted proteins | sample 1541781 | NCBI WGS metagenome assembly OFMK01 (sample SAMN04209250, study PRJEB22552) | human gut metagenome | biome: gut; material: feces | host: Homo sapiens | place: USA: Oklahoma
GCTCGTCCAGGTCTAAGTCGATCTCTATCGTGTCATCTGGTTTTTGTTGGGACAAAAGAACAACCGTCTCCACATGCCCCGTATTCGGAAACATATCCACGCATTTTCCTCTTTCCACTTGATATCCTGCTGCCCGGAACACTTCTAAATCTCTTGCCAGACTGGTTGGCTTACAACTGATATAAACCATTTTTTCCACTCCAAAATCAATAATTTTCTGAATTGCCTTTGGATGAATTCCGTCTCTCGGCGGATCCAAAACAATAAAATCCGGTTTATCTTTCAATTCATCCACAATTTTCAGTACATCTCCGGCAATAAATTCACAGTTATTCAGTCCGTTCAACGTCGCATTTTCCTTTGCTGCCTCTACCGCTTCCTCCACAATTTCTACTCCCACGACCTTTTGGGCAACCGGTGCCAACATCTGTGCAATCGTTCCTGTGCCGCTGTACAGATCGAAAATAACTTTGTCTTTGGTATCTCCCACAAACTCACGGGCAGTCTCATATAGGACTTCCGCGCCCAAAGAATTGGTCTGAAAAAATGAAAATGGAGAAATCTTAAATTTTAATCCGAGAATTTCTTCATAAAAATAATCCTGTCCATACAAAATCTTGATAGAATCTGCCTGCACTGCATCCGCCAAACGATCATTAATTGTATGCAAAATCCCCACAATCTTTCCACCACATGAAAGATGCAAAAGGGCGTCTGCCACAGGCTGTAAATCCACCTCTGCCTGAGAAGTCGTTACAAGATTGATCAAAAGATTCCCGGAATACTCCGATCTTCGCACAACCAAATGACGCCAAAAGCCTTCATGACGCATCTTATGATAAAACGGCTGATCCATCTTCTGTGTCACATCTAATACACATTTTACAATGGAATTATAATCCTGGTCCACAATTTTACAGTCTGTAATGTTTACAATATCATGAAATGTGTTCTTCTTATGCATTCCCAGCGCAAGAGGACCATCTTTTACCTCATCCCCAAAAGAAAATTCCATTTTATTTCGGTAAGCCCAGGCTTTTGGACTGCCTTTGATTCCCTCCCAAATTTCATCGGTTATATACTCCTTCAGCAAATCACGAACTTGTCCTTCTTTCACCTTTAGCTGATTTTCATAAGAAACCGTCTGATAAAAACATCCTCCGCAGGTCCCAAAATGCGGGCATGCAGGAACGGCGTCTTCCAATGGAGATTTTTCTAAAACTTCCATCAGCCGGATAACACAGCCACTTTTTCGTTTCTTTGTGATCTGCCCCCGTACGGTTTGTCCCGGAATCACACCCTTCACTGTAACTTTTTCATCTTCATACAAAAATGTACCCTTATTGGGAAATTCCGTCTTTATAATTTTTCCTTCTATAATATCCTTTTTCTTCATCATTCATCCCTTTCTTCCAACATATTTTTCATATGCACATCGTGTGCATCTCGCAAAGCTTTTTATGATGTAGGAAAGTGAAAACTTTCCTACATCATAAAAAGCGATGGAAATACCCATATCCATATTTCCATCGCTTCTCTTACAATAATAATTCCCCAAACTGCTCTCTATAATATCCATGGGCATAATGAGCCTCTCCCTCATCATCAATTTCCATCATCAGGAAGGTTGGTTTTCTTCCGGCCTGACGGGGATAGGAGATACTTCCCGGATTCAGAATTGTAACATCTTCTCCTATTTCAATAAATGGTACGTGGGTATGTCCGTACATTACCACATCATATCCATATTCCAGAGCATGTTCCCTTAAATAATCCACACCGGAATTCACATAATAATTATGACCGTGAGTCACCATTACTCTATAATCTCCAATCCGTATCTCCTGCTCGCTGGGCAGATCCAAATAGTAATCATTATTTCCTGCAACCATAACAACCGGACAACCTGCTATTTCACGTATGTAAGAATCTCCGCGCTCTACGTCCCCGCAATGAATCATCATATCAATATCACCCACCTGTTCCAGAACACCTTTGATATCGTCATTGCGTCCGTGAGAATCACTGATCACCAATATTCTCATAATTATCTCCTTAAAGAATTTCCTTCATTTTTCGCAGTGCCTTTCCGCGGTGGCTTAAACTGTTTTTTTCATCACTGCTAAGCTCTGCGCTATATTTTTTAAGCTGTGGGAGATAAAAGATCGGATCATATCCGAACCCGTTTTCCCCCTTTGCTTCATATCCTATAATCCCTTCCATAGTACCACGAGTCGTAAGGGTTTGTCCATTAGGAAATGCCGCTGCGATGGCACAGACAAATCTTGCCGTTCTTTTTTCTTCAGGAATCCCCCTCATTTTTTCCAAAATCACTTGATTTTTTTCCACATAAGACGTATGTTTCCCCAGATACCTTGCAGAATAAATTCCAGGTTCTCCTCCAAAAGCATCAATTTCCAATCCGGAATCGTCTGCAATCGTCAAAGCCCCTGACACCTTCATCACAGCTTTCGCTTTAATACGTGCGTTTTCCTCAAACGTTGTGCCATCCTCCACAATCTCCATATCAATGCCGGCTTCCTTCATGGATAAAATTTCAAATTCCTCTTCCCCCAAAATTTCTCGGATTTCCCGCATTTTATCTTGGTTTCCCGTGGCAAATATCAGTCTCTGCTTCATTTTATATTCCTCCTCGGTGGTTTTGGTCCAAGATATTGATAAAATTCTCCCCGAATCATACCATTGTATACCTTGCGTCTCTTTGTTGGTTTTCCCAAATACTTCTCCGTATCCGCATAGGATGTAATCACATACTTGGACCATGTGTCCAAGCGGTCAAATGCCTGCCGCATTTCCCGATATAATCCGGGCAGCGTCTCCTGATCTTCCAGACGCTCTCCATACGGCGGGTTGGCTATAATAAATCCATATGGTTTGCTGTGACTTAAATCCTTGACTTCCCGCTGCTGAAAATGAATCAAATGCTCAACTTCTGCATCCTTTGCATTTTGCCGCGCAATCTTTAGCATTTTAGAATCTTTGTCATACCCCTGAAGATCCATATCCACATCATAATTCACCAGGTCATTTGCCTCATCCGCAGCCTCATACCATACCTTTTTCGGTAAAAACTGCACCCAGTTTTCTGACTCAAAGGATCGATTCATCCCCGGAGCAATGTTCATTCCCATCATTGCTGCTTCAATTAAGAATGTTCCGCTTCCGCAAAATGGATCCACCAAAATTCGGTCTTTGTTCCACGGAGTCAGCATCAGCAGCGCGGCTGCCAGAGTTTCACGGATCGGCGCCTCGCTGACCAGCTTACGGTATCCTCGTTTATGCAGCGGCGTTCCGGTAGTATCCAGACTGACCGTCACCTGATCCTTTAAAATAAATACACGAATCGGATAATCACTTCCATCTTCCGGAAACCAGGAAACATGATATTTTCCTTTTAAACGCTCCACGACCGCCTTTTTCACAATCGACTGTATATCCGGACCGCTAAATAACCTGCTTTTGGCCGTGGATGCCTTTTTCACCCAAAATCTTCCATCTCTTGGAATATACGCTTCCCATGGAAGATGTTTGATTCCTTCAAACAGTTCATCAAAGGTCACTGCCTGAAAAGAACCGATCTTTAATAAAATTCGCTCTGCCGTTCTTAAAAATATATTTGCCCGGGCAATCCCATCAAAATCTGCCCGAAATGTGACTCTCCCATCCTCTACCTTTGCAATCTCATATCCTAAATCTAATATTTCTCTCTTTAATATTGCTTCCAGTCCAAAATGACATGGAGCAATGAGTTCGACTGTCCTCACATCGTTCTCCTTTGTGTTTTATTCTTTCCCTATTCTACCTTTTTCCTTTTTTTTCGTCAACCTTCAACTTCCAATCATTGCCGAAGCCCGCCGTCTTCCCACTCTTTCAAATGATAATACACTCCTCCTACAATATTATAAACTTGAAATCCTTCTTTTGCCAAATGTCTCGCTGCCATCATGCTCTGCCCGCCAAAATCACAGTAAACAATCATCTTTTTGTCCTTTGGAAGATCATCGCAGGGATTTGGGATACCATAGGGACAATTCTTTGCGCCGTCTAAATGCTCTTTTTTAAAACGGTCCGGTTCACGAACATCAATTAGAAGATATTTTTCTTTCTCTTTTGCCAGTTTCAGCCCTTCCTTTAACGAAATATTCTCAAATTCCATCAAACTACCCTTTTTCTATATAGAATATGCTAAAATTCTAAAAGGTTCACAATACAAACCGATGGGTCAGTCTTTATCCAATCGACTGAAAATCATTTCACTTCTTATAAAATAATTTTCAGTCATGAATTCAATCACCGGAAGTGCCAAAAGGCACATTCCGGGATTGTAAGCAGTCGCCAAGGTCTCAGGCAAGCCCGGACTTTGGCTCATCGTGTGCATCCCACGGAGCGTTTTTGTAATAATAATATAGGAAAGTCAAAACTTTCCTATATTATTATTACAAAAAAAGAGTCTTCAAATTTTCATTTGAAGACCCTTTTTTGCTAAAAACTAGTATTCATTGCGTGAATTCTGGCTTTTGTTTTGAGCCTTATTCTGGCTCTTGTTCTGACTCTTATTCTGAGTTTTGTTTTGTCCTGCGTTGTTTGCATTGTTAGAAGACTGATTTTTGTTTTTTGAACTTGAACAATTTTTTGCCATAATGATTCTCCTTTCTTTCAGTTACAATTTTATTTTGCACCAAAAGAAAGCAATCTATGTATGAACTTTTTTTCATTTTTTTCCAAAAAAACATTGATTTTTTTTTTAGAATCATTTATGATATTTACATCGAGGATATTCATATCTTTGATATAACCCCTTATTAATTTATTTATACTCCCCTCAAAAAGAGCAGATTCCCTATCTGCTCTTTTTATTGTCTAAAAATATCAAACACTTTCTTCCTTAACATTTCCGGGATCTTTGCTTCTTATATGTACCATCGCAATTCCACCGCAGACCAAGACAATCGAAAGAAAATATCTCAAATTCCAAATCTCTTCTCCCAGAAAAATTCCTGATAGAATTGTTCCGAAAATTGGTATTAGAAGATTATAAATTGAAATACTGCTGACAGAATTTCGGGATAACAGGTAAGTCCATACGGTAAACGCCACTGCAGATAACAAAGCCATATAAATTAAAAGCAGTGCTCCCGACAGACGCAATGGTAAAAATCCTCCGCTGATCCCTCCGGCTGCAATCAAAATGGTTCCTCCAAAAAGCAGCTGATATCCAGTGATCGTCATGACACTTAATGATCTGGCAAGTTTCTTACTATAAATAGAAGCCAAGCTTTGAGCCATCGCCGCAAAAACAGCAAATCCCTCTCCCGTCAAATGAAATCCCCCAAAATTTCCTCCGTCCAGATGAATCGTCACAATCCCAGCTAGCCCTAAAATACATCCCAAAATTTTATTTTTTGTCACCGAATCCTCCCGAAAGAAAAAAGGAGCCAGCAAAATTGGAAAAAAAGCCGTAAAAGAATTAATAATGGCACTTTTTGCCCCTGTTGTGTTCGCCAAGCCGATATAAAAGAAAATATATTGAATGGTTGTCTGCAAAATTCCGAGACACACAAGCCGTCCCCACATTTGAGCCGGAGCTATCACAGCTGTTCGATCCGTCACCGCCGTAAAACCTAAAACCATCAGTCCTGCCATTGTGAACCGTATCCCCGCAAATAAAAATTTGCTTCCGAGATCACCGGCTGCAATTGAAAAAATCTCATACCCTACTTTAATTGCCGGATAAGCACTGCCCCATAAAAAGGTTGCCAAAACCGCCAATATTACAACTTTATATTTCTTCATTCTTTATCTCCTCAACGATTCCATCCGGGGCGCTTGGAATTTCAATCGCTTCGTGCAAAACCAGCTTCCCTCAATCAGTTCATTATACCTTATAGAGCGAAGCTCGTCCAGCCGCTAAAACTGTGAATTTGCGCATGCCCTGCAGATATCGTTTTTCATCTTCACTATATCGAAAAACAACTGTCCAAGACACATTTTTCTTATTGTATCAAAAAACATACATTAAATTTTTTTCTTTTTATTGACAATCCCTTTTTGCAGAGTATAATAAAACTTGTTAAGAACAAAGACGTTCCAATAAAAGCGATTGGTGCGTCTTTTTTTATTTGCCCAGATTGAGCAAATAAAGTTTCCTTAAAACATTTTTACTGACAAGTTCTTGACAAGTTTTTGACAGAATAGCAGACATCCTGCAGACTCACTTTTGACTTGATCATTGACTGACTGGGACGACTAGTTTTTGACCAATTACCGACTTGCATAGAAGACAACAAAGTTCTGACAAAAACTACATATGACATTAGAGAAGCCGCGGACATTTGATCCGCGGCCTTTCTCTTTATTCTAACAGAAGTTAAACTGTAAAAGCTTTTCATCTCCCCACAAAATTCAGCAAACGATTTAAAACATTGGATCGGACGGCGCTTTTTTCTGAGGTTTCATCACTCCCATTAACAGCAATTCATAGCTGCCGAAATAAGAAATGAACATCCACACCATTCCTGAAAACATCGCAGCTCCCACCGTGATTCCAATGGTCTCAATCAACTGAAAGATCACTCTTGCATAGATGGAAAGTTTAAAAATCTTTCCGAAAGAAATATTTTCCCTCTCCTTCTCCGTTTGATCCAATCTTGTTTTTTGATTGAAATAAACCAGCATTGATATGAACACGCAAATTGACAAATAGGAAACCACATTGACTGCCCATTGTGCCAAAAACAGAAATCCGATCATTGCATATATCACCGGAATCAAAGCTGTCATCGCCTGATTATCAAATTCAACATTCTTCATTGTGGAAAACGGAATTCTGTTTACAACTTGCCCCACTGCTGTATTTTTCAAAATCATCTCATCTTTTGCAAAAGCAATTTCGATCGAATACTGCTGACTCAGATCATCCATCGAAACCTTATCTTCCTTTGTATTTGCAAGAAAATGAATTCCCGCGAAGGTAAAATCCATCTGCTGGTCCACATGAAGCTCTCCCTGTTTTAATTCAAACGCCGGAAGACGATGGAGAATAAAGTTTTTTGCCCCGCCAACACTGATTCCAAAACCAAGTACATCCAAACCAAATCCTAGAATCGTCGTAATCAGTGTAATGACCGTGAAAAACGCAACAACCCTCCCTTTTGCCACCTCCAGCAGACGCCGATACTGTCCGGGCTTTAAACAGGCAATTTTCAGCTGCTCCAACCAGCCAATCTTTTCTATCTTTTCCATCTCATCAATCTCCGTACACAATACTTTTCAATAATTCTTCTTTTTCTTTTGTGCCTCTTAAAATCTCTACCAATTTTGCAGCAAATTCAATGGCAGTTCCCAATCCCCGGCTTGTAATAATCTTGCCATCCACAACAACATTTTCTGTCTGATAATCCGCCGATGCTAATTCTTTCTCCATTGCCGGATAAGAAGTTGCCCTTTTGCCCTTTAAAATTCCATATTTCTCAAAAACTGTCGGAGCCGCACAAATTGCTGCCAGATATTTTTCGTCCCGATACGCTCTCTTCAGCAAATCCCCCAACCCTTTATGCTCTTTTAAATGAAGGGTTCCCGGCATGCCTCCCGGCAGTACATACATCGCTCCTTCCGGTTCCAGGACTTCATGAAACATCATATCAGCTTCTATTTCAATACGATGGGAGCCGGTAATTTTTTTAGAATCGCCAATGGATACCGTTCTCGTTTCAATATCCGCGCGACGCAGAAGATCAACTACAGTCAGTCCTTCAATTTCCTCAAATCCATCTGCTAAAAATACAAACACTTTATTCATGACCGTTTCTCTCCTTTTCTATGTTATCTTCCATTTTTCTTATTCTTATTTAAATTACTTTATAGAAAAACGAATCAAAAGTCAACCCGTCCTGCCGTTAATTCACATCAATTTCATACTTTATGATTGACATTTGCATAAAGAATCGGTAAAATAAAGAACGTTATAGTAATTGTTTCCGTAGCTCAGCTGGATAGAGCGACCGCCTCCTAAGGGCTAGGCGTAACAAACGCCTTTTGATATGATAACTAGATAAAATTGAATAGATTTTTAAGAATGTCCCAGTACCTCAGCAGGATAGAGGGTTCGCCTCCTAAGCGAAACGTCGCAGGTTCGACTCCTGTCTGGGACGCCACAAACTCCGCTGAAAGCCTTATTTTACAAGGTTTTCAGCGTTTTCTTATTTATAGCTTTCTATTTACGCTGAATATGAATTGTTTTCAATCAGTCATTTTTTATTCGATATTTTTTTAAGACTTTTAAGGAAGTAGGCTTGCTAACAATTTTTTATTTTTGAAGAAAAATCGCTGGTTTTTTTGAAATTTGCTAACACTTTTGAAAATTTATTTTTGGAGTGTTTGCTTTAAAAGCTGTGCTTTCATCTCTGGCGATAAAGATTTAATTAGTTCCAATAATGCCATATCACTATCTGTTAAGTCTGTATCTTGCTTTGGATTGTCTGTATCATCATTAAGCGTAGAATAAAATTCTTTATCCATTTTTTGTGCATTGAAACGTCTGTCCTCGTCAATAATTTCTGAATAGACATCTGTAACCATTTCTGCTTCTGCATGACCAGTATCGCCTTGTACGGATTTAACATCTCCGTTTGTCATTTTGAGTTTATAACCCGTACTTAAATGGCGTAGGCTGTGAAATACCACAACTTCATAATTGTTTTCTTCACAGAGCTTTTGAAACCTATCTCTAACAATACGGCTTTCCACGGGATTGCCATTATCTAACGCAATAACAAGGTTGTAATCATTGTAGGCACTTCCTAGAAATTCCTTTAATTCCTGCTGGTCTTTTTTATATTGCACCAATAGTTCCGCAACTGTTTTAGGTAACCAGACAACACGATTACTTGTTTCTGTTTTTGGCGTTTTCAAGACAAGCCTTGTGGTACAATGCGGTTTTTGCGTTGGGAAAATCTTTAAAATATCCTTTTCCTTTAATTTCTGCATAGCTTCTGCATTTACTCTTGAAAGTTCTTTATTGATGATTACCTTTGCATTATTTGTAGCAATGGACTCTTCATCAATAATAACATCTTCCCATGTAAGTCCTGTAATTTCTCCAATTCGCATAGAGCAGGAAAAAGCTAAGTGCATACAAATTGAAAGTAAATCATCTTCCGTGGCTTTTACCGCTTCTCGAAATGTTTGAACACTCCACACTTTTCGCCTAGTCTTTGGAATTTTTGGTAACGTAGCCAAAGACGCAGGGTTTCTTTTGTTTGTATCAATATACTCCCAGCGGATAGCTTGATTTAAGGCACAGCGGATAATATCATGTATTTTCTTGATGTTTGCTGGTTGAACACAACGACCAGTTGCTTTTCTGTTTGCCCGTGGTACTTCTGGAACGCTCAATAAATCATTGTAGTATTTTGATAGGCTTTTTGTAGTTATTTCATTCAGTTTCCAATCTCCGATAATCGGATTGATATAATTTTCAATACTGCCTACCTTACCACTAAATGTACTCGGCGACCATTTAGATGTGCCGTATAGATTAACAAAAATTTCTAGGAAATCACGCAATGTAATATCTTTGTCTACAACATCTAACTCTTTTTTAGAATTTTCAATCTGGTGTGCAAATTGTTCTTCTAATGGAACTATCACATATCCAAATTTCTCTTGATAGTATTCTATAAAGGCTTTTCGCTGTTTTGCTTCTTTTTTTGTTTCCAGCGTGTCCCATTTTTGTTTTCTCTCTCCTGCACTATCTAAGTACCAATAAATAACTGAAAAACTTGATTTTCTTTGTTTGATTGAAGCCATAATTTTCTCTCCTTAATAGTTAAATTCCATTTAACCATTTATCGAAAGAAACCTTTGATACCCGTATGGCTTTACCAGCACGAACATAGCTGAATTGACCGCTTTTTACCAATGAATAAGCTACCTTTTTGCTAATGTCCAGTTGTTCAGCAATTTCCTCTACTGTATAAGTCTTTTTTTCCTTTTTTAGAGGGTGTGCATTTTGTGTATCACTTATCACTAAAAAGACTCCTTTCTTTGTGACAGCAACAAAACACACTCGCTTAATGAAATCATTATAGCATAACTTCACAAAAAGCGAACATACATTTTGCTGCTGAAAATATCTTTTTTCTAACAATCAAATAGCTTTGGAAAAGCTCACTGGACTTTCACCATTCCCATTCTGATGGGTGAACCGTGTCATACGGGTGTATCATTATACAGATATACAGGTCATGGCAGGACGACCATTCCAAAAGTCGCTCACGGATCATTGCATGAATCGCTCACTTTGTTTTGAAAGGTCATGGCGTACAATATCCGTCGGCTCGCTGCATATCAAACGTATCTGATTGTTTATTCAGTTTTCAAAGACCACTCGACTGTGTTTGCCAGTCTATGAAAATCTACTATCGAATAATAGACTTTCATAGAATGACAAGCAGAGGGAAAGGGAGGAAAGCTCTGCCCGTCAGAATTGTTAAACTACGATAATCTCAAAGTTTGCAATCATATCCATAACCGCAGCCTGTATTCTGCCTTTTAGTTCAGAATCGACTACCATATAGACATTACCGTACTCGTCGTACAATTTGCGTAGGCTCAACTTTGATATGTAACTGTCATAGAAATTCAAGATTTCCTGTATTGCGGTTTCATCACCATTGGTAGCCGCCACA
>OFMK01002359.1_pt1 | contig 10636 bp, 13 predicted proteins | sample 1541781 | NCBI WGS metagenome assembly OFMK01 (sample SAMN04209250, study PRJEB22552) | human gut metagenome | biome: gut; material: feces | host: Homo sapiens | place: USA: Oklahoma
GGCTCGCGCCCGGTGCGGCTGCGAGTTTCCCCGTGCGGCGGTCGCCTTTGGCCCGTTTGGCACCGCACGCCGGGCGGCGCAGAGCCCCGCGCGCCTTTCTGGCTTTGGAGAAAAGATGCTTGACGGCTGCGGTGCGCTGTGGTAATATGAAGTAAACTTCACATGAAGCAAACTTCACATGGAAGGAAGGCCGCCTTATGATAACAAAAGTGCGCCAGATGCGGGCGGCGGCAGGGCTGACGCAGCAGCAGCTTGCAGAGCTGGTGCACGTTTCCGCACGCACCATCATTTCGATTGAAAAGGGGCAGTACAGCCCCTCGCTGATGCTGGCATACCGCATGGCGCGCGTGTTCGGCACAACGGTGGAACAGCTTTGCTGCCTGGAGGAAAACCTGCAGCGGGAGGAGGAGCAGTATGAAGGTCTATAACAAAAAAACGTTCGCCTTCGGCGTGTTTTCCACCGCGCTGGGCGTTTTGAACGCAGTCACCGCCGCGCTGAGGGGCGCGGACGCAGGGGATATTGTGTTGATAGCCTGCCTGCTTTTTTTCGGCATAGGCGCCCTGCTGCGCGGCACGTCGCAAAGGCTGGCCCGCGAGGACAGGCTGGAGGAGCTGGACGAGCGCAACCGCCTTGTGGAGCTGAAAAGCAAAAGCGCAGCCTTCCGGCTGACGCAGGCGGTGTGCTTCGGGCTGATGCTGGCCCTGCTGGTGGCAGGGAAGGTGTCGGGCACACAGGCGCTTATCGCCATCGGCGTAGGGCTGGCGTTTGCGCTTTCCATCAGCATGCTGGCAGAGCTGGGCGCCTATTTCTACTGCGAAAAACGCAACTGAGCCTGCATACGGCATAGGAAAGCGCGCCGCACATGACGGCATGGATATGAAAGCCCGCAATATCCGGCCGGGGCAGCCCGATACATGTGCTGCACCTGGCGTTTTACCTCCGCGCAGGCTGTGGCAGGGCAGCCGGGCGGATGAAAAAGCCGCATGCGCCCAACAGGCCGGGTATGCCGGGAGACGCCAGACTGAGGCGGGGCGGGCGCGCACCCGGAGAAAATTCCCAAAATAAAAACAGCGCCAAACGGCCTGAAACAGTAGGGCTCAAGGGGCTGTGAGCGGGAGGATAAAATGCTTTTTGCATGCCGGGCTTTTTGCGGGGCGCCTGATGGGCCGGAAAAACAGACGCGCCGCCGCCCGGCCGTGATACGGCTGAAGCAATGGGCGGGTAAGCCCCGGCGGCTGGGCACTGCGCACGCACCTTATAGAAGAGAAGGAGAAGAGGCTATGGAACGGAACACGTGCCGCCCGCCCCTGCCGCGCAGGGACGAGCGCGACGAACAGATAGACACCCGCGCGCGCAGCCACGCGCTGGATTTTATGGTGGCGGCCGCAGAGGTGCTTACGGTGATGTGCCTTGTAAAGGGCAACCCGGCGTGGAAGGGAAGCCTTTCGCTTTTGCTCTTCGGCTGCGCGGCAGGGCTTATTTACAAATACGAGAAATACGGCGAAAGGCCGTATCTGGCGGTGGCCGCATGCCTTGGGGCCGCGGGCGCGGCGCTTCTGGTGTGGTTCAGCTTCGCCGGATGAAGGGCACTTTGCCGACGCGCCGTGCAAAAAGAAAAAGCAGCTGCCTGCGGCTTTGCGCCGCGTGCGTCTGCTTTTATTTTTTTGCCTTTTTCAGGCCCAGTACATAATCTGCCGAAACGCCATAGTAGCGGCACAGGGTGATAAGGTGCCGGATAGGCATTTCGCTTGCCCCGCGCTCGTAGCGCGCATACATGGTCTGCGATGTGCCCAGCACATGGGCTATCTGCGTCTGCGTTTTATCTGCGTCCTCGCGCAGGTTGCGTATCATGCGCATGTATTCCATTTGGCCCATTGAGAACACCGCCTTGGCCCCAGCGTATCATAATAAAGATATTTACTATTGATTTTAGTAAATATATTTACTATAATTCCCCTTGGGGCCGCGCGCTATTCAGCCCGGGCGGCACTGGAACACTGAAAGGGGGCGTGCCGCATGCCGCGCAGAAAAGGGCCGGGGCCGGGCATAGCGGCCGCCGTTGCGCTGGCGGCGGGGGCGGTGCTGTGCGGCGCTGTATGGGCGGGGCTGCGCTGCGTGCAGCTTTTATACGGCGCATAGCGTGGGCGGGCCTGAAGGCTTGCGCACTTTGGGGAAATATGGTGTAGTTTGGATATTCAATGCCGCATTATATGCGGCCCCTTTCCTGTTCTCCGGCAATGCCGGAGAAGCTGCCTTTCTCACACAGGAGGAAGCCGGGGCCAAAACCTGTGAAGGAGAGAAAAGGCATGAAAAAACGAAAACGGCTTTTGTGCAGCCTGCTGGCTATGGCACTGCTGGCGGGCGTACTGCCCGCAGCGCACGCGGCGGGAGGCGGCGTTCAAATTGGCGGAAGTGCGCTGGCCGAGGGGGAAAACAACATTGGCGGGGCACAGCCACGCTGGACACTGCGGCGGGCACGCTGGTGCTGGAAAATGTGACACTGGACGGCAGCCTTTCCATCCGGCCGGCTTCGGCCTTCACAGTCACCGTCTTGGGGGCGAATTTATTTGCCCCAGCCGAAGGGATAAGCGCCGACCGCGCAAACACACCCGCGCTGGCCATACGGCTGCAGCAGGGTTCATCCCTCACGCTGAGTGCATGGGGCGGTGCGAACGCTGTGTACTGCCCGGCGGGCAGCCTGACGGCGGCAGGCCCGGGCAGTCTGAAGGCGTCTTCTCAGGAATATCCCGCCCTGTAGGCACAGAAAGATATTGCCTTGGAAGATGGGGTGAAAGCCGGGGTAAGCTCCGGCAGCGAGGCCGTTTGTTCTGCATCCGGCGGCATTGCGGTGGATTCCGCCAGCCTGACGGCATGCTCGAAGGACGCTGCTGTTTTTGCCGAGGGCACCAGCACGGGTGGTGCGTGCCCCGACACCTCTGTGGTGCTGCGAAACAGCGAGGTAAGCCTGGACACCACGCAGGGGTGCGACGCCGTCTGGGCTGCGCAGGGCGGCATTCTGGTGGAGGACAGCACAGTCGATATCCAGACAAGGAAAGATGCGGACGGCGGGTATGCCCTGTATAGTGAGGGGAATATCACCATCCGCGGCGCGGGCACCCGGCTCACGGCGTCCAGCGCATACGGCATCGGGGCGTTGGAGAATATGGAGGTGGAAGCGGGCGCGCTGAATGCTTCCGCGTATGAGGGCAGCGCGTTCAGCGCAAGGGCCATGCACATCTCGGGCGGGCAGATACATGCCTATTCGGCAGCGGACTCTGCGCTGTGCACGACGGGCGGCACGCTTGCCGTCACAGGAGAGGGCGCCAGTGCCACTGCCGTGTCGGCAAACGCAAAAAACTGCTGTATACAGCTATGGCGACAGCGGCATCTATCTGGATGCGGATGTCAGCGCAGAAAACACAGCGGGCGGCAGGCCCTTTGAGGGCGTGGACAAAACGGCGGGCGCAGATGACGGCATCACGCTGGGCACAGGCTGCGAAGCGGTGGGTGTGAAGGTACACACTGTGCCGGAGGCCCCGGGAACTGCCTCGCAGGGGGGCGCTCCTGGTTCGTGCCGGAAGACGGCGGGCAGGCGCCGGGAAAGGTGACGGTGTGCCGCCGTGTGTGGGGCGCCCCGGTGTGGAGCTGGGCACAGGACTATTCTGCCGCCTGCGCCGCATTTACCTGTGAAAAGGATGCAGCCCACACGCGTACGGTGCAGGCTGTGGTGACCAGCGAAGCGCGCGGCGGCAGCACCGCTTACACTGCCACAGTTTCTTTTGAGGGCAAGACTTACACAGACGAAAAAACGGTGGCCGGCCAGCAGGACGGCGGCACGGGCAGCACACCGGCCCCCGCGCACAAGCCCAACCCCAAAACAGGCGTGTAAAACAAAAGACGGCCAGAAACGCGGCCCCGGTTTTGAAAACCGGGGCTGCGGCTTTCGCTGTGAAAAACGGCCCGCTTTGCAGGAGAACGGGCCGTGAAAAAAGACATCTGCTCCAAGCGCCTTGACATAAGAAAACACTGGTTTTGTGCTTAATAATTTTGGCGTTTAGCGCATTCAAAAAAGCCCGGCAATCCGGTTAGGATTGCCGGGCTTTTCACGCTGCTGTTCACACAAAATTGCCGGGCCAAAACTGCTTTGCACCTCTGAAGCGAAAATTGGGCCTGCAGAGCAAGGAAAAGTGCCGCAGGTACCCTTTGTGGCTGTCAGGGCGCTTTGACGATGCTGTGCGCCCCAATTCCTGTTTCAGAGGCAGTGCTTTTTTACGTCAACGCGCCTTTCAGCGCGGGGCTGTGCGGGCTGCCGTTCATAGCATCCTGCCCTGCGGGGCCGCCCATACTTCGCCGTGGGGCCTAACGTCGCCGAGACGCTCGCCATCCATTCAGAGAGGTGCGCCGCCCGTCAGACATTTCTGACAGCAAAGGCAAAACACCCCCTTTCGGGAGAGCGCCGCGCGGGCGGCACCGTGCTCAACAGGCTTGCAGCTTTACACAAGATATGCCCCAAACGGGGCGTGCAGCCGCCGCGGCCTCAGGGCGGGGCCTGCCCCCCCCCCGCAGGGACGCCCTGTGCCCATTCAGAGAGGTGCGGGGCGGGCCGCCGTTCAGAGAACGACGCCCGCAGGGGCACGTACTTTGCGGGGCCCGTAAGGCTGCGCGCTTTACGCGCGGCTTTGTCCTTCACCCGTTTTTTGCGATGGGGGTATCGGTTGCCGCGCCGTGCCGTTCTATGGTATAATATGTCCACTTAACGAAGCCAAACGCAAGCGAAGGATAAGGCGAGTGGAACAGATGCCACACACTTAACGGGGCCAGGCCGAGAGGCGAAGGGCGGGTTTCGTGAATGTGGCATGATGTGTCCGCTTAGCGAACCTAAGTGCAGGCGAAGGATAAGCCTGGTGGAGCAGCTGCCGCGCGCTTTCTGAACGCGAACGGCAATGGAAGGCGCGGGTTTATTCGGTGCGGCATGGTTCGGCAGAATTTTGGCGGGCACCCTGCGCGGTGTGCACAGGGGCGCCTGTAAAAAAGAGGGCGCAGCATGGAAAAAAGGGAACGAAAAAAGCTGTTCTGGCAGACATATCTGCCAGGCGCGGTGCTGGCCGCGGCAGTGCTGGGCGCTGTGGCGGCCTTCGGCGGGCGCGGCACGGCCACCTTCGCCCTTGGGGGCGGCGCGGGCCTTGCGGCGGCGCTGGCGGCGCACGCCTGCCTGTTCCGCGCATGGGGCGCGGCGCCGGACGTGCAGGGCGTGGTGTGCTGGTATCTTCTGCGGCTGGGCATTGTGTTCGGCGCGGTGGTGCTGGCGCTGTTCGTGCCGTTTATAGACGCGCTGGGCGTGCTTGTGCCGCAGCTGTTCTGCCTGCCGGTGCTGGCCGTGCGCCTTGCGCTGGAAAAGAAAAAGCCGTGAAGGAAAGGGGGCGTGCCGCATGCTGAACGGGCAGCGGGTGGCGGCCATTATCGTGGCGGCGGGCGCTTCGCGCCGCATGGGATTCGATAAGCTGAGCTATTCCTTTGGCGGGAAAACCGTCTTGCAGCGCAGCGTGCAGGCGCTGGCCGGGCACCCGTATGTGGACGAGGTGGTGGCGGCCGCCGGCGCGGCGAACGAGCAGGCCGTGAGGCAGGCGCTGGCCGCGCAGGAAAAGCCCTGGCGCGTGGTGCGCGGCGGAGAAACGCGCGCGCAAAGCGTGGCGAACTGCCTTGCCGCCACCGATGCGGCGCTGGCAGCCATCCACGATGCGGCGCGCCCCTTTGTGACGCCGCAGGTGATAAGCCGCGCGCTGGAGGCGGCCGGGCAGATGGGCGCGGCGGCGCCCGCCGTGCCCGTAAAGGACACGGTGAAGCGCGCCGCGCAGGACGGCCTTGTGCTGGAGACGCCCGCGCGCGAAACGCTGTTTGCCGTGCAGACGCCCCAGTGCTTCCAGACGGCGCTGTACCGCCGGGCGCTGGCCGCCGTGGGCCGGCAGCGCATGCGCGAGGCAACAGACGACTGCAGCATTTTCGAGCTGGCGGGCCTGCCCGTGCGGCTTGTGGAGGGCGACTATGCCAATTTGAAAATTACCACGCGGGAAGATCTGCCCGCGCCTGCAAAGGAGGGGGATGCCGTGCGCATCGGCCATGGTTACGACGTACACCGCCTTGTGGAAGGGCGAAAGCTGATTTTGGGCGGGGTGGATATCCCGTACGAAAAGGGCCTTTTGGGCCACTCGGATGCAGACGTGCTGGTGCACGCCGTGGCGGACGCCCTGCTGGGCGCGGCGGCGCTGGGCGACATCGGCAAGCTGTTCCCGGATACGGACGAGCGGTACAAGGGCGCCGACAGCCTTGTGCTGCTGGGCCATGTGGCCGCGTGCGTGCGGCAGACGGGTTACGAGGTGGAAAACATCGACGCCACCGTGCTGTGCCAGCGCCCGAAGCTGGCCGCGCACATCCCGGCCATGCGCGAAAAGCTGGCCGCGGCCTGCGGCGTGGCCGCAGGGGAGGTTTCGGTAAAGGCCACCACTGAAGAGGGCCTTGGCTTCACGGGCGCGGGGCAGGGCATTGCCGCGCACTGCGTGTGCCTTTTGCGGCGCACGGGCGGCGAAGGGTGAAAATATGCCCGCCGGGGCTTTTTTCCCTTTTTTCCGAAAGAAAAACGTGATATACTAAATTATTAGGGCCGCAGGGCCCGCGCGCATTTGCAGGAAGGCAGGAGAGGCACCATGTGGTATTCGTTCATCAACAGGCTGAAGGCGAGCTTCGGCCTGGCAGACGTGGTGGATATCCTTGTTGTGGCATTCCTTGTGTATGAGGCCATTATCCTTGTGCGCAAAACGCGCACCGCGCAGCTTGCAAAGGGAATTATCGCCCTGCTGCTGGTGTGGGCCGTGGCCAGTTTTGCGCATCTGCGCACGCTGCAGTTCATTCTGGATAACCTGATGAGCTGGGGGCTTATTGCGCTGGTCATCGTATTTCAGCCAGAGCTGCGCCGCGCGCTGGAGCAGGTGGGCAACACCAATATTCTTTCGGCGGGGTTTCTGCGGCCAAGGGCGCGGGGTGCAAGCCTGCGCGAGGAATGGCGCAAGGCGGCGCTGGCCGTGTGCGACGCGGCAGAGCGTTTTTCCGACACGCGCACAGGCGCGCTGATGGTGTTTGAAAAGCGCTCGAACCTTTCCGAAATCATCAAGACGGGCACCGTGCTGGATTCAGAGGTGACGCAGGAGATGCTGGGCACCATTTTTTATGTGGGCACGCCCCTGCACGACGGCGCGGCCATTCTGCGCGACGGGCGCATTGCCGCCGCAGGGTGTGTGCTGCCGCTTTCCGACAACCTTGAAATGGGTAAGGACATGGGCACGCGCCACCGCGCCGCCCTTGGCATGAGCGAGAACTCCGACGCCGTGGTGGTGGTGGTGAGCGAGGAGACAGGCATTATCTCGCTGGCAAAGAACGGCGTGCTCATCCGCAGGCTGGACAGGCAGACGCTGTTCAGCCTGCTGGAGGGAGATGTGGTGCCCCCCGCCGAGGAGGAGAAAAAGCAGCCCTTCTGGAGCTTCTGGAGGAAGAAACATGAGTGAACAGGAACGCAGCAACGCCCCCGGCGGCCCGGCGCAGGGGCCGGAGAAGCCTCCGCGCGGCGGAAAAGAGGGCAGGGCGGCTTTGCGCCAGACGCTTGCCCGGCTTGCGGGTGACAAGCGTGTTCTGGCCGTGTTTTCACTGCTGGTGGCGTTTTTCATGTGGTTCGTGGTAATCTCTGTAGTGGACCCGAACCAGACGGCTACAGTGCGCTATGTGCCGGTGAATCTGGATTATAACTCCGCCGCCTACCAGAGCTATGGGCTGGACATTGTGGAAAAGCCGAACATGACGGTGAACGTGCGCGTTACAGGTGACGGCAGCGTGGTGGGCGGCCTTGAGGCAGGCGATTTGCTGGTGTATCCGGATTATTCCAGCGTCACGGGTGCAGGCACATATACGCTGAAGCTGATTGTGCGCCGCGCTGATACGTCCCTGAGCGTGCAGCAGCAGTACCAGATAGAGGATATCACCCCCAATTCCTATATTACCCTGACGTTCGACAAGGTGTCTACCAAAACCTTCCCGGTGACGGTGAATTCCATTGGCGTAGAGCCCGCCGAGGGCTACTTTGTGGATACGCCCGTGGCCGCGCCTGCCGAGGTGACGCTGCGCGGGCCGGAGAGCCAGATGAACCGGGTGGATAAGGTGGTGGCCAACGTGGCCATAAGCGGTCAGCGCACCGAAAGCGCCCTGGCCACCGCGCAGCTTGAATTCTGGGATAAGGACGGCAAGGTGCTTACCGACACCCACATCACGGCGGACGCCGAGCAGGTGGAGGTGACCATCCCGGTGCTGAAAATGAAAGAGGTGCCCATTACCTTTGAATACACCGGCGTGCCGCAGGGCTACAACACAAGCGTGCTGGGCGCACAGCTCTCGCAGGAGAGCATTCTCATTGCCGGCCCGGCCGAGCGTGTGGACGCGCTGGAAAGCGTGAACGCAGGCTTTATAGACCTGACGAAATTTAAGCTGGGCGAGACGGTGACGCTTGCCATCAGCCTCCCCGACGGCATACGCAATTTGGATGCGCTGCAAAGCGTAGACGTGACGTTTGATACTTACGGCTTTGCCACGCGCACGGTGACGGTGTCGCAGATCAGTGTGGTGAACGCGCCCGGCGACATCGCGGTGACGGTGACCACCCGGCGCCTGAACGACGTGACGCTGGTGGGCCCCGAGGAAGAGCTGAACGCCCTGAGCGAGGCGAACGTGGTGGCGCAGGTGGACGCGTCGGCCGGCAACATCAACGTCTCGAAGGGCCAGCAGAGCATGCCGGCCACCATTGTGGTGCCGGGCTCGGATACGGTGTTTGCCACGGGCAGCTACGAGGTGCTGTGCGACATCGACGCCGCAGAAGGGGCGGGCTGAGATGCTGTTTGTAAAGCAGATACGCCTTCCGCTTTCGGCCCCGCGCGATGCGGCGCTGGCCCAGGCGCTGCGCGTGCTGGGGGTAAAGCGCGGCAGCGTGCGCCGGGCCGAGGTGTCGAGAGTGAGCGTGGACGCAAGGCACGGCAGGCCCAGCCTTGTCTATACGGTGGCTGTGGAGCTGTGGGACGAGGGCGCCGAGCTCTCTTACGAGGGCTTTGCGCCCTCGGTGTCGTTGGCAAGGCCCATGCCCTTCGCCATTCCGCACGGCGCCGTGCCGCTGGCCGAAAGGCCGGTGGTGTGCGGGCTTGGGCCCGCGGGGCTGTTTGCGGCGCTGGTGCTGGCGCAGGCGGGCTTTGCCCCTCTTGTGCTGGAGCGCGGCCCCGCCATGGAAAAGCGCGCCGCTGCGGTGCAGGCCTTTGAGCAGACGGGCGCTTTGCAGCCGGAGGCGAACATCCAGTTCGGCGAGGGCGGCGCGGGCACTTTTTCCGACGGCAAGCTGACAACGCGCATCCACGACCCTTTGTGCGCCTTTGTAAAGCGGACGCTGCTTGCGCACGGCGCGCCGCCCGAGGTGGCGTGGCAGCAAAAGCCCCATGTGGGCACCGACAGGCTGCGCGGCGTCATTCAAAGCATCCGGCGCGAAATAGAGCGCCTTGGCGGCGAGGTGCGCTTTGAGACAAAGCTCACCGGCCTTGCCGCCGCGCATGGCCGCCTTGCGGCGGTGCGCACCGCGGCGGGCGATATCCCGTGCGGCGCACTGGTGCTGGCGCCGGGCCACTCTGCGCGCGACACCTTTTTCATGCTGGCGGACGCGGGCTTTGCCCTGCAGGCAAAGCCGTTTTCTGTGGGCTTTCGGGCCGAGCACCTGCAGGCGGATATCGAGCGCGGGCTGTACCACGGGGCGGCGGGCCATCCGGCTTTGCCGCGCGCGGAATACCAGCTGAGCCAGCATGTGGGCGCGCGCTGTGTGTATACGTTCTGCATGTGCCCGGGCGGGCAGGTGGTGGCCGCAGCCAGCGAGGAGGGCCGCGCCGTCACAAACGGCATGAGCTTCCACGCGCGCGCGGGCAAAAACGCCAACGCCGCCGTGGTGGTAAGCGTGGGCCCGCAGGATTTTGACGGCGACGCCCAAAAGGCCATCGCCTTCCAGCGCATGCTGGAGGAACGTGCCTATGCCGCGGGCGGCGGCGGGTATGCCGCGCCCGCGCAGGGCATGGGGGCCTTTCTGGCGGGCCGTGCCGGGCTGCCGGGCGGCCCTGTGCAGCCCACATACCCGCGCGGCGTGCGCGCGGCGGAGCTGGGCGTCCTTCTGGGCGAAGAGCTTGCGGGCGCGCTGCGCGCAGGGCTGCGCGCCTTTGGACGTAGGCTGCCGGGCTATACGGCGCCGGAGGCCGTGCTGACGGGCCTTGAAACGCGCACCTCCAGCCCGGTGCGCCTTGCGCGCGGCGAAGGGCTGGAAAGCCCCGAACTTCCGGGCGTGTACCCGTGCGGCGAGGGTGCGGGCTATGCGGGCGGCATCATGTCCGCCGCGGTGGACGGTGTGCGCGCGGCCCTTGCCATTGCGCAGAGATACCGCCCTGCCGGGCAGTGACGGGGCGCGCAAATATCAGGCTACAAGGAAGAAAAGAGAGGCAGAGGTATGCCGCAGCAGAAACCGAAAAGACGATTATTTCAAGACAGTATGTGCCTGTTTTAAAAGAACGTCTTGGA
>OFMK01002366.1_pt1 | contig 10614 bp, 10 predicted proteins | sample 1541781 | NCBI WGS metagenome assembly OFMK01 (sample SAMN04209250, study PRJEB22552) | human gut metagenome | biome: gut; material: feces | host: Homo sapiens | place: USA: Oklahoma
TCTTCCGCCGTTTCGTTACCGAGCACCACAGTGATGGTCTGAGGCGGTTCTTGTTTCATCAGCAGTGCCGTCATAAAGAACGCAGATCCCATATAAGATGTCTTGATATGTCCTGACAGAAACCTCTGCTGTTTTTCCAAAATTCCCTCCCGGTGAAATTCCATAACAAGACCGAAAAGCATCCGCCGCTTTTGTACCAAGAATCTTTTCCACTTCATGATAACCAAATGTATAATATTTTCCTTCTTCTCCTTGGCTGTCTGCGTCCTGTGCCGAATAAAATTCTCCTTCCGGTCCCGTCATGTCTCTTAACAAATAAACCGCCGTTTTTTCAGCAATTTCCAAAAAAATCGGTGCCTTTGTTACCATAAATACCTTTGCGTAAGTCAAAAGAAAAAGCGCATTGTCATACAGCATTTTTTCAAAATGCGGAATTAAAAACCATGGATCTGTGGAATATCTGGAAAAACCGAATCCAATATGATCGAAAATTCCGCCTTTGTACATCTGAATCAAAGACTTTTTTACCATTTCCAAAGCCATTTCCTCTTGATATACTCGATGGTATTCCAGCAGAAACAAATAATTTTGAAGACTGGGAAATTTCGGCGCTGATCCAAATCCTCCATACCGGGAATCAAAACTTTCCAGATACTGTGAAAATGCTGTCTCAAAGATGAAGGCATCCTCAGAAATTTCCGGGACATCTTCTTTTTGATGCAAATATGACAAAATGGTTTCGGCAGACTCTGTAATGTTTGTCCGGTTTTTTTTCCACTGAACTGCAATTGCAGAAAGAAGATCAAGAAACCCTGTCATTCCTCTTTGAGAATCTCTGGGAAAATAAGTGCCGGCATAAAAAGGCTTTTGCTCCGGAGTTAAAAAGATGCTCAATGGCCAGCCACCGCTTCCGGTTAACATTTGACAAACTTTCATATACGTACTGTCGATATCCGGGCGTTCTTCTTTATCCACTTTGATCGCAATAAATTTATCATTTAAAATATCCGCCACCTGCAAATTTTCAAAGCTCTCATGTGCCATCACATGACACCAATGGCAAGTAGAATAGCCGATACTTAAAAAAACTGGTTTATCTTCTTTCTTTGCTTTTTGAAAGGCGTCCTCTCCCCATGGATACCAATCAACAGGATTTTTAGCATGCTGCAGCAAATAAGGACTTGTTTCATATTTTAATAAATTCTCCATTCACTTTTCACCTCACAATTACTATGCGCAAAATAATCAAGTTCATACTTTCTTTTACATTCATTCAATGGTATAATGGAAAAGATGTTATCAAAACAAATTTTACAAAGAGAGGAATGAATTCAATGGAACACAACAAGAACGAATTTAAACCATATATTCCAGCCGATCGCATTGTGCCGGAATTTACGGTGACATCACTCTTGATTGGTATTCTTTTGGCAGTCATTTTTGGTGCAGCCAATGCCTATTTGGGGCTTCGTGTCGGTATGACAATTTCTGCATCAATCCCAGCAGCCGTTATTTCTATGGGAATAATCCGGCTGGTTTTGCGCAAGGATTCCATTTTGGAGAACAACTTGGTACAGACCATCGGATCTGCCGGTGAATCTGTTGCCGCAGGAGCAATTTTTACTTTACCTGCATTATTCTTATGGGCAGAAGAGGGAAAAATTGATACTCCGAGCATTTTAACTATTTTCCTGGTTGCCTTCGTCGGAGGTATTCTGGGTGTCTGCTTTATGGTGCCTCTTCGTCAGGCTCTGATCGTTGAGGAACACGGAACGCTTCCATTTCCGGAGGGTACCGCATGCGCAGAAGTTCTTCTTGCAGGAGAAGAAGGCGGAAGCAAAGCAGGAACGGTATTTACAGGTCTCGGAATTGCTGCGGTTTATAAATTTATCGCTGACGGAATAAAATTATTCCCAAGTGAAATTGGCTATGATTTCAAAGGATACGCCGGCTCTCATATTGGAATCCAGGTACTCCCTGCTCTTGCCGGTGTAGGATATATCTGCGGACCGAAAATTTCCAGCTATATGCTTGCCGGAGGAACTTTAAGCTGGTTTGTATTAATGCCAATGATTGCACTGTTCGGTGCTGACGCAACCGTATTTCCTGGAACCAAAGTCATCAGCGCTCTTGCTCCGGGAGATTTGTGGGGAACTTATATCAAGTATATCGGAGCCGGAGCCGTTGCCGCCGGCGGAATCATCAGTCTGATTAAAAGCTTTCCGCTGATCATTCGGACCTTTAAACAGGCAATGAGCAGCATGAAAAAGAATCATAACACAACCCATACATTGCGAACACAACAAGATCTTCCGATGCCGATTCTGCTTTTGATCGTAGCTGTTATTGCAATTGCAATCTGGCTGCTTCCGGCTTTCCCGGTTAGTCCGGTCGGAGCCGTTATCGTTGTCATTTTCGGTTTCTTCTTTGCTACGGTCTCTTCCCGCATGGTTGGTTTGATCGGTTCTTCCAACAATCCGGTTTCCGGAATGGCTATCGCAACTTTAATTATTGCAACCTTACTCTTAAAAGCTACCGGAACAACCGGAACAACTGGTATGGTCGGCGCGATTGCAATTGGCGGTATTATTTGTGTCATTGCGGCGATTGCCGGAGACTGTTCTCAGGATTTAAAAACCGGCTTTATCCTCGGCGCTACTCCGAAGAAACAGCAGATCGGTGAGATGATTGGTGTTCTGGCTTCTGCCATTTCCATCGGATACGTGCTGATCCTTTTAAACGAAGCATGGGGATATGGCTCTGCAGATATTCCTGCGCCTCAGGCAACCATGATGAAAATGCTGGTTGAAGGAATTATGAGTGCGAAACTTCCTTGGGCTCTGATCCTGATCGGTGTCTGTATCGCAATTGTCATCGAGATTTTACAGATCCCGGTTCTCCCATTTGCTGTCGGTATGTATCTTCCATTCAGCCTGAGTGCTGGAATCATGGCAGGAGGCGTTGTTCGTTTCATTATGGAACGCCGCAAAGGTGATGAAAAGGAAAAGAAGAAAGCAATTGACCGCGGTATTTTATATACATCCGGTTTAATTGCCGGTGAAGGATTAATGGGTGTTATTCTGGCAATTCTCGCAGTGGCAAAACTAAGCGACAAAATTGTATCTCCAGTGGCACTTCCTCAAATTGCAAGTTTGATCATCTTTGTAATTCTCCTTTTCTCCCTGTATCGCATATGCAATAAAAAAGAAAAATAATGAATCTGCAGCCTGCCCTGTGCAGGCTGTATCTTTTGAAAGGAACTCTTATATGTCAAAAAAGAAGATAGACCGGAAAAATTATCTGGATCTTGTTCCCGTAAAAAATCCTTCCATAGAATATGAGACGGATTCAGAAAATATCGTGACTGTTCTGATCGAGTGGAATGGCTTTTATCATAAAATTGCTCAAAAATTTTTCCACCGTCCTAAAATCAGCGAAGTAAAACTGGATCATTATGGAAGTTTTGTATGGCTTTCCATTGACAATCAAAAAGATGTTCACCAACTTTCCAGAGAAATGGACCGGCAATTTCCCGGTATGGAAAAATCTATTTCCAGATTAATCAAATTTTTAGAGATTATGCGGGATCATCATCTCATATCTTGGAAAGGAGATGACGCCTAAAATGTTGAAATATCTTCCATATGTTTTGCTCTTTGCTGCTGCTACCGCAGCGATTTATGGTTGGGGACTGTGGCGAAGTCTAAAACAGACACAAAGTTTATCAAACCTTCTTTCTTCCAAGGGCGTTTCCGCAGTAAAAAAAGCTTTAAAAAAACATGGTCCGATGACTCGCAGGGAACTGGAACCTTTTGTAAAACATCTGACGGCCCGCCAGCCGTTTGGCAGGCAACAAATCGGTGTCACAGATCCAAAACAATTTTTAGATTCGATTCTTCCCTACATGATCAAACAGCAAATGATCACAGAAGTAAAAGAACATCACAAAATTAAATTTAAAATAAAGTAACCTTAACCTGCCATCGGGTAAACAGTAATTTAAGGTCCTCAAAAATAAATCTTTGTGTTGCACAACAAAAAGAAGCAGATTTCTTATAGTTTAAGAAGTCTGCTTCAAATAAATTTGAAAAGTAATTTTTATTTAGCCGTCAATGCCTTTAACACATCTTTGAGAAGCTGATAAAACCGTTCAAAAGAATCCAGCGGAAGATATTCATCTGGAGTATGACATCCGCAAATCGTAGGTCCGACTGCAATCGCATCCATTCCAGGCAACGCATCGGAAAATAATCCGCACTCCAGTCCCGCATGGAGAGCTTCAATCTTCAGCTCTTGTCCAAACAATCTCTGATAGCTGTCCTTAAATACCTCACGAATCTTGGATTCCTCCGCATAGCTCCATCCTGGATACTCTCCACTGAAATCACAGGTAAAACCGAACGTCTGGGCAAGCAGACAAATTCGCGCTTTCAAATCTTCCATTAAAGATGCCACTGAGGATCTTGGAGAAAACGTAATCAGCATGTGATCTTCTCTGGTTTCCGCTACTCCCATATTACAGGAGGTCACAACAAAACCGTCCATTTTCATATTTCGTTTCTGTACTCCATTCGGCGCCAGATACATTGCATGAATGATTGCCTCTCCATCTGCTTTGCTCATCGCTGCCGCACTGCCATTCTCCAGAGAAATACAGCAGGTAACATCCGGTTCCTGCGGGATAATTTCCTGTTTTATCTTCTCGGCCAGATCCTCTGCTTCTTTTTTGGCCCTTACTGCTTCTTCTGCATCTTCATAAATCAAAAGAGCTTCACATTCTCTGGTAATGGCATTATCCTTGGTTCCCCCGCGAAATTCCACAAGCCTTCCATCCGTATTTTGAAAAAGATCATAGACCATTCTCGCCATCAGCAAATTGGCGTTTTGGCGTCCCTGATCAATATCTGTTCCGGAATGCCCCCCCAAAAGATTAGAAATCTCAATCCGTAATGTTGTTCCGTGGATCTTCTCTCTTTGTATATTTCTGGTACATGCAATCCGCATTCCGCCTGCGCAACTTACTGTGGCAATTCCCTCTTCTTCTGAATCCATATTAATCATAGTCCGCGCCTGAATCAATGATTTATCCAGCGCTTTCGCACCGAATAGTCCAATCTCTTCCTGAGTTGTGAATACACATTCCAGCGGAGGATGTACCAAAGCATCGTCGTCCAGCACCATGAGCATCAGCGCCACTGCCACTCCGTTATCAGCTCCTAACGTCGTTCCGTCTGCGGTGACAACACCGTCCTTAACTATCAGATTCAGTCCTTCTGTTGTAAAATCATGTTCTACACTGGATAACTTTTCGCACACAATATCCGTATGTCCCTGAAGCATAACCGGAGGAAGATCCTCAGCGCCGCTGCTTCCCTCTTTTTTAATTATCACATTGTGCAGTTCATCCTGATAATGCCAAAGATTTCTATTCTCGGCAAATTGAACAAGGTAATCACTGATTTCCTTTTCATTTTTGGATCCTCTGGGAATTGCACAAATCTCTTCAAAAAACTTAAATAATCTTTGTGGTTTGTATCCTGTAATCTTATACTCCATCATATACTGCATCCCTTCTTTATTATATTTTCCTAAAAAACCTGCAATCATACAGGCTTTGATCTGTTATCACTTTACCACATCCCACTGTTTTTTACAAATCCATTTTCTCCGTACGCTTCTCCCCTGATTCTATCTTTCATCCTCATAGACGGCATAACCGTTCTTCTGGTTTCTTTTCACCTGATACAGCATTTTATCCGCTTTTTGATATAATTCTTCAAAAGTTGCACCGTGCTGAGGAGCAATAGCAATCCCAAGAGAAGCTGATATCTTCACCGTTTTTCCATCTTGGCAATACGTCTTGTTTAAAATCTCACATAATTCGCAAAAAATATGTTCCATTCTGGAAAATCCCGGGGTATGAAACGCCATTACAACAAATTCATCTCCTCCCAGCCTTCCAATCAAATCATTCTGCCGGAACTTTGTCTTTAAAATCTCAGCCACATCCTTCAGCACCCGATCCCCATATTGATGTCCGAACGTATCATTGACTTCTTTAAAATTATCTAAATCCAACAATAAAAACATATGGCTGCCTTCCAACGCCCACAAAGATGATTCCAGAAAACCATCTGCTTTCTGCTGAAACGTAGCTGCATTGTATAATCCGGTCAAACCGTCTTTTTCTGCCCGTTCCTGCAAACTCAATTCCTGTCTCTTTTTTTCATCAATATCGTTAAAAATCATCAGGGCTTCTATATGACCGCTTTGCTCATCCTGCATCAAATAAATCATGCAGGAAACCCAGATCTCCCCAGATTGGCTTTTCATCTTAAACTGAACCTCTGTAGCCTCTTTTTCCCGATGATACTCATTGACTAAATTTTCTTCCGACAATTCTGAAATCACTCTTTTCCGATCGTTTTCCGCCATACCACAGAAAATGTGTTCCTTTAGATACTGTTGATATGAAATGGACTCCGGCAAAATATCTCCATCTTCCTCCAGCACCCTTCCAATTCCCAGATCCACTTTACATGTTAAAAATGCATCCGCGTTCAAAGCATCTTGAATCTGCTGTTTCTCTTTTAATAATTCTTCCTGATATTTTTTCTCGCTGACATCCTCCACAATCCCCACTGTGTTTGCAATTCGATGATTTTCATCATAAAGATTTTTCATCATCACCTTCATCCATTTGGGTTTTCGCTCCCCCCTCGTTTTAATAACAGCTTCACAAAAATCCAATTCCGGAATTTTGTCAAACAAATCACGAAAATCTGTCAGGGATTCCTGTTCAATCACGCCCTGGTTTAAAATAGATTCCGGAACCCTTTCTATAAAATCGGATGAAAATAAGATATTTTTTACACCTGCTCTTGTACGAAGCACTTTTGTTTTATAATTATACTCAAAAACAATTTGCTCTGTCTGCTGAATAGCTATCTGCATCATTTCTTCACTGCTTAACGCTTCATCATGAGATTGCTTTAACTCTTCTTTTACCTTTTTATTGTACCAGTATAATCCTGAAATCAAAATCAAAAATGCAGCGATGATCTCTAAGGACATCATCAGCATATTTTGCCTTGTCTTTTTTGTATCTTCTTTTAAATATTTGCTGTTGATCGTAGAAAAGATATAATAGTCTTTTAATCCCAACGGAGCATAATAAGAAACCCGCTCTTCTTTTCCCAATCGAAACGTAAAATACCCGGATTTACGATTTTTCATATCCTGCTTTAATTTCTTCTGATTTCCTTCTAAAAATTCATATTCTGAGACATCCTGCCATAAATTTTTGTACTTCATTAGCACATCCTGCGTTTTGAATCTGGTAACATAATCTCCTTCTGAATCTACAATCTGAACATAAATATCTCCGCTTGTCTCATTTCCTAAAACCTTATGAATTGTGTATAAATTTAAAATACCGAACACAATGCCTTTGTTTTTGCCATCTTCTTTGATCGGCACTGCCATCACCTGGATCTCTTTTCCCGGAATCAGTTTTGATACCAATGTATCAGAAATTGTCGGCGTTCCCTTCATAGCCTCCTTAAAATATTCTCTATCAGCAATATTATTTTTCCGTGTCTTAGAATCAATGGAATTTCCCGTTTGGTCACTGACTCCCACATTATCAAAATAACCTGTTTGTTTCAATAATTGAATCTGCTTAGAAACAGACGAATCATAAATAGATGAAGATCCGGAGATTGTGTCTGCCAGGATCTCTAAAGATTCCAACATATCTGAATATCTATCCTGCGCATTAGAAATACCCAGTTTTGCAGTTCTTTCCAGTTCATCCTGCTGACTCTTTAGTTCTGAACGAAATAGAGTCTTGTTAAATCGCACAAAAGCATGAATGATGAGTAAAATCGTACATAAAACGACAACGCCCATAATTTGTGTTTTTTTCCTGCTCATGCTCCCCACTGTAATCTTTCCTTTCAATTGAATGTCTTTTTAGATTTTATCACAAAACCCTATTAGATTTCAATATCTGCAAATTTACTTATCTTTCAAACTAAGGCGGACGTATCCATTTTAACGCCGCATCATCAAACAAAAATATCAGAGAAATTCGGAATCGAAATTCTCTGCCTGCCTTTATTCTTGGAGCATCTGCTCAATTACTGAAATTGCCTTGGATTTGCATAACGCCATCAGGATCACTGCCGCCATCAGCGTACCGCAGACAGTGCTCAAAAGGAATGGTCCCACAAAGGTAAATAACGCCGCGGTCTGTCCCATTATAAGAGAGGCAATGGGATAACAGAGTATGCCTCCTAAAATTCCAGTTCCAAAAACTTCTCCTATATAAGCTCCCCACCGGGATTTGGTATAATAGAAAACGATTCCACTGACCAGAGCTCCAACCATACTGCCTGGAAATGCTAAAAGTGTTCCTGTTCCGAAAAGATTCCGAATCAGCGCCGTACAAAATGCCATACTCACACCATAAATCGGTCCAAGAAATACTGCTGCGATCACATTCACCAGATGCTGAATGGGAAAACACCTGGATGCTCCAACGGGAATGGAAAAAGAAGATAAAATTACAGCAACGGCAGTCAGCATTGCGGCAATTGTCAGCTTTCTTAAATTAAGTTTCATTTTTTTCTTCCTTTCTGCCTTTTGCTTTCCATTCTATCACATCCCCAATAAAATCTGTACTCTTTTTTTGCTCTGATCCAGAAGTTTCTGCACAGTCATATCCGTACGCCCAGTATGTGATCTTCCACACTGCAGTCATCCGGCAAAGCCTCTGTCATATCTTCAGCGCTGCCTGCCACGCCTCTGGTTCCATGGGTGCAGAACAATACAATATGTTTCCCTGACAAATTATTTTGCTTAACTGTCCATCCGTTCTGTCAAACCTCTATTTTTTTGACATCTGTTCCAGTTTTTTCGCCATCCTTAGATTTTCTTTTTTCAATCGTTCGTTTTCTTCCTGTAATCTCTTCAATTCATTCTGATAAATCTCCACCTGCTTCTCCAGACTTTTCTCTTGCACTTCCCGCTTAATCTGAACCATTTTCCTCTCTCGAATCGTCTAAAAAAGCAAACTGAATATATCATCCAATCCAGACACATAGCAAACGCAACTCCTATCACATCCAGATTCATCCAGATGCCAAACATCAAAGAAAAAAGAACTTTGCAGCCTATGGTGGATGCAATACTTACATATATTGTAAATCGAACATCTCCCACTGAACGCAGCCCATTGGAGAGCGCACCGGAAAACGGATAAAAAAGCGCATTAAAAATATTATGTATCAACACAAGCTTGATAACCAGCCCCCTTGCTCCTCCTGACAAAGCATAGCCTTTTAAAATCATAGGGGTGCTTAAAAAATATCAGACCATTCCATACGATCGACAGCGGCAGCGTAATCCGTAGCAGTTTTCGCATGTAATATTGAGCGGCCTCCCAATCCCCCGCTCCCATGCACTGTCCGATCACGGTGATAAATCCCAGTCCCATCGCTGTTCCCATCAAAGCTGCCACTGACCAGAAGCTCTGCTCCACTCTATTTGCTGCAATCTGTATCGTTCCAAACAACGCCGTAATACTGCTTAAGGCGACTTTGACCAGCTGAAACATTCCGTTTTCAATTCCATTAGGAACAGCTCCTGCGCGAAGTACAAAAATCCCAATCGCATTTCCTATCACATTGATTCCGTTGGAAGCCACAGAAAGGTACATAGTAACCTTGGTCTTTCCCATACTCCGACACACATCTGTTCCATATGAAAACCAAGGCTGTCAGAAGGCAGGACAACGGCAGAGAAATTATCAGAAGCTGGCCCGCGGAAAGATTTCCTTTCTTTCGATCCCAGTTCCCGATATACCGACTGATCACCACAGCTCCACCTCCCGCCAATGCCGAGAACAAAAAAAATAAATACAGTGTTGAACATATTGACAAGCGAAACAGCGGAACCATCAACTCTTTTAGCACTCTGTTAGAAAATATCTTTCGTTCCACAGGTATCCTATGTCTCGGCTCTATCAGTGATATATCTAATACTTAGTTTGAATAAGCTTTTATGCTTAAAAGACATTCATTTAACTTCGTATTCTAATTGGTCTTGCACGGCTGCTCATTGCTTATAATATCCTGCACCAAACTAAGAAATGATCATATTCTAATATGAACGTTGAAAATGAACAGGATCTGTTATGAATCATCAAAATACCATCCTAAAAAAAATATCTGTGGTGGATACAGCAGGAAATATCTTTTTATCTGTATTCAAATTATTTGCCGGCATTTATGGACATTCCGCAGCCATGACTTCCGATGCCGTCCACTCCCTTTCCGATGTATTTGCTACTTTCGTTGCATTGATTGGAGTGAAGCTTTCCAAAAAATCAGCGGACCGCCAGCATCCTTATGGACACGAACGAATGGAGTGTGTCGCTTCCTTGCTTCTATCAATGATTCTCCTCGTGTTGTCCTTTACCGCAACCAGGCAAAAGTGACAGTGGAAAACGAAGCGGAGAATTTCGAGGTTACGGGATATGCCGTTTGCAATTATGCCAGCAGTGGTACGGTAGCTCCGTTCAATCCGGATGCTTCCGTCACTCCCTTTGTT
>OFMK01002375.1_pt1 | contig 10576 bp, 8 predicted proteins | sample 1541781 | NCBI WGS metagenome assembly OFMK01 (sample SAMN04209250, study PRJEB22552) | human gut metagenome | biome: gut; material: feces | host: Homo sapiens | place: USA: Oklahoma
TGCTTAAATATTTCGGTATTCCGGTCGGCATCACATGGTTTATGAGCCAAAAGACATGGGACGGCAAAAAGCCGTTCAGCTTTGTAAAATCCTATACGGCCTATCTGCTGCGCCCCAAACAGACCTTTGCAGGCAAGGCAGTAAAATTCCGCAAGGAGAAAACAGGACAGCCCATTATTTATGTAGGTGCATATCATATCTTTTGATTTTTGCTGCCGTAAGGGAAAAGTGCTTCTGAAGCTCGAACAGGATCCGATCGGGTTTCAGTACGAGCGCGATTACTAAAAACAGCTATGAGAATTTGGATAATACTAACGAAATAATTGCAAATGTTCGCTTAGCTATTGTGTTTATTTTGCAAATATGCTATATATAAGACAAGCAATTCATACGTATGCAAAGAGGTGAAAACAGTTGAAAACGATTACTTCCGTCGAACTTGCCAAATTAGCTGGTGTGTCGCAATCAACGGTTTCCCGTTGCCTGAATGATAGTCCGCTGGTTTCAGAAGAAACCAAGGCAAGAGTTAAAAAGCTGGCGGAAGAATACTCCTTTCAGTTTAACACTAACGCACGGGGGTTAAAAACCAACCGCACCGGCTTAATCGGATATGTGTTCTCTGAGGACTTTACCGGCTTTGCAAACCATTATATTCAATCTGATATTTACTATCGCATACGTATGCATCTTGCAAAAGAAGGTCTGGATCTGGTTCCGGTGTTTGATGATCGCAAGTTTGGTGAGCGCTTTGCTATCGAAAAGAGCATCAGTAACCGCCGGTTTGACGCCCTAATTTTCAATCGGCCGCAGGTGAGCGAACGCGTGCAGAATCTGCTTGTTGAAACCAAAATCCCCTATATTTTTATCTACGACACGAATGAATCGTCCGATGTACCCTTTATGATCGCTCCGAGTCATACTCTGATTGGCAGTTTGGTTGGGCGCGCATTTTGCGAGGCGGGATACACCCGCTTTGTGGAGTTAACCGGCCCATCGGATCGAATCGATGTGATCCACAAACACACTGGCTTTACCCAAGTTCTGCATCAATATGGACACGAGTTGCCTGACAGCCATATTCTGTGTGCCAATTACCACTTAGAGGAAGCAACCGCTGTGACGTTGGCACATCGCGAACTGTTCCAGCCGGGAACAGCTTGCTTTGCGCAGAATGATATGATGGCTCTGGGCGTGTTGGAGGGGTTGCGGCAGTGCGGTATTAGTGTACCGGAGGATGTTGCAATCATTGGATCGGATAATATTCCTATGGGAAAGTGGTTCCGGCCAAATCTGACCACGGTGGGCATCGACTACGACAGCATCATTGAACTCACGGTTCGTTGGATCCTGGCAATGACAGAAGGCAGATTGCCAAACTCCTATCGCCATGTACTGAGCAGCAAATTAATCATTCGTGATACTTTTTGTCCCGAATAAATTGGAGAATTCATTTTCTCCGTATATGAATACGTATGCAAACGCATTTTGCGTTGCAAATATAAATGAAAGAAGGAGTACAAATGAAAAAGAGAAGAATCGCCGCAATGCTGATGGCGGGGGTCATGATGACCACAGCCTTGTTCGGTTGCAGCAACGCAAACAATGGCGGCGAAAGCGCGGCCAGCACGGAAGATTATCCGAACGGTCCAGTGACCGTCATCTGTCCGTGGGGTGTTGGCGGCGGTGCAGACGTCATCACACGCAAGATTTCAGAAATCAGTAAAAAGTATTTTGATCAGCCCATTGTCGTAGAAAATCACACAGGCGCTTCAGGCACTATTGGTATGTCTGATGCACTGGACGCCGAGGCGGACGGCTATACCATGGTTGTGACCAACGGTCCGCTGTTCTCGCTGACTCCCAAATTCATCGATGTCAATTATGATCTGGATGATTTCACGATGCTGCGCGGCATCCGCACGGTTTCGCTAATGATCCTGACCAATCCGAACAAATCTGGCATTCAGACTTTTGAAGATCTGATTGAGTACGGCAAGACCAACAAGATCAAGTATTCTACTTCGTCGGGCCCGGGCGGCGACCAATATGTTGTTGCGTCTGCAATGTTTGAAACGCTGGGGATTGAAGCCGAGCCGGTCGTTATGAGCAGCGAGGCTGAATCCATCAACGCGGTAGTTTCCGGACAGGTTGACTGCGGCCTGGGTACGCCGCCGGCTTATTACTCACATCAGGAAGAGGGCAATATCACGGCGGTCGCCACTTTCTACCCGGAAGCAGTAGAAACCCCGTACGGCACGGTAGAATCCATCAAGAATTGGGATGTTGATGTGGAGTTTATGGGTGTAGACTGTCTGGCAGTCCGCTCGGAAGTACCGCAGGAGATCATCGACAAGCTTAACGCGATGCTCGATGAGGTATATGCCGATGAGGAATTCCTCTCGTATATGGAAGAAATGGGCTATCCGCTCTGGGATGCGGATGGCGCTGAGGTCACCCAGTTCATTGAGGATCAGATGACCAGTATGGATGCCTATGTCGATATGATCGAATCATAATTAACAGCAATGATGTAGGCGTAGCGTAACTATATTTTACGTGCGCATACGATACATCTGGAAAGAGGTGAATCTTTTGAAAATCAAACTCAATTCCAATATGATAACCGGTGCGCTGTTTCTAATCATTTCGATCATCTTGCATATTATGATCCCATCACAGATCAAAGTCTATGAAACCGGTGCAGTTACTGCTGCAACTGTGCCAACGCTGATGATCCGCGGAATGATCCTTTGCAGCGCAATACTACTGGCGCAAGGTGTGTTGTCCAAGCAGAAAACCGAATACATGATCTCGGGCGCGATGTTCAGCCGAGAAAAACTGCTCAAGCTCAAGCCGCTGATTTACATTCTGATGCTGTTGATCTACGCAATTATTTTACCGTATGCAGGGTTTATCATTTCTTCTCTGGTGCTCTCCAACTGCATCCTGCTGTATTTCGGCGCACGCAAATGGTGGTTTTATGCAGTTGCCAGTGCCAATGTTTTCGTTGCTTATTTCGCCTTTACGGCGATGAGCGTAACGCTACCATAAGGGGGAAGTGACGCTATGTTTGATAATATTATGACTGGTCTGTCTCTGATGGCGTCGCTGGAAAGCTTTATCGCCATCCTGATTGGACTGCTGGCCGGCATCGTAATCGGTGCGATTCCCGGCCTAACCGCGGATATCGCGATCATTCTTTGCTTGCCACTGACCTATAGCATGGATCCCATACCGGCAATGCTACTGCTGCTCGGCTTGTATTGCGGTGGTACCTATGGAGGCTCGATCACCGCTATTCTGATCAACACGCCCGGCACACCATCCAGTGCTGCGACCGTACTGGATGGTTATCCGTTCACCAAGCAGGGAAAGCCGCTCAAAGCGCTGACCATGGCGCTGTATGCCTCGTTTTTCGGCGGCCTGTTCAGTGCGCTTGTGCTGTTGTTTGCTGCGCCGGCCATCTCGCAATTCACGCAGATGTTCGGCCCACCGGAATATTTCTGCATCGCGGTGTTTGGTTTGTCGATCATCTCAAGCATTTCGGGCGATAACATCGTCAAAGGCCTTATGGGCGGTATCATTGGCATCTTCATCACCCTGATTGGTCAGGATTCGGTGAGCGGCAGTATGCGCTTTACCTTCGGTGTGCGCAGGCTGGGTGCAGGCATCCCGCTGATTGTCACACTCGTCGGCCTGTTTGCAATCGCTGAGCTGCTCAGCCGCTCAGATTACAATCCGCGCACCGATCCAGCACGCAAGCAAAAGCTCAAGCTCGACCATGAAAAGCTGACCTGGGCAGAAATTAAGCGTTGTCTTCGCACGATGACGGTATCCTCTATCATCGGTACGATTATCGGTGCGATCCCCGGCACCGGCGGTGGTATCGCGGCCTTCATCAGCTACGATCAGGCCAAAAAGACCTCCAAATATAGAGATAATTTTGGCAAGGGCGAGATCGAGGGTATCTCCGCAACCGAATCCGCGAACAACGCAACCACCGGCTCGACGTTGATTCCGCTAACCACGCTCGGCGTGCCCGGCGATGGCTGCACGGCCATTCTTCTCGGCGCATTCATGCTACAGGGTATGGTGCCCGGTCCATCCATGTTCAAAGAGCACAGCGACATTCTGTACGGCATTATGGTCGGTCTGGTCGTTGTCAATATTCTAATGCTGGTCATCGGTCGTGTTTTCACGCCGCTGTATTCCAACATCACCCGTATTCCCTATGAGCTGATGAGCGCTATCATCATTGTCTACTGCATCACTGGCGTGTATTCGAGCGAGGCGAGCACCTTCCACGTGCTTCTGGCTGTGATTATCGGCGCATTCTCGTTCCTTCTGCGCAAGCTGGGCTTTAGCGTGGTGCCAATCATCCTCGGCGTGGTGCTAGGCGACCTGGTCGAGACCAATTTCCGTAATTCGATGGTTATGTCGGACGGTTCGTTGTCAATCTTTTTCACCCGTCCGTTCAGTGTGCTGTTCCTTGCGCTGGCGGCGCTTTCGATCGGTATGTTCTTCTACAAGGCGATTAAAGATAGAAAAAAGAAGGAAAACGCACAATAAAACAAGGAGTAGAGACAAATGAAGTTTTACACAGAATCCAGCAGAGAGATCCCGATCTCGGCGGAGACTGAGGTGCTAGTCGTCGGCGGCGGCCCGGCAGGCTTCGGTGCAGCGCTGCATGCGGCACGGATGGGGCGAAAAACGATGCTGATCGAGCAATACGGCGCGATCGGCGGCGTGGCAACCACGGGCATTATGAGTCATTGGACCGGCAGACAGGACGGCGGCTGCTTTGAAGAGCTGCGCGCAAAGGCACGCGACTGTGAAGCAGAGCAGGTCATCAATCCGGAAAAACTGCGTATTCTGATGCTGGATATGCTGATGGAGGCCGGCGTTAATGTACAGCTGTACACAGGCTTCAGCGATGTCATTATGGAGGGAAACCGCGTTGCGGGTGTAATCACAGAGAGCAAATCCGGCCGGGAAGCGATCCTGAGCAAAATGGTGATCGATTCGACCGGCGACGGCGACGTGGCCGCACGTGCGGGCGTTCCGTTTGAAAAGGGACGTTCGACGGACGGCGGTATGCAGCCGATGACGATCATGTTCAAGGTTGCCGGCGTAGATATGGATCGCGCCATGTTCTTCTGGGGCTTTGAGGATACGGTCCAGCTGCCGGAAGGCGATCTGCAAACACTCGGTCGTCAGGAATTACCCTCTCCGGCAGGTCATATCCTGCTGTATCCTTCGTCGCTCCCAGGCATTGTTACGGTCAACATGAGCAATATGACCGATGTGGACGGCACAAATGCAAGAGATCTGAATCGTGCTGAATACGTATGCAGAAAACAGATTCCCGAGATTATTGCATTTCTGCGCCGCCATGTGCCGGGATATGAGGGCTGTTATCTGATCGACAGCGCCGATGTGATCGGTGTGCGTGAAACCCGCCGGTTTGAGGCGAATTATCAGCTGAATGAGCAGGATATTGCGCAGGCTCGTACCTTTGAAGACTGGGTAGTTACCAAGTCGAATTTCTTCTTTGATCTGCACAATGTAGAAGGCGCCGGGCTGGATGCCAATGGTGAATACAAGGCGTTCAAGCAGCCGAAGCCGTATACGATCCCACTGCGCTGCTTTGTACCAAAGACGGTGGAGGGTATTCTGCTGAACGGACGCAATATTTCGGGTACGCATAAGGCACACTCCAGCTATCGCGTAATGCCGATTGTAATGAATATGGGGCATGCTATGGGTATTGTTGCCGCGATGTGTGTTGCGCAGAACAAAAAGCCGCTGGAATTAGATATTCACGAAGTGCAGGATGAACTGCGCAGAACGAATGTAGAACCGTAAACTCAGGAAAGGAGACACAGTTAATATTATGCTGAAACGAATGCCCCGCACGATCACAGCAGAGCAGTCGCTGAAAAGCGGACTGTTCAAGCTGAGAGATATTGCCGCCTGTGCTTATGGCAATGGAAAGTGGATTCAATACCGGGATGCCGCAGGCACCTGTCAACTTACGATGTCCATGGGAGAGATCGTAAAAAACGCCAGTCTGGAAGATGTTGAAGCGTCAAAGGCGCTTGCAGTGCTGTCGACAGGTACTCTGCCGGAGAACGGCGTAAAATCTATGGTGATTCTGCTGGTATCTCTGTTGGAAAAAGCGGAGAACCTCGGCTGCACGGAAGCGGATGTAAACGCAGTTTATGCGCTTTTGGAATATGCGGTGAAATATCTGCCGACTATCGCCAAAGAGAATGGCGGTGAGCTGCTCGGCAGCGTGCTGCCGTACATGACACTGATTAAGCCATTGAACAAACGGGCGCGTGAACTGGGCAATGAACGTGCAGCAGCAACGATGGAATATGCCCTGACAACGCTGCTCCTGACGTTTACCGAAGCCAACGGTGCAAATGGATACGGTGTATATGAACGCATGAAAGCACTGGCGCCCAATCAGTTTTTCAGCCTGAATCAGGTTGGCATTGAGAGGTCAATTTCCGTGGATAGTCCTTATACTGACATCTGGACGATGGGATTTGATCCCATCGACGGAACGATTAAGGATTGTCGCGACATGGCATATCGCGATAAAGAGGAGGACGTACGAAACGTATTACTCGCGGTGAAGAATGCCCTGCAGGTTATTTGGAATATTGCCGCAAGTCTGTGATGCGTGAATACACTGTCTGAGACAGCAGGTATGAAACCGCTCCAGCGATCGGCGTGTATTTACCCAATCTTCATGACCGGATAAACAAATATCCGACTCCTCCTGTTTGTTTTCCAGATCTCAGTTGTTGAAAATCATATCACCCTACTTTACCCAAAAGGAGCTTCCACGCACGGCGATGGAGGCTCCTTTATTTTTCCGGCTCGCCGAACTGACAGCGCCGCTTCCTCTCCCGGATGAGCGTGGACTTGCTGATGCCGGTCAATTTGACGACCTGCGCGTAGGAATGGGCCTCGAGCAGGGTCATCGCGTGGTCAAGCTGCTCGACATCGAACTTGGGCGGACGGCCCTCACGGAAATTCGGGTCGGTGGCGCGCGCGACCGCCTTGCCCTCCTGCGTGCGCTGGACGATCATGTCGCGCTCGAACTGCGCGAACGACAGCAGCACGTTGCGCAGCAGCGTGTTGACCGAGTCGTTAGACAGGATGCCAAGGTTGAGCACGTTGATGGTGATGCCCTCGTCGATCATCTCGGTGATGAGGCCGGACGCCTGCGACACCGACCGCGCGAGGCGGTCGAGCTTTGTCACGATGAGCACATCGCCTTTTCGCAGCTGCGCCCGCAGCCTGTCGAACTCCGGACGCTCGATCTTCGTGCCGGTGAAGGTGTCCGTGTAAATTTTTTCCGCGCCCGCCGCCGTCAGCGCCGTCTGCTGCGCGTCCAGACCGTTGCCGTCGCGCGCCTGCGTCTTGGTCGAGACTCTCGCGTAGCCGAATGTCATGTAAATTCCCCCGTTTTCCCGGTTTTGACACCGCGAGTTTTGAATATAGGTTTTGATACCCCTATTATGGCTTATGACGCTGCGTTTTGCAACCGGTGGCAATACTTGAAGGTTTTGAGACAGACTCGCATCATATCGAGCAATTACACGCAGATATTTTTATACCGCCTCCATTAGCCAGCCGTCAGGTTTTAAACCTTGATGCCGTTGTAATTCCCGAGCGTGAGCCGGCCGTTGGTCAGCACGATCTTTTCGCAGTTGTCCCGAATCCCGATCAGCAGCCGCAGTTCGCGTTCGAACCACTATATGTATTGTGTATTATTTCTACACAAATTTTATATGGTTGATTGTAAAATCAAGTTGGACAGAGAAAATCCATAGTGATTTACCTCTGTGGTAGAATGGAGTTTCCAGACAACATCTGCCAAGGGAGGACAATCACTATGGACTGCCTCAATTATAGCACAAACGAGACAGAACGCAAGAAGGGCCAGCACCTTCGCATGGAAGATCGGGGTGCAATAAAAGCCCTCCGGCAGCAGGGGCTGGGGATCCGGGCGATTGCAAGACAGGTGGGCTGTGCGCCATCAACCGTGACAAACGAATTGCGGCGCGGCACACCGGCTCGTAAGGGCGGCAGAGGACGGGCACCTGGCTACTCTCCAAATCTGGGCAAAGCAGTCTATGAGGCCAACAGGGCACACTGCCACAGGAAGTCGAAAACGGAGCAATGCCGTAATTTTATCAGCTGGGTGGTTCGCCAAGTGCGGGAACATAAGTGGTCTCTGGATGCGTGCTGCGGCTATGCCAGACTGCATGCCCTGTACGATCCGTCCGAGATGGTTTGCACGCGCTCCCTTTACAACATGGTCTGGAGCGGGCACCTTTGCATCCGGCCAACCGAACTGCCTGAAGCATTGAAACGGAAAACAACCAAACCTCGTGTGCGGGAGAATAAAAAGCGTTACGGAGCCAGCATTTCTAACCGTCCGGAAATCGCCTCCCTCCGTCTGGAAGAAGGCCACTGGGAGGGCGATACTGTGGTTGGCAAGCGAGCCGCTGGGGAGTCCGTGATCTTCTCCCTGTTGGAGAAAAAGACCCGGACCTACCTCGCATTCCGTATCTCCGGCAAAACCAGCGCAGCGGTACTGGGGCTCATGAACACCCTTCACAATGTGTATGGCGAGCGCTTTTCGCAGGTCTTTAAGACAATTACTGTGGATAATGGCAGTGAGTTCGCCGACTTTGCTCAAATTGAGGAATGGGGGACCAAAGTCTTTTTCGCACATCCTTACACTGCTTGGGAGCGCCCACAGAACGAACGGCATAATGGCCTGTTCCGCGCCTTTGTTCCCAAGGAAGTTTCCATTGATGCTTACACCGATGAGGACATTCTTGCCGCTGCTGACGAGCTCAATGGCCGTCCACGCAGGAAACTGGGATACCGCACTCCGGAGGAGCTGTTCGACGCTTTCCTCGATTGTGTCTTTGCCGCCTGATATCGGCGTGCTTATGTCCGCGCCTTTGAGCGAATGCTCGAAGAACGTGCTGCGCGCGGTAAACTGGACAGCTCATGGCGTGCTGGTACAACTGGCGAGGATGTATTTCGTTGGTGGATGCAGGACCGGAATATCGAGGGACAAATAAAGATGGAGGGCTTTGACGGATAAAGCCCAAGTATGTACCGTGCGGGTTCCCGCGCGGTTTTATCATATACACGCCAAATTTCAAGGGGGTGGTTCCAGTGTGCTACTCGGTGCATGGTTTATCCATGCAGTATCAGTTTGGAAATAAGTTTGAGATGGAGGGATGAGGAAATGGATTTTTTGAAGAAACGGCTCAAGCGGGTTACGTCGATGGGGCTGGCATTGCTCCTGTCTGCGTCGGCACTGCCTGTCACAGCGTTTGCCGCGTCAGACAGCACCAGCACGCTTGCCGAGGTAACGGCAAAGTATATCGACGCAGAGAACGGCAAGGAGATCATCCAGTCGGAGACATACAGTGTCACGCATGAAGAAAAGTCGCCGCAGGAGATCGAGAACTACACCTACGTCGATTACACGGAAAGCGTTGAATACGTTTACTCCCATAAGGACCTGACGTATATCATCGGCTATCCGGACGAAAGTGTGCGTCCGGATGCGTCCATGACCCGCGCCGAAGCCGCGACGGTTTTCTACCGCCTCTATGACGGCGAGTATCCTGCCTTTACGCGACGTATGTCAAATGGCACGTTTGAGGACGTCAAGGCGGATTACTGGTTTTATAAAGAGGTCGAAACGCTTTACAATATCGGTATTGTAGATGGCATGGATGAACACACATTCGCGCCGGATGCGCCGGTCACCCGTGCGGAGTTCGCCGTCATGGCGGCTCGGTTTGCGAACCTCGATTATGAGGGCGGCAATATCTTTGACGACGTTCCCACCGGCCATTGGGCGTACAGCTATATCAACGCCGCAGCCAATGCAGGCTGGGTGGAAGGTTACCCGGACGGCAGCTTCCGGCCGGACGAGCCGATCAGCCGCGCCGAGGTCGTGCGTTTGGTCAACGGCATGATTAACCGCAGCGTAACGCTGGACAAGCTGAAAGCGCTCGGTATCAAATGCCCGTACAACGATCTGCCGGAAACCCATTGGGGCTACTGTGACCTGATGGAAGCAACCGTTCCGCACAGCGCGGAGGAATGGCACGGCCTGTCCTACCACGACGGCAAGTACAATATTATCATTGAGAAGTTTGTGGATGCCAGCGGCAAGGAGCTGGCCGAGACTGTTACGACGGCGGGCAAGACCGAGACCGCGCCCAAGGCTATCCCGGCTTATGCGTATCGCGGCTATATCCGCACGGTGGTGTATCAGTATACCAATGGCGACGCGGTTCCGACTATCGAAAAGATGGCGAACGTCAAAACGACGAACGTTGGGGACACGCTGACCTATACGGTGAAGCTGTCCAACAACAAAGCCGCTTCGTCCGCATGGAAAGAAGTCGTGCTGACCGACGCCATCCCGGACGGCCTGACGTTTGCAGACAGCAGCGTGTATGTCGATGGCAAGTCCGCGGAGCACAGCTTCAAGGCGGGGGTGCTGTCCGTGCCGGTGGGC
>OFMK01002379.1_pt1 | contig 10562 bp, 9 predicted proteins | sample 1541781 | NCBI WGS metagenome assembly OFMK01 (sample SAMN04209250, study PRJEB22552) | human gut metagenome | biome: gut; material: feces | host: Homo sapiens | place: USA: Oklahoma
TGTTCGAGAAGAAGGTCATGACAAAGCAGAATGGAATATGCGCATGGCTTATGCTTATCAATATCTTTATGGACAGGAAGAAAAGGCTATTCCTTATGCACAGCGCTGGGCGGAATTAGATCCAGAAGATACAGATGCACCTTTGGTAATACAGGAATGCCAGAAAGAAACTGCCAAACGTGCCGAGGAAGAAGCGGATGAGGAAAACGACGGAGATCATAAAGGTGTTTTCACTGGCTTTGTCCTTTTGTCCAAAGGAAAGTGGGACAAACAGCAGTTTATTCAGGACATGAAGGAAAAATGGAACATTACCGTGGATGAACATGACGCAAGCGAGGATAAGAGTGACGATGCCTTGGTGTTTGAAGTGGGGGATATGTTTGCTGCTGTCAGCCTTGGAACTTATCCGATTCCCAACGGCGAAGCGGAAATAAACGCAGAAAACAACTATATGTGGGACGATGCAGTAAAGATAGCAAAAGAGCATCGTGCCCATATTATGGTAGCAGTTCTGGGAAAAGAGGAAGATTTGCTGGAAAAAGGCAAGCTCTATACAAAACTGGTAGCTGCCTGCTGCCGTCAGAAATATGCAACAGGGATTTATACCAGTGGCGTTGTGTTTGAACCTCGTTTCTATGAAGGTTTTGCTGATATGATGCACGATGATGAACTGCCTATCTTTAACTGGATTTGGTTTGGTCTGTACCGTGATGAAAATGGTATGAATGCGTATACCTATGGTATGGATGTATTCGGTAAGGATGAGATGGAAGTGCTGGGTACTGATGCTGAACCGAGTGATTTGCGAGACTTCCTGGCAAGCCTTGTGTCTTATGTTCTGGAGAATGATGTGGAACTTCATGATGGAGAAACCATTGGTTTTTCTGCTGGGGATAAACGCACCATTACCCGCAGTCCAGGCGTATCTTTGCCAGAAGAACAGATGACACTGAAAATTTCCTGGAAATCAACAGATAACGACCCAGATGCCGACGGTGAGGACAATGCAGATAAAGACGTATCCTTCAGTGAACCGGAAGTCTACACTGAGGATGAGATGAAAGTCATCGAAAATCATATCCAGCAGTATTTCGGTAAATTTGAAAATGTGTTCCATGAGTTAGTTTCACCTGACATACATGTGGATATCTGTGTTGTTCCTCCTTCTGAAGAACGAGATTACTACACACTGGTTACTATGGGGATGGGTGCTCATCGAATGAATGTGCCAGAGGAACTTGCAGAATACAAATTGGAACGAGCAGAGCTGGCAATTGCACTCCCTACGCATTGGAAACTGGATGCGGAATCTATAAAGAATGAGAAATGGTATTGGCCCATTGGTCTGCTGAAAGTACTGGCTCGCTTGCCTATTGCGAACGATACTTGGCTGGGTTTTGGTCACACCATGGACAAACAATCACCTTTTGCGGAGGACACAAAACTCTGTTCCGCTATTTTAACGGGACCCCAGAGCGTGAAGCAAGGTAGCGAAGTCTGCATATTGCCAGACGGAGAAGAAGTCAATTTCTATCAGGTGATTCCCCTTTATCAGGAAGAATCAGCGTACAAAATGGAATATGATGCAGATGTCTTGCTGAAAAAGATGGAAGGTATCAGTTTTGTGGTGAATCCTTCACGCCAAAATGCCATTACAAGAGGTTCGCTGGGCAATATAGAGGATGGCGACGGCGTGGATGAGATGGACAATGCAGTTTGGCATCTGGAAACCATACAGGAAAAGAATCTGCCAGTAGATGAAATCAACGCCTACAACCATATGGCAATTTATCTGCGTTGGTGTATGGAACATGATCTAATGAGTGTGGAATTTATGGAAAGATACTGGGAGCAAGTGCAGCTGTTTATGGCGGATTTGAGCCATGCTGACCTGCGCAGCTTTATCCGAGACCAGCTGAAAGGGCAGCTTTTTGGAGCGCTGTTCAACCAAACAGGATTGGCTTTTGCTTCCTACTACTACGGTGAAAGCGACAGCCCTTATTTCCCAAGTGATATCGACAATTATGCTATTGGTATCATTGGTCAGGAACGTAACTATTCCGATGAAATTCAGGATGAAGCATATCTGTTCATTCCTTTTAATGAGGAATATTATCAAGCTATGGCAAAGGTGATTGAGAAACGCTTTATGAACTGGCAGGGACAGAACTTTAACGAGGACACACTGGAGCCTTCTGAGGTGGCTCAGGCAATCTTGGAATATCTTGACTGTGAATGTACCTATTTCCCATCTATGAAAGATGACGACCCTATTACGGCGGCTTACAGTTATGCCAAGCGAGACAGTGTCCACGAAGGCTTTGTGCCGGTGCTCATCAAGGCAGATGACGAAACGCTGTTGGAGTGTCTGGTAATGAATGCCGACCCTGAGAATGATGCGGACTTTTACGAATTTGACCTCAAAACCGTAACAGAGTATCGAAAAAAGATGCTCTCCACCTCCGTCAAAGATGGAAAAGCAGTTCTGGAGGAAATGATTGGACTTCGGAAAGAAGAAGCTGACGATGATGATATGGATTGGGCAGAAGAAATACTGGGAAAAATGGAAAATGGATACGAAAATAATCGTTTTTCCAGCTATTGGGAATATGATACAGACATGACATATCCTCTGATTCTGGCTAAAATTCCAGTAAAACATCCATGGGAAATCTTTGCATACCTGCCTTTTGGAAACTGGAATGAATGCCCGGATACACCGGAACTTATGGCGGTGGCGAAATATTGGTTTGAACAGTATGGTGCTTTGCCTGCCGCCATGACACATGATGAGCTGGAATTTGACCTTCCGACTGCTATTTCAAAAGAAAAGGCTATGGATCTTGCTTTAGAGCAGTATGGTTTCTGCCCAGATATAGCGGATCAAGGACCAGAAGATGCTACGGTAGGCTCATTGGCAGATGTATTGCGACAGTCCAAGGTTTGGTATTTCTGGTGGGATTGAAAGGAGAGGAAAATATGCTGCATATCAATGATATTTTAGACCCTGACTTTGATTGGAATGGAATTGAAATTACAGAAGATGAATTTGATGCATTAAGTATGGAACTGGTGATTGATTACCTGAAAAAACATGGGCCAAAAGAAAGACAAATGCTTGCACTTTGCTGGAATTTTGACAATTCTAAAGAAGTCATTCGATGGATTGTAGATCAACCAGATACAGATAAAGGAACGATTTTGCTTTTATATTGGTATATGACCCCTGGATTCTATAAGAAATTTGCCGACAGAAAGGAATGTGAAGAAGAGGCTTCGTGGGCATTGGAAGATTATGACATCATTGAAACCATTGAAAAAAATTACCTTTCTGGCTTTTATGGAAATCAAAGATATGCTTTTGATCCTGCAAACGATGAATATAGTGATTATTATGATTGGGTCGCTGAGTATGAGGAAAAAGAAGCAAAAGTAAAAATACCAAAAGAATTGTTTTTGGCTCTTGAAGGAGAACGGATTGAGAATCCCGAATGGGAAGAAGGCATTCCAACAGAAATTTCTGATATTATGGACAAGCTTTGTGATGTTTGTGAAGAATGAGTCCTTTGAAATGGGGTGGAAGTATGAATGTGTATCAAGAAAAATATATCGCATTAAAAAAGCAGTTCGAACAATCAAAGGGTGACTCTGGCAGCGTGACTGCTCTTTATGATTTTAAGGAAAGACTGGAAGAGTGTGAAGAGATAGAGGCAAAAGAAGTTCTGGTCAATGTATATGATCTTTTAAACTATAAAAAAGATGCCTACGATTTGTTATCTAGTATTGGAGATCTTTCGGATATCAAAATCAAAAAACGCTTGGGAAAAATGAAGGAATATGCAGAAAACTGGAGAAACGATTTTGCAATTCCCAAGCCTAAAACAGAAGAAGATATTCAGAAAGAAAAAGAAATGCTGGCAGAACTGGGAATACCAACATTCAAATACCACCCCAATCCACTAAGCACTGGAGCGTTTGAGATATCAAAAGAAGGTGTAACCTGTGACTGCTGCGGCAAAACAACAGAAATTTATTATGAAGCGCCATTCTATGCTGTGGAAGGCATTGATTATCTGTGTCCAGCTTGTATCGCCAGTGGAAAAGCGGCAGAAAAGTTTGATGGCAGCTTTCAGGATGATTATTCCGTGGATGGCGGTGTGAAGGATGCCAAAAAACTGGACGAACTCATTCATCGTACGCCTGGTTACTGTGGCTGGCAGCAGGAATACTGGCGTGCCCATTGCGGGGACTTCTGTGCTTATTTGGGCAGAGTAGGTGCTATGGAATTGCAGGCATTAGATGTCATGGAGGAAGTACTGGATGACCCTATGTGGGATGATGAGCAGAAAGAAATGATCGAGAACTCTGTCAATGGCGGACATTTGCAGTGTTATTTGTTCCAATGCCTGCATTGCGGAAAGCACTTGGTCTGGATGGATTTTGATTGATAAGTATTCAAAAGGTGGGATACATGCGATGAAAACCAAAACACTAACCATTCAACTGAATCAAGATCAACTTCCCGTCCTGCCAGCTGAGCCGGGCGCTCATCTTACCTTCACTATTCATAATAATGGTAATGAGTTAGAACTGGTGGGTAACAAAGCGGGGCTGCTCCTACTGGCAAAAGCGGCTCTAGGTATGGCGGAAACTATTCGCAAGGATGGTTTCCACATCCATCTGGATGACCTATATAGTATCAATTCCGACAGAAAGAGCATCCTGATTCGAAGGGAGGAAAATCAAAATTATGATTGAGAAAACCTTTGTCAACCCTGCCACGACCAAACAGTGGCGAATCGAAATGGATGATCTAACCATACGAACCTGCTTAAATGGTGGAAAAGTCAAAGAAATACTCTGTGATTCCAGCTTTAAGGCAAAAAGCAAAGCAGCAAGTGCCATGATGGGGCAGATGCAGAAAGGATTTATCTATCAAAAGCCAAACGCTGCTTTTGGCGAAGCTAAGTGCCACAGATATATTGGAAAAGACAGCAACGGTTTTATGCCTCTTGCTGCTACTTCTGCAAGAGATGATTTTTTCCTTACCAGAGTCGTAGGTGATTTTGAAGATGAGCTTCTCTATCATTTTGATGAGAATGGGGATATTCTTGAAACGATTTCACTTGGAGCAAAAAGAATGACTTATGAGCAGATTCTTTGCTCAAATAATACGCTGTTGTTGAATAACAGCTATCTGATCGAGCTGTTCACCCTTGATACACATAAAATCACATCCTTTGCTAATAAGAAAAATAGCATGAAGACGATGTTGGATGTTAGTGGTGGCTTGGCTTTATGGTATACAGGAGAAGAAATCGTTGTCTTTGACTTTGACAGCAATACTGAAGTTTGGCGTGAAGTTGTGAAATGCAAGAAATCGAAAGATCCCAATTTTGTTTATTACTGCTTTGGTATTCTCTCGCCAGAGCAGACGAAGATGGCTTACCGAACCACGGAGGGAGAGTATATCATCGTTGATTTTCAGTCCGGAAAGAAAATCGTGATAAAAAATGATGGATTCCATCCATTCTTTTCTCCTGATGCCCAATATTTTTCTGTAGGCGGCAAATGCTACGTAAGCCAAACAGGAGAAGAAACCGTTAATCCTTTTCCGTTTGTAGTAAGGCAAGGGCTGAGTTATACTGATACCTGTACTGTGCGTATATGTGGTAATTTAATGGCAGTTCAGCAGGAGCATGGCAATTCTGTCATAGAACTTTGGGATTACAATAGCAGAGATTTGTTGGTATCTATTGATGATCCGTTTGTGGTGAAACACACCAATTTTTATTTTACAAAGAATAATTTGGTTTTGCATACAGATTACGGAGCCATGAGCATTTATTCCTGTACTATGTAAAATAGAATCAAAACGACTGAATAGGAGGATACGATTATGAATGAAATCAGAAATTTTTTATTGTCACCAGAAGAATATCTGGATACATTCTGGGAAAGTGATGAATTAATCCGGGTGGATTGGCGCGAATATGATGAATCTATCATTAAATACATCAATGAAAAACTGCCAGACGAAGACAAAGTGAAGTTTTCATGTGTGGAAATTGAAAAAGAACGTGACGTAGATATCATTTTGGAAAAAGATGGTATTTCCACAGCAATCCCTTACGCGGAAGATTATACAGACCGAGATACTACATTGAAAAGTGTACAGGAATATGTATCTCCAAAGTATCAAATTCGTTGGTTTATGGGTTCCCTTGGCAGTGATACCCTTGCATTTTGTGTCTTTCCCTCTTCTCAGTGGGAACAGTTAGAAGAAGAATTCGGTGCAGAAAAAGTAACGTATCATTTTGCACCAATCAAGGAAGACAGTGTTATGTTTGAAATGGATATGGATGAAGTGTTTGATTTGCTGGAACAAAGAGGAGAAGCATGAAAAATTGTGAGAAAATCTTTCGCGGATAATTCGATCAATCCGGACAAGCGGAAAACATTGTACTAGAGTTTGCTGCTGGTGGAATGGCTCAGAAGGTGTGATTCAAAAGAACCTTTTGAATGGAAATAAGAGGTGAATAATATGCCAGATAATCAAATGTTTGAATTACTTGATAACCTGAAGAAAGTCAATTATGAAACCTTAGATATAGATGATTTTTTAGACCAAAGAGAGTGTGAACCTTTTGATAGTGAATGGATAAGAGTATACCAAGCCATAGAAGAACTTAAAAAGGAAAGAGCAGTGGAAGATACCAGAGAAATCGAGAAAAAAGCATATATTACAGTTTTCGAAAAAACAGAGTGTGATGACTTGGCAGGCTATATTGCCGATGACTTCGGATTGATTGCAGACAGTATCATGTTGAACTACTCTGATGAATGGTTGGAAAAATTGATTTCTTGTTATAAAAAAGCAATCATACCACGTGGAAACCTTTAAAGCTACCGAAGGCGAGCAATGTTGTTTTCGGTGTGGATGAGTTGCCTGGAGGTGGATACTATGGAATATAAGCGCCATTGATATATTTGAAGAAGCATTGATTCATCCTTGGGACAAGCTAGCTCTAGCTGAAAATGGCTGCAAGTCGTATCATAGAGGAATTGGATGCCATTGCTGAGGATTTTATCGATGCAAAGAAGAAACAACATGATATATGGAATGAGGAAGAAGAGGCTTATTATCAGCTTTATCTTCAGGAGCAGGATATGGAAAAATGTATCTACTGAGCTTGGTATTTGATCGGCAATCCTCATAATTTACCGAAAGAGTGCGTACAACAGAAGATGGAATTTTGTTTTAAGTTATTTCCTGATAAAAAGGAGGAGAAAAAATGAGCGGTGAAGTATTTCAACAAAATTTAGACCATGAAAAAGATTCTAGGCCCGGTGGCCCTTTTATCATTCAAATGTTATTCAAAGAATGGGTTGAAATGCCAGATCAAGAACAAATGCTGGATGCTATGAAGCGTCATATTGGCAAAGTGGAGTGTTTTTGTTGTGATGAAAAAATGGCTGGGTTTGCCGCTTTGGAACACATGGCGGAATTTCAAGATGGAAAATCACCTGTTCAGCTTTTTCTTATGGGATGTTCCAGTTTTGAAGGAAAAAATTTTGATGCATTTTTAAAAAGTCAAATGTGGGACTGCCAAAATGATAGAGAACGCATTTTTGAAGAATGCCAGTATCAGGTGATGGCAACAGATATGCTGGCTGGTGCATTGTCTACACAAGAGCGAGCTAATTTAGATATGGATTTTATGGAGGCTCTGGCGGAGTTGTTTCCAACTTGCGAAGCTTTCTACTTCCAAAATTGTGGCGAATTGTTTTTAGCTGAAGATGTGAGAAATCATCAAATTCCTGGCTGTGACCGCTTTATTCGCTTTGGAGTCAATGTGCGTTTTTTCAATATACAGGGGACGGAAGATATGCTGATTGATACAGTTGGCATGAATACACTATATTTACCTGATTTGCAGTATCATTTTCATGATGTAGATCCAAACTGGATTGTAAACCATGCATATAATGTTGCGTCTTATATCTTGGAAAACGATAATCCCATTAAATCAGGAGAAACAGTAGATGGCATCATAAATGGCAGAATGACTAGAGAGCTACAATGGAAATGTCAGTATGAAGAAGCGTTGATTCAGCCAATGCGGGAAGTGATAGATATTCATATGGGAAAATATGCTTCCGGCGGACGTTGAAGTTTGGGGAAAAATGCCGGACACATATGATGATTTTTCATCATTGAATTTTGATTTGGTTTGTTTTATGATTAGTACATATAAATATTTGTATATGTCAGGAAAAAATAGGGGGATTATATTATGGGGCTTAAAAAAATTGCAATCAGTACATTTGTGTCCGTATTTGCTTTGTGTTCAATGAATACGGTTGTGTTTGCCGAAAACTCCTATGATCATAAAACATATGGTCAGGAAGAACAGACTTTGGCGAACATGGAAAATGCTGAAAAAATTGGCGGAGTGACTATTTCCAATGTTATTTCTTACGACGTACGCCATTGGGGTGAGTCAAACGATAAGATTTATTATGATGTGGACGTCGAAAAAGGGGCTTATATTTATTCTGATAGTGACAATACACAGTTTATGGTTGCCATATCAAATAGTTTTTATGATTTGGAAAGCGAACATAATGTTATGACAACGGATAAAGGATGCACTTGTCCGCTGTACCATTATGATATTGGAGACAGGGGCATTACGGCTTTTCCGAGTACAAAAAACAGCAATGGAACATGGAGCGAAGGACTGACTTGGCAGTTAAATTTTACCGATGTTGGATATACTTCCATTCGTGTAGACATTGAAGATGAATCTTATTATTATTCTTTTTCGGAAAGAGAAAAACCTGCTGAAAAAACGTCATTGATATTAGAAAATACAGATAAAACCACTGTTCCTGGCGATACAAGTAGCAATGACAGTACAAATGAGGCCGATCATAACGAAATAGATGTAGCCAGCATGAATTCATATGAGAATATCAAAGAAATTGATGCTTTGCCGGAAACAGCGTTAGCGATTCCCACCAGTTCAAAAGTGTATGTAGATGGCAAAGAGGTTCAATTTGAGGCTTATAATATAAACGGCAGCAATTATTTTAAACTTCGTGATGTGGCCTATGCAATGAACGGAACCAGCAAGCAGTTTGATGTGAGATGGAATTCGGGTATTAGTATTCTTAGCATGACGTCTAAAGGATCATCAAAGGGTGTCGTTGAGGTTATACCCAATCAAGCGTATACAGTTGTTGGCGGCGAGTTAAAGAGCGGCGATGGCAGAACGAAAACAGGCAGCAAAATGTATTCACCTGTTTTTGTAGGAGAAAACAGTGCGAGAATGGCTGGTTACAACATTGATGGAAATAACTTTTTAAGACTGCGTGATATAGGCAAGCTGTTCAATTTTTATGTGGGATGGGATAACAACAGTGTTATTATCAATTCCGGCAGCGAATATAATGGTTAATCTATTTTGTGGAGCGCACCTTTTTGTTAAGCAAAAAATTAGCAGTGAGATGAAAAATCTCGCTGCTTTTTTATTTCCAAAACCAATAAAACATAGATTGTTGTTGTTAGGAAAATAATCCAGTGCAGACAATTATTTTAAAAACTTGAGTAAAGTATATATTATGATTTAAAAAGTTTAATATATGAAATAATTTATTGAAATTGAAAGTAAAAGAAAATAGATCGAATAAAAAAATTCATAAAAAATATATTTGCGTGAAAAATATCGAATAATATTTAATATATAATGATTTTCTTTTCAAATATATCATGATATGATATATTAAAAGTAAATTTATCGTCATTATATGATAAAAAGGGGGAGCAACCGTGCAGGATACGCAATATATCGGATTGAAAGTCAATGAGCTTCGCAAAAACGCAGGTATGACATTGAAGGAATTAGGCGATGCGACTAACTTGTCACAAGGTTTTCTGTCGAAGTTTGAACGGGGGCAGACAACCATTGCCGTAGATAGTTTGGTGCAGATTGCAATTGCGTTAGGTACGACCATAGACCAGCTGCTTTCAAAAGATACTGTTGAACCAGAGAGTCAGCCGGCGAAGATTGTACATCGCAGCTACGAGGATACTGTTTTATATACGGAAAATAACTTTGTACATTATCAGATTTCTGACAATTATGCGAATATGGATATTTTCCCCAAGAAAACAGTGCTTTTTCCTACGCAAAAATCAGATCATAATGCGTTGTTTGCACATAAAGGGCAGGAATTTGTGTATGTATTGGAAGGGATTTTGACCTTGAAAGTGGAAGGGGAAACATATGATTTGTTTCCGGGGGATACAGCGCACTTTAGATCGGATGTACGGCATATCTGGTATAATAACACAAACAGAAATACGGTGATTTTGACTTTCCATACACCGAATATTTTTTCAGACGGAAATCCTGATAAAAAATTCCAATTATCCCATATCAATGAGCATATATATGAGGATTAAAAAATAGCATAAATGAAAATCAAAAGGGCATTCCAAAAAGCAACTTCCCCTTAAGAAAACATTGATTTTTCTTTTCCTTGATTTCTTAAGG
>OFMK01002385.1_pt1 | contig 10541 bp, 8 predicted proteins | sample 1541781 | NCBI WGS metagenome assembly OFMK01 (sample SAMN04209250, study PRJEB22552) | human gut metagenome | biome: gut; material: feces | host: Homo sapiens | place: USA: Oklahoma
ATTCATTCAGCACCGTAAAAAGAAGTCCTTTTTCGTCTTTTTTGACAACCGCCTCTGAAATCCAGATACGGGAAGATATTCTGGTATCAAAATGCGTGGTATATTCTTTAAAATAGCATTTTCCCTCATCATAGTCAACCAGCACACTGTATCCCGGCGTACTGCCGCTGTAACCGGCAACCTGCTCCGGTATATCAGAAAAGACCTCATTAAAGCGGGACTTTACCCATGAATAAATGTATCCTGCCGCCTTGCGGAACGCGTCTTCTGTCTTTAAATTGGCCGTTTCTATGTATGTCTGTGCCTGAAAAACTTTATATCTTCCCAGTGTCTTAAACGGTTCAAAACGCTTGCGCCTGCCGCTGTTTTCCGTTTCCTGATGAGCCGCCCTGTCGCGCTTTGCAAAAACTTCCTTCAACCGCTCATCATTCGGGCCGATCTGATTGACAATACGGATAATATTATTAACATTTAACTGCACACCCTTATCCGATGTATTATTCCAAAGCTGTGCAATTGTTTTTCCGCGGTCAAAACGGTAAAACTGCTTTGCAAGCTCCGTATCTCTGTTTAAAATTTCTTCAATTTCAGGATACATCGGCGTATTGTCCAGTTTCAGCCTGTAATGGCATCGTATCATGTCGCACCACAGCTTATCCTTATAGTGCTGGTGTCCCAGATCCTCTAGCAGCTGTACAATAGAATCATCGCACAGCTCCAGTGTTGCCAGAATACTGTTCATCTTGCGTGCCAGCGCTTCATTACCGATACCGAATGCCGAACCTTTATAACGCAGATCATGTTCAATCTCGTGCCACCCTTCAAAGGAGTTGGTTCTGACCTGTACTTCAAAAGTACTGTCAACATAATCTGCCAGTGACGGATTGACAATCGTCTTGCTTAAATATGCCGGCAGCTTAAAGATTCCGTTAACCTTCATTGCCTTAAACTCATATTCATTGTTTTCCGTGGTTTCCCACTTGCCGGGCTCGACAAACAGCGTATCCAACAGCCTCATACAGATTTCCAGATCATCACTGAAATACAGCATAATCCGGATTCCAATTAAATCCTGCATTTTTTTATCTTCGTTTTCCGTGCCTTTCCGCCGGTAATCCTTAAATATCAGCTTGTTGACCATCGAATCTACCGCTTTGACACGATATGCCACTCTGTAATAAAACCCCGCCTTTTGTAACTTTTCTTCCAGAATACTCAGCAAATCTACTTTCACAATATCAGGTACAACAATTTTTTCAACATTTTCTTTGGTAAACAGCGGGTTTATTTTCTTATTATCCATACTAATCCCCATTCCACAGGCATTTTAATACCGGAGGAGTCGCAAACCGAATTTATTCAGTTCTGCGATAAAAAGCGGCTTTGTGGTGCCTGCGACACAAAGCACAACGTCAAGTTACACGTCCCCGTTTATTTATAACGAATATTTTACACCAAAATCGCATCGGTTTCCGGAACAATTGTCAGATCACGATAATTACACGAATCATTTAGGTCTATTTCTTCCCCATCCCACAGCCTGATTAACGGCCGCAGCGGATTCCATTTATTTGCCGCCACAATGCCTTCTCTGCCGTCTGAGAGCATCACTTCCGTCCCGGACGGATAGATTGCCACAGACTGAATAAACGCCTCTACCACATCTCTGTCAAAAAATCTGCCGCATCCGCCCATCAGATACTCAACTGCTTCCGAACGTGCATAAGGTACTTTATACGGTCTTTTGGATGTCAGTGCATCAAACACATCCGCTACGTGAATGATTTTTGCATAAATGTAAATATCATCACCTACGAATCCATTCGGATACCCGCTGCCGTCTTCATTTTCATGATGGGACAGAATCCCAGCACGGATTGTTGAACTAATATCCATGCGCTGCCGCAGAAAATCAAAAGCTATCTGCGGATGCTGCCTGATATGTTCGTACTCACTCTCCGTTAACGGTCCGGGCTTATTTAAAATTTCCGGATTTAACATCAGTTTACCAATATCATGCAGCATGGCGGAAATACTGACCTCTTTTAATTTTTTCTTATTAAACCCTAAATTGAGCGCAATGACTGTACTCATGACCGCCACATTGACAGAATGACGGTACGTATAATCATCAAACATTCTTAAATCAATCATATCCAGACGGATTGGCGGCCGTGACAGAATCTGTTCCACAATCCGTTCCGCAACTTTCATGCAGGCATCCAGATCACCACGCTGCAAGGCTTCTACCCCTTCATTGCGCAGTTCCTGTGTAACGATATCCTGTACTTCAATGTCTTTTGCCAGTTCATCTTCCACATAAAAGCCCGGCAGTCCCCGCGCTTTTAATTTTCTGATATAATCCCTGGTCATAATGGTACCTGTTGCCAGCAGTACTCTGTTAATACTGTCATATATGGGCATTGCCAGTACCATGTTATCCTTTGCCTTTTCTATCGCAACATAACGCATAAACTATAAACTTCCCCCTTGTATCTTTTAAAACGTATATGTAATCCGCGCCTTTAGCAGCTGTTTTATATCCTCTGTTGTAAATGATGCTTCTGCCGCATGGTACAGAAATTCTTTTATCTGCGTATCCCCAAATGCAAATGTATCTGCAAGCAGCTGATATTCGTGCTGTATGCAGGTATCCGATACCGTCATATTATCGGTGTTAATTGTCACTGCCACTCCGGCATCCATTAACTGACGGATGGGATACTGTCCAATGGAATCGACAACTTTCGTATTTAAGTTACTGGTCGGACATAATTCCAGTGTAATGTGATTTTCTTTTAACAGTTCCATAGTTTCCGCATCATATGCGGCACGAATTCCGTGTCCGATACGCGCAGCACCCATTGCCACTGCCGCACGGATACTCTCTGTACCTGCTGCCTCACCTGCATGAATCGTAACCGGTATGCGTAACTGCTTTGCATAGGCAAATAAATCCGCATACTGCTCTGTCGGATACAATGCCTCCGCTCCGGCAAGGTCTACTGCACACACACCGCTTCCCAGATGTCTTGCAGCTTCTTCAACCGTAATTTTATTTTGCTGTCCATTGTCACTGCCACGCATACAGCATAAAATAATACCCGCGTGAATACTCTCCGGCTTCACACCTGCCACACTGTAAAGCCCCGCTTTCACTGCTTCAATCACTTCATTCTGACTCATCCCTTTCTGTGTATGAAGCTGTGGTGCGAAACGGACCTCACAATACTGCACACCCTGCCCTTCTAATTCAGTCAGCAGATCGTGCATACATTTTTCAAGTGCCTCCGGTGTCTGCATCAGAGTCAGCGGAAATTCAAACTTTGTCAGATACTCATTCAAATCCCGGCAGCCTGCAGGCACGGAGAGTTTTTTCTTTAATTCCCCGTCTGTCATCTGCAGTGTGATTCCTTGCTGCTCTGCCAGTTCCTTTACCGTATGCAATGGCAGAGAGCCGTCTAAATGCAGATGCAAATCTATTAAACAGTTTAAATTTTGTATATTCATCTTTATAATTTACCATTTTTTTATCATAAAAACAATTCCTTCCGCCCATAAAATTGTAAATATCATTATAAATTTGCCTATTTGTTGTTTTTATGATATACTAATAACATCAAATTAATCGGTTTTTAAATGGAGAAATTATTATGGCAATACATGAATCTGCGGAAAATTATCTTGAAACTATTTTAATGCTCAGCAAGGAACGTCCTGTTGTACGTGCTGTTGATATTGCAAATGAACTGGACTTTAAAAAATCCAGCGTCAGCATTGCAATGAAAAATTTAAGAGAGGCGAATCACATCACGGTCACAAAAGAAGGCTACATTTACCTGACAGAATCCGGTCAGAAAATCGCCGAAACCATTTATGAACGCCATCAGTTATTATCTTCGTGGCTGACAACACTGGGTGTTGACCCAAAGGTTGCGGAAGATGATGCCTGCAGGATTGAACACGTTATCAGTCCGGAAAGCTTTGAAGCGATTAAAAAGCATGTCAACCGGCATTAGACTTTTAATTTTTTATTACAAATAACAAAACAGGCATACATGTCAGAAACCGAAATGCTCTTGACATATATGCCTGTCTTTTTTATGCTTTTTATTCTATCTATTTTTATCCAGCCTGCATTTATCCTGCATTTTATTTTGCGTAATCCTTGTAATCGGCAGTATGCAGGATTTCTTCGGCATGTGCAATCTCCTCTTTTGTCGGCGGCATTACATCGCCAAGTTCGTATGGAATTCCTAAGTTTTCCCACTTAAATACACCCAGTGTATGATATGGCAGGATTTCAAAACGTTCTACCGTCTTTAACGAGCCGACAAAATCTCTTAACTTTTCTAAATCTGCATCATCTGTTGTAATTCCCGGTACTAATACATGACGAATCCACATTGCCTTTCCGTTGTCTGATAAATACTGTGCCAGATCTAAGATATTGCTGTTTGTCCAACCCGTCAGTTTCTTGTGTTTTTCATCATCAATCTGCTTAATATCGAGCATAAAAAGGTCTGTCACCTTCATGAGTTCATTAAATTTGCTAAAGAACGGTTCTTCTCTTGTAAAAGGATTGCCGGACGTATCCAGTGTCGTATGCACGCCCTTTTCCTTTGCCAGCTTAAACAGCGCAATCACAAAATCAATCTGTAACAGTGCTTCTCCGCCACTGACTGTAATACCGCCGTTCTTTTTCCAGTAGTTGCGGTAACGGTATGCTTTGTCAAAAACTTCCTTTGCCGTCAGTTCTTCTCCGCCTTCCATTGCCCATGTTTCCGGGTTGTGGCAGTATTTACAGCGCATGTGGCAACCCTGTAAAAATACAATATAGCGCACACCCGGTCCGTCTACCGAGCCGAAGCTCTCTACAGAATGTATTTTCCCTTTAATTTCCTGTGTATATTCCATTTTTTAATTTCCTTTCTTGTTTTCTATCTCTTATCCATTAGTCTCTCTTATTTTTTCTGTGATATTCTACTTTTGACACTCTTATCATTATATAAAGCTATCCCGCTAAATTCAAGCCGCTTTTTGCACATTTTGCGCAAATGCACGTTTTCTTACAATATAATAAGCGGATGTCATGACAATGCCTGTCACGACCCATGAAATCGGATAAATAATCACCAGTACCCAGAATTCATGCACGGCACGGCAAACCGTTGAAACCCAGATTAACCGCAGGACACAGGAACCTAAAAATGTGATGACTGCCGGTGTCAGTGAATGTCCAAAGCCGCGCATTGCGCCTGCGCTGATTTCATAAACAGACGTCAGAAGTTCAAGTGTCGTCGCTATTAAAATTCGTGTCATGGCATATTCAAGCACCGCCGGATCTGTGGTGTAAAAGCGAAGAAACATGCCGCGCCCAAGAACAAACACCATAGAGAGCAGTCCGCAGGATACCAGTGAAAATACCATGGATATATGAAAAATTTTCTTACAGCGTCCATAGTCGCCCGCACCGTAATTCTGACTGGTAAATGTCACCGTTGCCTGCGCAAAAGCATTGACAAGAAAGTATGTAAAATATTCATAATTCAGTGCTGCCGCAGAACCCGCAATCGCATCCGAGCCGAAGCTGTTAATTGCACTTTGTATACACACATTGGCAATTGAAAACATCATGCCCTGTATTCCTGCCGGAACACCAATGACCAATATCTTTTTTAACTCTGCCGGTGCTACTGCCAGTTTACGAAATTCCAGCCGTATCGGTGCGGATTCATGTGTCAGTATGTATACGATAATGCCTGAACTGACCATATTGGATATAACAGTGGCTATGGCAACCCCTGAAACGCCCATTTTAAATCCGATAACCAGCACAAGATTTAACACCGTATTTATCACACCCGCAACAATCAGGCTGTAGAGCGGACGTCTGCTGTCACCTGTACTTCTAAGGATGGATGAACCGAAATCATACAGCATGATAAACGGCATACCGAGCAGATAAATTCTCAAATAAACTACCGCTAAATCTATAACGTCATCCGGTGTCCCCATAAGGCTTAATACCGGCTTTGCAATAAACTGTCCGAATATCATAACAAAAATGCCGCTCACCAAGGCGACCACAATAGCCGTATGAATTGCCGCCTGAATATTCTTTTCTGAGCGCTGTCCGATATAATGTGCAATAACAACATTTGAACCGAGTGAAATGCCGATAAATAGGTTAATCATCAGTGCAATCAGCGAACTGTTGCTGCCGACTGCCGCCAGTGCCTGACTGCTGGCAAACCGTCCGACAACTGCCGTATCAATGGAATTAAAAAGCTGCTGTAAAATACTGCTTGCCGCAAGTGGCAGTGCAAAAATCAGGATTTTATTCCACAGCGTGCCGTGTGTCATATCCATTGTATTTTTATTAGTTTTACTCATTTTTTGAAGCCTCCTTTTTGGTACGCTTATTTTCATACATATAGTGGTCAGCCTTATCAAACAGCACCCGGAGCGTGCAGTCCGTATAATCCTTTGAAAATGCCCAGCCATATGCATAACTGATTGTCTCGTTTCTGCCGTACCGGTTAAACTGGTCTACTTCCTCCTGTAACTGATTTAAAATATTTTCAACTTCCTCTTTGGATGTATCACAAATAACCACTACAAATTCATCGCCTCCGTACCGTCCGACAAAATTCTTCATTGGAACAACATTTCTTAAAAGGCGTGCAAAATTCATAATCAACTGGTCGCCAACTGAATGCCCCAGCGTATCATTGGTAATTTTTAAATTATTCAAATCAAAAATAATACAAGCAACCTCACCTTTAATTGCTCTCATATCATGAAAAATTTCCTCACAGCGGCTCTTATTAGGCAGTCCCGTATGTAAATCAATATAGGCTTTCTGCTCTAAAATCTTGTTCTTTCTGGTTATCCGGACTGCCGAAACCATCTGCATTATCATTAAGATCACTAAAATCAGCATATCCACCGCAGATGCTGTCTCCAGTGCGCGAATTTTTCCGGCCGTCTGCACGGAATAATTCTCGGCTGCAAAAACCGTTTCATCTGCCATATCAAAATAAGTTTCACTCACTTCTACAATATCGGTATCTTCATATCCAAGCTCACGCACCTTGCGAATCTGTCTTTTTAAATTTCCCCAATACTCTATCTGTGCATCCAGCTTCTTATTATAATCTGTATCATCCAGTGTTATCAGATTGTAATTGCCGTCCCCATACTTTAATCCATTTAAAATGTCGTCTAAATACTGAATCAGTTCATCGTTCTGATAACCGGTAATTTCAAGCTTTACCTCCCGCTGTGTCGCACCTCGCACCAGCCCCGCATAATTAATAACCCTTGCTGTTCCCTGTAATGTGCCGATTTCGCTCATAAGCAGAATTACAAGTATCATTAAAATCAGAATCAATACACTCTGTACTACCGTTCCCATTGTCCGTATTTTTTTGTTTTTATTTAATTCTGCACTACTCATGTCGTTTCTCGACTCCCTTCATTTTCTTCTTTATCAAACTCAAAAGCTGATGGCACAAGTAGCATATAAATCAGCTCTGCACCGGAAAGAATCGTATCTGCGCCATATTTATTTGCAATTCCTGTCATCCTATTGTAGTACAAAGTACTTCTGTATTTCAATATAAATTTTTACAGAGTCACCCAAAAGCAACTGTCACTTTTCCATAAAAAATTCTCCCCTATTCTTTTGATAAATCCGGAATAAGGGAGAATTATAAAAATTTGATAAAAATTTAAGCACAAAACAACAAAATTATAACCGCTTTCCTGCTTCGTCCGTGTCAATCATTGCCTGAATGAAGCGTTCTTTTGTCGGTATGCCCGGAACATATGTCCATTCAACCACACTGGCGGCCTTGTCTGCAATTTTCACTAAATCTTCTCGTGAAATTTCAAGTTCGTCTAATGTAACCGGCAGTCCGACAGATTTATTAAACTGCATAATGCGGTCACGCTCTTCTAACTGTCCGTCATAGGTCAGCAGGCAAAGCACACCGAACGATACAATTTCACCGTGCAGATGTCTTTCGCACTGCGGCAGTGTCGAAGCCCCGTAGTAAACACAGTGCGCCAGTGAACTGTTGTAATAGTAATTGTCCTTCGGATCCGGCTGGTTTTCGTGTGTTGCAAAATTTGAAACAATCCCCGTTGAAATGATAATATCGAGTGCGACCTGCTCTAACGCAAAATCCGGCTTGTTATTTCTGCACGCTTCCAGTGCCTTTGCACCGTACTCAACAAGCGGTGTTGTACAAACCTTGGAAATGCACTGTCCCATAAGCGGTGTATGGTAAATAAATTTATCCCTACTGGCAAATAAAACCTCGCACTCTTTGGATAAAGCATCGCCGATTCCCGCCCATAAAAGCTTTTCCGGTGAATCTGCAATAATCTTTGTATTCACAAATGTATGATAAGACGGCGCATGCATATAGTAATATTCCTTAAAAGAACCATCCGGATTGTACATAACGGTAATTGCCGTACATGCCGCACAGTTTGATGCCAGTGTCGGGAAAGTAAAAAACGGTTTGTCTAACATATCGGCAAGTGTCTTTACCGTATCACAGGCACGTCCGCCACCCACGCCAAACAGCATATCAGCCTCATGCACACGGCTGTCTGCCTTTAACATTTCCACATTTTCATAGTTAGAATCACCGCCGTACCATATGTAATCCAGGATTTGAACGTCCGAACCTTGAACAGCCGCATCTAACTCCTGTCTCGCCTTTTCCATGGCGGTCTTTCCGCCGATAACGACTGCGGTCTTTCCGTATTTTCTTGTAACATACGGTATCTGTTGATAGCAGTCCTCACCCACACTATAGCTTGGTAAAAATACACTGTAACTTAACATTTTTCTTCCTCTTTTCTTCCAGTCGTACATATTTTCACACCACTCCCGTTTCCTAAACGACTTTGCAGTAAAACGGTAATACACCGCTCACAAACCTGATAAATTCGGTTCTGTAACAAGTGACATGAATATTTATTCATACTATACGACTTTCAATTCGGAAATTCAATGGTCTGTATACAATTCCCTGTATATTTTTACGGACAAAAACTGGACACCCGCCCTAATGCAGATGTCCTGTAACGCTTTTTCTTTATAACTTTTAAAATGCCGCACGGTAGATTTCCAGAATCTGTTCTTCCGTCAGTTCAACATAATTGTTTCTTAACAGTCTTTGCTGTGTCTGAATGACGTCTTTTGCAAACTGCGCAAGGTCACTTTCCCTGACACCGAATTCCTTTAACTGTGCTTTCTTTAAAACCTTATCCATTAAAGCATACAGTGTCTCAAGCGACGTATCCGGTGTAACATGAAGGCTTTCCGCAATCAGTGCTTCCAGTTCGTTGATTCTGCCGTCCGGACATAACTTTTTATACATTTTCATAACGTCCTGAAACATTAACTGATTGGACTGTCCGTGCGGAATGTGATATACCGAACCGAGTGGATAGGCACATGCATGAACGGCGGCACAGCCCGCATAACCAAACCCCAGTCCTGCCCAGTTGGAAGCCTCTAAAAATTCTGCAGCATACCTTTTCCACGCCTCTTCTCCGCCTTCCTTTACCACCTTATCCCAGCAGGTAAGAATTAATTTTAATGCTTCTGACGAGAAAAGTCTTGAAATACTGCAACCGTTCGGGCTTAAAAAGGATTCTGCACTGTGAACCATTGCATCAATCGATGATGTCGCAAATACCTGATACGGCATGGAATCCAAAAGATTTGTAATCAGAACCGCCTTATCTGCGAGCATGGCATCGGATGCCAGTCCCATTTTTACACCCTTGCTGACACGGTTCATGACGGAAATGTTTGTCACTTCACTGCCCGTTCCGCAGGTGGTCGGTACGATAATCAACGGATGTCTTTTTTCAAGTTCACTGACATGGTCGTATAAATCATCGACTTTATCCTCAGGAGCTGCAACGGCAACCGCCTTTGCAATATCAATAACGGTACCGCCGCCGATTGCAACAATCCGGTCAAAGTTCTTATCCCGCAGCGCATCAAGAATTGCATCGACCGCACCGTCTGTCGGTTCGCCTTTTCCGTACTTTTCACGGAAAAGTGTCTGTACACCGAGTGAGAGCGGCTCTACATACTGCTTATAAGTATGCTCACCACAAAGGACTAAATCCTTTTCCCCAAGCTGTGCTTCTTTTGCAAATTGTTCAAATGTATCGTATTCTTCAATTTCTGTTTTTATTGAAAACCCTTTCATGCTTCTTTATACCCCTTTCTTTGCCTGTTGTTCGTCTGCCGTAAATCTTGATTTCTGTTCTATAGTCTGCTTATCTGCTATGCGTTTAACGCTTCTTTTAATGCTTCTTCAAAAATTTCAAGTCCCTTTTCCATCTGTTCATCCGTCATGGTAAGCGGTGCAAGGAAAAAGGAGCAAATACTTCATGCCTTCATATCAAAATTATCTTGCAATATTATGTTTTCACCTACACTACCAGTCTTTTCTTCACTATTTAATGCTTTTCTCGCCTCACTAAATGCCTCATAATATGTC
>OFMK01002405.1_pt1 | contig 10429 bp, 9 predicted proteins | sample 1541781 | NCBI WGS metagenome assembly OFMK01 (sample SAMN04209250, study PRJEB22552) | human gut metagenome | biome: gut; material: feces | host: Homo sapiens | place: USA: Oklahoma
TGGTTATCTCGGGCACCTCGCCCACCGGCGAGCTGGTGGAAACGGTCGAGATCCCGACCCACCCGTTCTACATCGGCGTACAGTTCCATCCGGAGTTCAAGTCCCGTCCCAACCGCGCACATCCGCTGTTCAAGGCCTTTGTTGCCGCAGCACGCACCCGCAGCCAGACGCATACCGGCAAGTAACAAGGTTTCTGCCTGTACACGCGCGTTTTATTCACACTGTTCCCAAAACGGTCGCACCCGCGGCCGTTTTGTGTTTCGAAAGGGGTTTCAGAAATGGGGATTCTGTTTACGCGAAGCTGTGTGCTCTGCGGCATACCGCTGGATGCGGAGTGCGGATGCAAAGCCATGCTCTGCGCGGCATGTGCAGAGGAGGTACGCACCCGCTACCGGCTGCACCATCCTATCAGCATACCGGATGCCGACGGCGCCGCTGCTGCTCTGTATTATACCGGGACCGTCCGCAAAGCGATGCAGCAGTTCAAATTTCAGCACAAGCAGCACTATGCCGACTGGTTTTCCGCACAAATACTGCCCATACTGGCAGAACATCTGGATGACTGGCATCCTGACCTGATCACGTATATGCCGATCGGCTTTGTCCATCTGCACAAGCGCGGCTACAATCAGGCAGAACTGCTCGCTAAGCCGATTGCCGCTGCCTTCGGCCTTCCCTGTCGGGCGACGCTGCGCAAACGAGCGTTCACCCCCAAGCAATCCACCCGAAAAGATGCGGCTGCGCGGCAGCAAAACGCCGCCCGGGCACTGCTGCCGCTGGCAAACACCGATATACAGAATAAATCAGTCGTGCTGATCGACGATATTATCACCACAGGCGCGACTGCGTCCGCCGCCGTCAAACTGCTGCGTGACATAGGAGCGGCGCGGGTGTATGTGCTGGCCGCAGCCTTTACCCCGCACAAATAGGAAAAGCGTCCCGGATGGGACGCTTTTTTCATCAGGAAATCGGCCATTCTTGTACTCTTCCAGAGGTATCCGTGATCTGTACCGCCAAAGTTACCTGATCGCGCGTTACGGCTGCTTCCCAATCTATGTCTCCATAAAAATAGACCTGACCATATTCTTCATCAAATACCTGCTCCGTCAGTTGACAGCTTTCCAATATTTTGTCATCCTGCCGCAAAAGCACTTCACACCGCTCCGGTTCATACGGAAATCCGCCGTCCACATTGGTATTAGTATGAGAAACGCGGCATGACAATCGTCCTTTCACAGTGGTCGTTTGGTCTGTGGAAGTAATACCATTCCCATCCACCCATGCGGCATCCATCTGCAGGCTGAATTCCTCACGCAGGCCGTCCAGCTTTTCCAGCGGCAGCGTGCGTACGGCATCGGTTTCCCGATCGATCAGCATCAGCACCACATCCATACTATCCTTCAGTGGGATCTCGGTTTCCGCACAATAACCGCCCTCCTTCTGCCATACGGCATCGCAGGTCCATTGCTCACCCGCGCTGCGCATGATAAACTTCGCCCGTTCCGCATCCGGACGCGCATTTGCCGGATACGCAGACAACGAGATCTGCAAAAATTGCTTGTATGGATCGTTAGGATGTGTTTTCAGCTGATATACCACGTCATAGTCCGTCAAGCCATCCCCATCTGCTGTGCCGCTTTGCGGCACAGCGGAAGAATCCCTATTCTGTGCGCTGATCTGCGCCACTTGCGATGCCAAATTGCCAACCTGCGCCTGCATCGCCCGCATCCAAACAAGGGCATAAAGATTTCCCAGCACGCTCACTGCGATCAGCACCGCCACCACAATCACAAACCACTTGGTGTTCTTCGTCAGCACCGGCGCGTAAGAAACCTTCAGCCCCTCCGCCGTGATTTTCACATCGGCCGGTGCTTCCTCCGCTTTGTCAGGCAGCGCCTCCTCCTGCCGCAGCAGCGTATCCACCGACACGCCGAACAGCCGGCTCAGCTCTACCAGATTGTCCATCGTCGGCACCGCCTGATCGGCTTCCCATTTACTTACCGCCTGTCGGGAAAGGCCGAGTGCTTCGCCCAGCGCTTCCTGACTCATTCCCTTTTCACGCCGCAGCGCTGCGATTTTTTGTCCGGTCGTCATTTTGCCGCACCTCCTTTGCTGCTTCCAGTGTGCTGTATTTTTACCCAAAACGCCACCAACCGGACGTTTCCTTTTGTCAACCAGCGGTTGCATTCTCCTATTTCGATAAAAAAAGCCCCGAAAACGGGGCTTTTACGCAAATGTACAGTGAGCAGCAGATTGATTATTCCACGCCCTCATCTTCCCCGTCGTGACGGGTATTCTGGGCGTATTCCGGACATTTTGCCTTTGCTTCCTCTTCCGTCGCGTAAGGGCAGGCACGCACGCGCCCTTCGGTTTCTGAAAAGGCAACGCACATTTTATCCTCGGCCGCAGCGAAACGACGGCGGAACAGACACCACAACTTCTTCATGATACAGGACTTCCTTTCGAATGGATTGACAATATTATAACAAACTGCAAAGTCCCTGTCAATAAAGATCGTTACGAAATTATCAAATAATCATCAGTCGCCGAAGAACTCCTCATGGATCGCGCGAACCGCCTTATCACTGTCCTCCTCGTTGATCAGCACGGAGATCTTGATCTCCGAGGTCGAGATCATGCGGATATTGATGCCCGCCATGGCCAATGCTTCAAACATTTTGGAAGCCACACCGGCCGAAGACGCCATGCCCGCGCCCACGATGGACACCTTTGCTACGTTGGTATTGATCGAAACATCCTCATAGCCCAGCATTTCCGCATTATCCTGCAAAATCTCCGCCACGCGCTCTGCATCGTCCTGCGGGATCGTGAACGAAATCGACTTTTTGTTATCACGGCCGACCGACTGCAGGATGATATCGATATTGACATTGTGCTTTGCCATCAACGAAAACACCTTAAACGCCGTGCCCGGGGTATCGTCAACATTGATGATGGCAACACGCGCGCAGTTATTATCACGGGCTACACCCGAAACATTCAATTTTTCCATGTGAGAACCCTCCTTGACTTTGGTACCCGGATTGCGGGTAAAGCTCGAAACGACCTCAAGGTCGACATTATACTTCTTGGCCATTTCGACCGAACGGTTGTGCAGCACCTGTGCACCGAGCGAAGCCAGCTCCAACATCTCGTCGTAGGTGATTGCATCCAGCTTGTGCGCACGCGGCACCAGACGCGGGTCTGCCGTATACACGCCGTCCACATCGGTATAGATCTGGCACAAGTCAGCGCCCAGCGTAGCTGCGATTGCCACTGCTGTCGTATCCGATCCGCCGCGCCCCAGCGTTGTCACATCGCCCATTTTATTCAGACCCTGAAAACCCGCCACAATACAGATCTTACCGTTATCCAGCTCCGCACGCAGGCGCTCCGAAGAAAGCCGCTTAATACGCGCATCCGAGTAATTGCTGTTGGTTTCCAAGCCGATCTGCCAGCCGGTCAGCGAAACGACCGAAAAGCCCAGCTTTTGAATCGCCATCGCCAGCAGCGACATGGAGATCATCTCGCCCGTGTTGAGCAGCACATCCATCTCCCGCTTGGACGGATGGTCGTTCAGCTCCGCCGCCTTGGCAATCAGATCGTCAGTCGTATCGCCCTGCGCGGATACCACCACAACCACCTGATTGCCGGCCTGCGCCGTTTTGGTCACAATATCCGCAACATTTCTCACACGCTCAGCATTGGCCACCGAAGTGCCGCCGAATTTCTGTACAATAAGACTCATACTGATTTCGTTTCCTCCTTATATCGCCAACCGCACCCTGCGGCTCTGCATCATATGTATTTGACCGTTGCACCGACCTCGTCACAGCGCAGTTGTACAGCCTTCCAATGCGGATACTGCTCCGCGCAGAGCGCCTGTGCCCGCGCCAGATAATCCCGGTCACCCTTATAGACCATTGCCACGATCGAAGGGCCAGCACCTGAGATAAAAGCACCCAGTGCGCCCAGCGCTTTGGCTTCCCGCACGATATCCTCGCCGTTTTCGATCAAACCGAACCGGTACGGCTGGTGCAGGCAGTCACCAGTTGCCACATCCAGATTTTCGAGGCGGCCGGTCGTCAGGCTGCCGGCCAGCAGTGCCGCCCGTGCCAGATTGAACACTGCATCACGATGGTCGATCGTTTTCGGCAGCGCCGCACGCGCCTTTTCGGTCGACAGCTTAAAATCCGGAATGAACACCACAAAATCGATCGCACTGTGCACCGGCACGCGCACCTGATGCACATGGCCGTTCTCCAGCAGCGCCACACAAAAGCCGCCGAGGATCGCCGGGGTAGAATTATCCGGATGACCCTCGATCGTCGCTGCGAGATCGATCACAGCCTGCCGGTCAAGCGGCTCGCCCAGCAGCGCGTTCGCACCCATAATACCTGCTACCGTGCAGGCAGAAGAGGAACCGAGGCCGCGTGTCTGCGGGATCGCACAATCCTCCACGATCTTCAAACCGGAAAGCGGCCGTCCGCACTCATCATAAACACGCTTTGCACACTGGTAAATCAGGTTGCGCGCATCCTTCGGCACAAACTGTCCGTTTTTATCCGAAATATCAATATGATCGCTTTCCTCCAGATCGATCACATTGTACAGCTCCAACGCAATGCCGATGCTGTCATAACCCGAACCCATGTTAGCGCTTGTTGCCGGAACCGTCACACGAACCATTGTCTTTCCTCCCTTTACAGTATACGCATCGCAGCATGCACCGTACCGCAGCTATTCAGCGTTTCCATACGGCTGCGCATCTCTGCAGTGGTCAGGCGGCCGGTCCGTGCAACCAGCACACCCTCTGCCGGTTCTGCCAAGCTTTCCACCGGTAGCACAGTTTCCAGTTCCTTACGTGCGCCGCGATAGCGGACATACCATGCACTTTGCAGCTCATCCAGCGGGCGCAGCAGATGCTTGGAACCATCGCCCCACATAATACGCCGACGACGGCCGGCATGTTCCAGACAGTCCAGCATATCCGCCGCTACTGCCGAAGCCGTTGCCAGCTTACCGGCGCCCTTGCCGTAAAACATCACATCACCGGTTGCGTTTCCGTTTACCATGATGGCATTGAACACATCCTCAACCGATGCCAACAGGTTATCCTTGGGGATCAGATGCGGCGCAACGTAAGCATAGGCCGTTCCGTCCCCGCAGCGCACCGTGCGGCCGATCAGTTTGATCACACAGCCCAGCTTATCGGCATTCGCCACATCCTCCAGCGTAATGTGGGTGATACCCTCGCAGGATACTTCATCCGGATCAAATTTATCGCCGAAAGCCAGATCTGCCAGAATGCAGATTTTACGGCAGGCGTCATGCCCTTCGATATCCGCCGTGGGATCCTTTTCAGCATAGCCGTTAAGCTGCGCCTGCTTGAGCGCATCCTCAAAGGTAACGCCGTTGTGGATCATCTGCGTCAGGATATAATTGGTGGTGCCGTTGAGGATGCCGCAGATCTCATTAAACTCGTTGGCCGCCAAACATTGCAGCATGGGGCGGATGATCGGGATACCGCCGCCAACCGACGCCTCGAACATATAGTTCACGCCGTGCTCCTCTGCGATCTTGAGCAGCTCTTCGCCGCGGGTAGCAACCAGCTCTTTGTTGGAGGTACACACACTCTTGCCCGCCTGTAAGCAGCGCTTGGTAAACTCATACGCCGCACCGACGCCGCCCATGACCTCAGCAACGACCTGCACTTCGGGATCGTTTTCGATCACGGAAAAATCGGTTACAAATTTATGTCCGTAGGGCAGCGCGGAAAAATCGCGCAGATCCAGTACATATTTTACCTCGACCGGTTCACCGACCACACGGGCGATCTTATCGGCATTCATCTCAAACACCTCGTACACACCCGAGCCAACCGTACCATGCCCCATGATTGCTGCTTTTATCATACTGTCTATTTCCTTTCCGTTGGTTCTTATTTATTCAGATGCAAGTATCTCAACCTTATTGACGCCCTCCAGCCCTTCTGCCCGGCGGATCAGCTCTTCTGCGGAATATTTCATCTCGCCTGTCCGTGCAGAAATCGTAACCGAAGCCTGCCCGCGCATCGGGATCGACTGATTGACCGTAAGCAGGTTTGCGCCCGAACGCGCCATCAGCCCCAGAATACTGGACAGGACGCCGGGCTGGTCGTGCAGCATAAAGTGAAACGTGACGATCCGGTCGGTCGTCGCCTCGAAAAAAGGCCGTACGCCATCCTTATACTTATAATACGCACTGCGCGACAAACCGGCAATCTTGGCCGCTTCGCTTGCTGTTGCTGCGCGTCCCGAAGCAATCGCTTCGTTTGCCTCGATCACACGCTGGAATACCTCCGGCAGCAGCGTGCGTTCAACCAGATAGTATTTGGGTTTTACCATGCGTTTTCTGTCCTCCCTGAAAAGACAACTGTCTTTCTCGCACTGTATTATCATACCATACAGCGTCCCTGCACGCAAGAGAAGAACTGATAAAATTCCCGATAATCCGCGCGCGCTTTTGTGGGATATGACAAACTTCCTGTTGCTTTCTGGTGAAATCATATATAGCATGATTCATAGTGATGTGATATACTATAAAAGTCTGTATGACAAAAGATCGGAGAGTAAAACAATGAATCAAAAAAGCAAAAACGGAACCTTCACATCCAAAGTTGGCTTTGTGCTTGCAGCCGTCGGCTCGGCTGTCGGCATGGGCAACATCTGGATGTTCCCCTACCGGACGGGACAGTACGGCGGCGCCGCCTTTCTCATCCCCTATCTGCTGTTCGTCGCCCTGTTCGGCTATGTCGGCCTTTCCGGCGAATTTGCCTTCGGACGTCTGACCGGCACCGGCCCGATCGGTTCTTATGAATACGCAATGCAGACCCGCGGCAAAAAGGGCGGCGCGTTTTTAGGTGCGATCCCGCTGTTCGGTTCGCTCGGCATCGCCATCGGTTACTCAATTATCGTCGGCTGGGTCGTTCGCTCGGCATTCGGCGCACTCACCGGATCGCTGATGACCACTGAACCGGAAGCATTTTTCGCAGAAATGAGCGCGACCCATCTTTCCAGTGTGCCGTGGCATGTGATCGTTGTGCTGATCACGATCGCCATTCTGATTTTCGGTGTATCGGGCGGTATCGAAAAAATCAATAAGGTCATGATGCCCGCCTTCTTCATCCTGTTTCTTATCATCGCTGTGCGCGTTGCCTTCCTGCCGGGTGCGATCCAAGGCTACAAATATCTGCTGGTTCCCCAGTGGGAGTACCTGCTCAATCCCAAAACCTGGATCTATGCGATGGGACAGGCATTCTTCTCCCTGTCGGTCACCGGTTCGGGTATGATCATCTACGGCTCCTACCTGTCCAAAAAAGAGGATGTCGTCCATTCCTCCTGCATGACCGCTGTACTGGATACCTGCGCCGCCATGCTGGCAGGCTTTGCGATTCTGCCCGCAGTGTTTTCGTTCGGGCTGGACCCGGCTGCCGGTCCCAGCCTGTTGTTCATCACCCTTCCCCGCGTATTCCAGCAGATGCCGGCCGGCCGGCTGTTTGCGCTGCTGTTCTTCATCTCGGTGCTGTTTGCCGGTATCACCTCGCTGGCGAATATGCTGGAAGCGGTTTCCGAAGCTGCGCAGACGCGCCTGAAGATGAACCGCAAGCCCGCCGTGCTGCTGGCCGGCGCGGCAACGCTGGCCGTCGGCCTGTTCATCGAAAAGGAACCGCTGATGGGCCGCTGGATGGATATTATCACCCTGTATGTGGTACCCATCGGTGCGATCCTCGGTGCGGTAATGATCTACTGGGTGCTTGGCACCAAACGGATCAAGACCGAGCTGATGGAGGGCCGTGACAAGCCCCTCAGCCCCTTGTTTGACCCATTGGCCAAATATGTATACGTATTCCTTGCAGCCATCGTTGTCATTTGCAGCTTTGTGATTCCCGGCGGCATCGGATGATTTTTCAAACAAATATAGCATTTGCCTTTACAGCCCATATCCGGTATCGGATATGGGCTGTAAACTATCAGAAAAACGAAGTTTTCGACAGGCTCACGCACAGGCATTATGCCTGTGCGTTTTCATGTTACGCTTCCAAAAAGAAAATATCTTCCACCGGACGCCCCAGCAGACGCGCCACCTTCATCGCCAGTTCCAGCGTCGGGTCATATTTATTATTCTCCATTGCCACGATCGTCTGGCGCGACACCCCTAACAAACCGGCCAAATCTTCCTGCCGCAGACCGCGCGCACGCCGCAGCTCCTTGATACAGTTTTTCACGCGCTTACACCGCAAGCACAGCGGCAATAATCACCATGCCAACCGCTGCCGCTCCCAAACCAAATGCAAAAACCCATAACAGCGTTTTCCAAATCGGGTAGGCGTCATATTCTTCATCCCCGCGTGTCTTACGCCAGCGCAGCACCAGCGTGGCAATGCTCTGGGTCAAGATACCCGCGAGCAATGCGATATTGGAAAGCGGCAATGATTGCTTTCTTACGAAAACCTCGTAAAAATTGATGCCAAGCAAGGCAAACAACACAACATTGTATGCAATCCCGATTGCCTGATACCCAATCTGGCGCTCCATTTCGTCCGCCTGCCGTACGATACCGAACCGATCAGCAAGTCGGGACGCGCGCGGCGAACCGCTTTTTGCCGTCCAAATCGCAAAGGCAAGCGTACCAATCAGCACGACAAATGGCAGTGCCATCAAAATCAGCATTTTCACTCTCATTTCATCTCCTCCTCATCGCCTTAAATGTCAAACTCTTTTTACATTTTCATCATACCCACTGCTACCTAAAATGTCAATACTTTTTTACATTTGGGCAAAGAAATATCCCACGGCAATTTGCCGTGGGATCACTTCTTTATTTGTCGTTTTCCGCATTTTCGGAAGCGGTTTCCGCCGACGGCTCCGCAGCAGGTGCTGCCGCTTCAGCCGACTTGGCTTCGAGTTCTTCCTTCAGCTCGGTCATCAGATCCTCTCCAACGATTTTATCCGGCACGACCTCGTTGTTGAACACCTTGATAAAGGTCTCGCCATCCATCGTCTCGTTACGGATCAAATACTCCGCTACACGCGTCATCTCTGCCATGTGCTCGGTCAACAGCTTCTTACAGCCGCGGTAAGCCTCCTCGATGATGCGGTGGATCTCATCGTCGATCTCCGCCGCCTTGACCTCGGAATAGCCCTTGCCCGCTGCAAAATCGCGGCCAAGGAAAATTTCCCCGTTATCCGAACCATAGTCGATCGGACCGATTTTTTCGCTCATACCGTAGCTGGTGACCATGGCGCGCGCCATCTGGGTCGCCTGCTTGATATCGCCGTACGCACCGGTGGAAATATCCTCCATTGTCAGTTCTTCCGCTACGCGGCCGCCCAGACAAACAATGATATACTCTTCCATATAGCTGCGCGTGCGGTACGCCTGATCCTCTTCCGGCAGTGGCATGGTAAAGCCGCCCGCACCGGACGAACGCGGGATAATGGTGACGTGATGCACCGGATCCTGCGTCGGCAGCACATGGAAACAAATTGCATGGCCGGCCTCATGGAAGGCGGTCAAACGCTTATCCTTGTCCGTAATGATATGGCTCTTTTTCTCCACACCCATGACTACCTTGAGCAGGGATTCCTCGATCTCCTCCTGCGTGATCAGCTTTTTATTGCGGCGAGCCGCCATTAGTGCGGCTTCGTTGAGCAGGTTTTCCAGATCCGCACCGGTAAAGCCTGCGGTCGTTTTCGCGATATCTGCAAACTTAACGTCCGGATCAAACTGCTTATTACGCGCATGCACCTTGAGGATCGCCTCACGACCCTTAACATCAGGTGCACCTACTAAAATTCTTCTATCAAATCTTCCTGGTCTTAATAATGCTGGATCTAAGATATCTGGTCTATTTGTAGCAGCTATCATAATTATTCCTTCATTAACTCCAAAACCGTCCATCTCAACTAGTAATTGGTTTAATGTTTGTTCTCTTTCATCATGACCGCCACCAAGTCCAGCACCTCTTTGTCTACCAACAGCATCGATTTCGTCTATGAATATAATACATGGAGCATTTTTCTTAGCTTGCTCAAATAAATCTCTTACTCTTGAAGCACCAACTCCAACAAACATTTCAACGAAATCTGAACCTGATATACTAAAGAAAGGAACACCAGCTTCTCCTGCTATAGCTTTTGCAAGAAGTGTCTTACCTGTTCCTGGAGGCCCTACTAATAAAGCACCCTTTGGAAGCTTAGCTCCTATTTCTACGTATTTTCTTGTATCATGTAAAAAGTCTACAATTTCTACTAAGGATTCTTTAGCTTCATCTTGACCTGCAACATCTTTAAATGTTATTCCAGTCTCATTTTCAGCATAAAGCTTAGCATTATTTTTACCAAATGACATTACTCCGCCACCCATTTTATTATTCATTTTAGAGAAC
>OFMK01002409.1_pt1 | contig 10408 bp, 16 predicted proteins | sample 1541781 | NCBI WGS metagenome assembly OFMK01 (sample SAMN04209250, study PRJEB22552) | human gut metagenome | biome: gut; material: feces | host: Homo sapiens | place: USA: Oklahoma
TCTGAGAAAATACGATCCATTTCTTCATCGGATGCTTTTAGTGCTTCCTGAATCCATTTTTTAATATCCTCTTCCGATTTTCCAAGCTGCTGCAGGCGAGTGATCTGCCAGTCTGAGGATGCCGTAGAAAAACCATTCTCTTTGATCCTGCGGACAATATCGGTCATAATCCTGATTTCCAGATCAGAAAATATTTTGCTTATTTTCAGCGGTAACTTTTCCAGTTGTCCCTGTGTCATTCAATCACCTCCGCCGGATTTTGCACTTTCCTGGCTGCTTGTTCCTCTGTTTCCCCATACCATTTTGCCCTGTATTCCACCAATGACATAGCCCCTATGCTTACATCCTGTCTGTCTGTATTTCTCTCTGATTCTTTGTCTTCAATAATAGAATCATCAAAGTCCACAGTGATCTCTGTCTTCTCATTAAGGGGATAATTTAAAATCCTGCCTAATCGGATAATAATTTTGATAAGCTGCCGTATCGCATCCTCCAATATAATCTCATGTTTTTTTAACATTCGATACATATCTGAGTTTTCCGAAATTACTTCTGTTGCAGTCTTCGCCTGTCCACTGTCAAAACGATATCTTTCTGTACCAAATCCACACTTCAGCGACAAATAGTTCAGATCATCATTAATTGCTTTGCTGTGGCTCTCTGTCCGGATCTGCATATCCACTTCATGAATCAGCCCCTCTTTCTCCTTGTCGTAATCATCCGGCATTTTGTAAAACACCGTATCTTCCGGATCAAATGCCATAGATCCATCTATGTTTTTCATCATTTCCGGAGCAACAAAGATACGTTTCTTTCCAAGTTCAAATTCATTGCAGTAAGAATCAAATTCAATATCCAGCTTTTTCAATGTATCTATTGCATTGGCAAAGATCGCTATACCCATAGGATTACTCTCATCTGCATCCGCATTATTTACAATGTTCAGCCTGTCTATTACAAACTGTGGATCCGGACTTCCGGTTTCTATCCTTGCAGTCAGGTTTCTAAATGGACGTAGTTGCTTCCACTCTTCACGCTTCAGTTCCTTCCCTTCCCTACTGCCCGTGACCGCCTCCAAAACTGTATTTTCAATCACATACAGCCCATTTTCCAGTTTATGATGCTGTACCTGTATATACTTTTTCCGATTTACTGTATGCGGAAACGTAAAGATGCACTCCGTAACCTTCCCTCTTTGCCAGCTTACCGGATAGATATTACCTGCACTCACATAGTTAATGCCAATCTTTCCGGAAGTGACCGCTCCATCCGCTTCAATCTCTGCATCATACAGATAAGGTATATAAGCAACCGTACCCGTATAAGCCTTACGCTCCTGATAATCATTTCCAAACACCAGAAACTGGTTTTCATCCAAGACTTCCTGCACAAAAGCTCCTGTTGCATCATCCGAAAAAACAAATTTTACCCGTTCATTTAATAGCAGATCTGCAATGTCCTCACACACTTTCTTTGCCATACCCATTGTTTTTCTTTTTCGTTTTGTATAACTTCCCTGGCCGGTGTATACCCGATAAAAAGAGAAATTACGGACATTTCCGTTATACCAGCTTTTCCATTCTTCAATTTTCCGGTAAAAAGTCGCATCCAGAGTATCGATCCCCTTCCTGCGAAAATAACTAAAAATATCCATCTTCTTTCATCTCCATCTTTGATATATCCACTTCATAATGTTCTTCTTCGATATCTGCCGGCAACCAACGTTTTACATACTTCCACGCCCCCATGACAGCGTAACGGGTTGCGTCGCATCCGTGATCCTCTTCTTTAACCGGAATCTCCTTGCCTTTCTCAATAGACTTTTTATCATATTGATACAGCCCCATTTCACGGATCAGGTTTTCTTGCGCCGGCGCAATACTCATGATTCCAAAAGTCAGCACTTTCTGAACTCTGCTGATGCCAAGCGCCACATCATTTTCCGCATCACGAACCAGTACCGAATAATCCAGGGCTGTGCTATGTACAGACCTTCTTATCTCTTCCTGCAAGCCCTTTGCTGAAGGATCCAGATAAATATAAAAAACTCTTGTTCCATGCTGTTCATGAACTTCTTCCATTAGTTCTATAAGATTCTGAGCATATTCTGACGGACTTCTCTGCTTTCCGGTATCTCTTCCACTGTGATAAAATTCGTTCAACCCCTGCAATTTATGTCGGTAAGTATCAAGACCAAAAGCCTGATAGGTTGTTGCATTTTGCTGTCCATAGTCACCGCCAATATATACTCTTTCGTATACACGCTCTGGGTCAGGCACCTGTCTGTGACGCTCCGAAAACATATAATAAATCAGTTCATCTACTCCAACCGGTTCTCCCAGCCAGGTCCAGCGGTACATTTTAGGATCTGCTGATTTCATTGCTTCTGCGGAATCTATCAGATCCTGTCCCAGCCACTCCACAGGCACATCCCTGTAATCTGTATGTATGTGGATGCAATCCGGGCGCTTTTCCATTTTCTTACACCAGACATTTACCGGAGCATTGGGATTCTTCGGAGGATTATACAGATAGATCATTTGAAATCCGGCGCTGTTTCCACGGACAAAAGTAGCTTCAATATTTGCCAGTTCATCTTCCCCTTCGCCATCATCGAAAAACTCTGTCAGCTCATCAATCACAACAAGCTTAATCGGCTTATCCTCATCAATAATACCTTTGGTATCATCAATACCATCTGATCCTGAAAAATAAATTGTAGTATTATATTTTTTATATGTGATCTCCATCGGGCTTCTGGTGATATAAAAACGATTCTTCGGAATTCCCAGCCGGTTAATACCTCTCAGCATTTCCTTATATACCGTTTTTCTCAACTTATTGTGATGCTTGCGTAATACCACAGCAGAAGCAAATGGATCTGATACAATCTGATAGTCTGTACGGATTGCAGCACAGCTCGACTTTGTACCTGCTCTTCCGGAAGTCATGATGATATGCTTGTACCTAGAATCAAATACTTCCTGATATTTCGGAATTACTATCTCCGATAGTTTCACTTCTTTTCTGCAGATCATTGATGATCACCACCCCGTCCTCATCTCCACTCTGATTCACTGTTGAAATACGTTCTGTTTGCGCTCTGATATGTTCAATCCGGCAGCGCTGCTCTTCAGAAGCGCTCTCCCAGTCTTTATGCAGCATCTCGTCATATTGCTTGATCAAAGCTCTTAATTCTCCCTGGGCGCGTGCCTGGGCTTTCAGGAACTCATTCTGTTTATCCCATGCCTGCTGTACCTCCCAACGTTCCCCTATGACGTTACCGTCTTTCTCTTCCACCTTCTCAATCGTCTTGTCCTGCTGATCTCTCACATAGGCAATTTTCTGTGCCCGGATAATAGCAGCGTAGGCTATCTGTATCTGGTGCCAGAGAAGGTCCAGTGGATCCGCCTGGTCAATGGCAGAAAAAATCTCCCGGGTCTCATCCGGGAGATACTTGCTGAAGAAACCATATTTTTCAGCATTCTTATTTCCAGGCGGTCCCGTAGCATTTTTATTCCCTGGCTGACCACCTCTTTTTCTTTTGCGAACGCTCGTTATTTTATCCGAACGTTCGCTATCCCATTTATGGGTACATTTCCACCTGCGAACCGTTCCCTCTGGAAGATTTAGTTGACTTGCAATCTCAACCAATTTCATTCCTTCTAAGTACATAGCCTTCGCCTGTTTAATTCTTTCATCTGGCGCTCTGGCCATGTTTCATCACCTTGATTCGTCGTTTTGTTATTTATATTAATACAGTCCTGCCAGCCCCATGTACGACCGCCGATTGCGACCGCTAGAAAGGAGGTATTACGGCTAATGAGTAAAACCAAATACTGCTGGGGCTGTGCGCGCTGTACGACTAATTGCATAATAAAAGACACCTGACTGCTGCCAGATGCCTTTGCTTCAGGCAACCAGGCTATGAAACTGACTGCCGTGAGATGGATGAATTAATGATTTTGTTCATCAAATTCCATTTACACTATATCATAAGGTGAGTGTATCATTCTATATCATCTTTAAGTTTTTTAGCGCTGATGAATGAATCCTGTGTGTCTGTGCCCATGCATACCCTATTTCCACTGCCACCTCTTCCCAACTCAATCCGCTTATGTACCTTAATCTCAACACTTCCTGTTCATCCTCGTCCTCCAGACTCCGGATGCTCTGCTCTATCTTTTTTCGTATCTTGACCTTTTCCAAGCGCTCTCTTTTAAGATCTTCAATCATTTCATCTAAGGTCGCCGCATATCCTGATAAGTCCGTCTGACTGCTGCCGTGCGGCATCCCATCCTGGACAATGGAAGGAAACATTTTGTCCAGGCGGAGACACTGGATCTCGTCAAGAATACGCTGTTCTCTTCTTAATGCTTTTTTATACGATTTCAGATATTCTTTTTTCTTCTCATTTTCTGTCAGTTCTTTTTCGTCCATTGTCTCCTCCTGAATTATTTAATCCTCTTCTGATCCACGTATCATTGCTTCCAGTCTGGTATAGCTTGGACAGATTCTGATTCCATGCTTGTCCTCCAGAAGAATACAATACGGGAATAGTTGTTTTACTGTATATGTGATTTTCTTCTTTGCAATCATGCGTCTACTACCTTGGTCTTCCCGCACTTTTGCTTCGACTACAATTTTCTGCCCACGGCTGTACCCGTACTTGCGTTCCAGGGCTCTCTGCTTTTCCTCTCGTCTGACACCGTTTAGGGCTTCTCCCTGTACCTGATCAGGGTATCCTTCACTGTTTTTGTACATGCTGCACCTCCTCAAATAACTCCTGAGTCTCTTCCTTCTGGCTTTTGTCAGCTTCTTCCGGGCATTTCTGGCAATCGTCTCCTGCTGCCCCGAAGCAGCCGTTACAGTCTTTATTCATGGTTTATCCCTCCTCTAAATTCTTCTAATCGTTGTTTCGAAATCTGATACATAAAAGAATCTATCTCGAATCCTACATACGGTATCTCTGCTTCTTCCAACGCGATCAGGCTGCTTGCACTGCCAACATGAGTATCTAATATCTTCCACCCTGGTTTTACATATTTTTGAATCAGCCAGCGATACAGATTGATTGGCTTTTGTGTGGGATGTATCCGCTTCTCATTGAGCTTTTTATTTCCTTGCTGTACCCATCCTTCAGAAATGCTTTTCCCTTGAAACATCCCAGTCAAAATAATTGCATCCCCATATGATCTGCTGTTTTGATACCCGTATCAATTCTCTGAAATACTCCTCTCCAGGCACTTCCCACACATCCAATGTTCCGTACAGTCTTTGCACGCCTATAGGGCTGACTTTTCTTCCGTAATAGTTTCTGCGTTCCGGTCCTGAAAAATATGGTGGATCAACAATCGCCAAGTCAAAGAATTTATCCGGAAAATCCTTCATACCAATCATGCAGTCCATGTTGTAATATCCAAAGTCAATCACTTATTCCCTCCTATCAAACTTCTCCAGCATCCTCTGCCGCCAGTCCTCTTTGTGCTGATCGCAAGTATCGTCCTCGTAGATCAGGATGCCCTTGCGGTCGCAGAGACCGTTGTCGTTATCGATGCAGGTTATACAGGTTTTATCTTTCATCATTCTTTTACCCCTCTTAAATATTCGATAATCTGCTTACAGTCTGCAAAGCGCTTCCAGTTACCTTTCAGAAGATAATATTCCGTTGTAACATAATATCCTCCGCGTTCTTCCTTTTTCCACCAATCGTCTCCCTTGGTGTGTTCAGTTTCTTTGATCACGATCATTGATCCATCCGGAAGAGGATATTCGTAATAACGTTCGCTCACGTCCGGCACATCAAGCCAGATATCCCAACCGGTGTAATCTTCCAAAAATTCCTTACGCTTCTGGTTATTTGTAAGTTCTTTCAGCTTCATTCTGTTTCCTCCTTAATTTCAAAACAAACTTTGTTGCTCCAAGTCGTACTCTGTCTTTTTACGATTAAGTTTATTTCCCTGCCGGCGCAGCCTTTGTACGCGCTGCTTCTGTTTCAGCGTTGCCATATAATTATTGTCAATCTCCGGAGGTGTTGGAAAATAATATTCTTCCGGAAGAGGAATGCTGTTTTCTTCGCAGATCTCACGTATTTCTCGCTTATAACTCAGAATGTGATTTCTGGTCAGATTCATATTGCAGCCATCCGGCCAAAAAGGATCATTGCATCCCTGCTCCTGAATATGCTTCCAGATTGCGATTTCCCTTATGATGCTATATGTATATTCTTTAATTATTTGCTCCGGTGATTTCTTTTTCGTTTTCCATCACTCCCTCCATAGCTCTTGTAATCTCTCTGGTGGTATCTTTTATCACTTGCAGCGCTTCTCTCAGCTCCATAGGTTCTGTTTTTAACCGGTCATCCACAACTCTACGCTTCAACAACAGATAAATCACCTCTTCAAAGCTCCCACAGTACCCTACCGTATCATACAGAGCTTTTCCGTCCTTATCTTTTCTACCCTTATCTATGACGAGGGTAAATCCCATATTATTGGGATCTGCATAATAATTTTGGATCAAATGTATCATTTCTTCCCTCCTCAATCATTCCACCTAATTTCCAGTTCCATCCCAAGCTCCTCCTTGATACTCCTTATGTAGTCCGGCCATGTTGCCAGATCGTCCATCAGGAGGTCCGCGCCCTCTGCCACCTTATCCATATATCTCTGGCAGCGTTTCTGGCCGAACCCAAAAGCATCATGCAGAGCAGCTATGCTCAGGATCGTAAATGTATCTAAAGTCATTTCTTTTATTTTCTGGCTTGCTTTGTCCAAGTCCTTGGCGGCCAGTGAAGTGTGAATCCCGGTAATCCCACGGAACTTTACTTCTCTCTCCAGGGCTTCAAGCCCCCCCTGCCTCGCAATCCGCAGGGCAAGGGTAAGACCATCTTCACGGCCACGTTCGTATTCACGCATTTTATTCATAGGTTTTTCCCTCCATTGCTTCCAGCTGCCGGATCAGCTCCTGGTTATCTCTCTGTGGAAAATTATTGAACCGATTCTTATCTGATACTGGCTTTCTCCCCTTCTTCGCATTCTTCAAAGGAAAAAATCCCTTCCAGCCCTTCATAGTTGATTTTTTTACTATAGCAATCAGCTCCTCCGCATTGTCTGACATAGACAAAAGTTCTTCTCGAAGAAGACGGATCTGTTCCTGCTGTAGCTGTTCTCCATTGTTCTTTCGTACATTCAGGTACAGAACAAAAGCATCGTTCAAAGAAGGATCATCAAAGTATTTCCCCTGCGGAGCCGTATATATATATTCTCCTTTTCTTTCCTTTTCTTTTGTCTCTTTTTTCTCGGAATTATCATCATTTTTCCTGGAATTATTATGATTATTCTCGGAATTATTTAAAGAAGGGTGCACTTTAATAAAGGGTTCTGTTTCATCTTCTGGCAAAAGCCAAAACCCTTCTACTCGAATCGGAGTCTTTATTGCCCGGGCTTTCACCATGCCCTGGTACCTCCTCTGTATTCCGGCAGAGGTCAAGACCTTGTCCGACTGAAAAAGTTTGTCATTAAACAGTGACCGTTCCAATAAGAAGTTCAAGACCTGCTTCACCTTATTGCAGTCCATATTCAGATCGTCTGATATTATGAACTCAAAATCTTCATCAACCTTTAAATAATAGCCTGTCTTATATATCTCGCATAAAAGATACAGATACAGGGTGATCCCATCCGTCCCATACCGAGCCTTCAGGATCTTTATTTTCTTATCCGAGAAAAAATCTACATCCAGACGAAAAAACAGATTTCCTTCCTGTCTTCGCCTTGCCATGCCTGTTCCTTCTCCTTAAATCTTTCCTATACAAACTTCAACTCTCGGTTTCTCACTATAGGACTTTCTGACATGTAGCTCTATCACCTGTGTATCATCCCGGTAAGCCACTCCGTTCAGTGCGTCCAATACTGCTTTTACTACATTATCAATATCCGGTTTCTTCGCCGGTAAGATCTTTCCGCCCAGCATTTCTGCTCTCTTTTTCTTGGAAACACTCTTGGGTGGTTCGTAAAATGCCTGGATTCGTACCAGAAGATAAGAATCATCCGGAAAACGCTCATTCCCTGCCTTTTCCATATAACAGGTTGCAATCAGGTTTTCATAAAGAACTGTCTTTTCCGGTGTAACACTGCTCATTCCTTTTGTCTTTGGGTTATAAAATGTCCGGGCCCTGGCTTTTCCCTGGGGCTTTCCTGGGATTGTAAAGCATATTGCGTCCATCATCGCTCCTTTCCACCCCCTGGACGGCTTGTCCGGGGGGTTGTTGTATTTGTGTGATATATTTATTTTAGAAAGCACCCTTTGTCAATCAGACTGTCTGGCTGGATTCTGCCTCCGAATTCTCTGTCACTTCTTTATAATCAGCCTCTACTACTGTTTCCTGCTCGTTTACAACCTCAGACATATCTACGCTAAGTTCAGACTTAATACTCTCATCGTTACTTACCTGCATCGCAAAATCCGATTTGATCGGAGCATACTTCAGGCACTTCTTGATCGCAGTTTTCTTTGCCATCTCTTCATAATTGGTCTTCCACGGACTGAAGCTGCTGCCAAAGCTCTGGCTGAACTTCCGGGCATGAAGATCAATATCTTCTTTACTCATCACCTCGAACCCGTAACCTCCGTTTTTAGCCTTCCAAAGAGCATAGACAAGAATTAGTTCCCCTCTGTCCTTTACCGCTGGCTTATGTACCAATTTGGGTTCCAGACCAAACTCATACTCGAACACATCATTTTCATATACGCACTGTGCCTGGACCGTCTGGATATTGTCATTTCGGTAAACCATGTCGATCAGGCCTTTATAGCCGATCTGGAACTGGCACTCCAGTTTTCCCTTGTTTCGATAAGGGATTAGATAAGCCTGTCCCAGTGGGGTATTAGGTTCCAGACCAAGCTGTGCTGCATTCATCAGAGCCCCAAGAAAAGACATCTGACTGCACTCTGCAAGTTTCGGAGTGGTATTCAGCGCAGAAAGAGCCATCCTTGTAAATCTTTCCGGTGTGATCACCTGCGGCAGCGCTTTCTTGATCTCTGGCTCCATAGCCTTGATCATATCTGCAATGCTCATGGATTTTGTCAGTTTTACCGCTCCTTTTCCTTCTACTTTTTCTGTTAATGCATCCTTTACTCCCATTTCCTCTGTCCTCCTATGCAATTTCTTTTACTGTAAAACGTCTGCTCTCAGATGTTTTCACGCACTTCTGATAAACATCTGGATAATCTGCCTTCAGCTTCTTGGAATCAACACGGTTAGATACAACAGATTTCCATGATACGGAAAAGCTGTCTGAATCTGCCCGCTCTGCATCTTCCATGTAAATCTTTACTTCCTGCTCGATCTGTTTCTTTTCCTGGTCCAGTTTGTCCTGAAGAGCAGCTATTTCCGCTCTTCTTTTCAGTTTTTCATCAAATCCAACCAAAGAAATAGTTTTCTCCGGATCCGAAGATCCATAATATTTTGCCAAAAGCTCCTCTGCAGCCTTACTCCCGTCCGGAGCTGGCATTTTATTGGCAAGAACATGATCGTTCCAGAACTCCGCTTCCAGGCGGATCAGCATCTGGATAACTTCCTCATCCCGTTCAATCTTATGCCAGATAAATTCTTTTCCCAGAATCACACAGGCAATATACCAGGCATCTGCTCCGGTCACTGCCATGTAATGATGACACTGAATCTCATAAGATTCCGGGATGTGTCCATCTTTCCATTTATCTGCAGAATATGCTGACGCAGTCTTGCATTCCAATCCGGCATTTTCCCCCACGATCAAACGGTCTACATTTGCCAGCATAAATGGCTGTTCTTCTTTATAAAAAATCGCGTTTGCCCGGCGGACCTTCTTTCCTGTTTCTTCTGTAAATCTTCTTGCCACATATTCCTCCAGATCACGTCCCTGGCGCATTGCTTCATTGTCAGCTTTTTCTTCTGCCTGCAGCTGCGTCTTGTCCTGGAATACAGATATGGCTGTAGAATATGGATTTAAACCACAGATACTTCCTGCATCAGATCCTCCAATTCCTTTTTTTCTATACTGCAGCCATGTTTCATGATCCATATCAAGTGTAGATACTAATTTATTTAATTTCATAATTGCTTTTCCTCCGATAAATCAATCTGCTGCTTAGCAATTTCAGCCGCAGTCCTGTATACAATCGCATACTTACTGTCACCATGTGTCTCGCAAACTTTTTCGAGGAATTTGTCAATTTTCCCAAGGAAACAGCCGCACTTAACAGTAATTTCGCTGTCTTTATCTCTAAAAAATGTTGTAAAATCATTTCTGCTTCCAATAGGACCGACAACCAGTACATGGCTTATCGAAAAGACCTCGGCATCACCATAGACCTCGGCATTACCCCAGACCTCGGCATTACCATAGACCTCGGCATCACCATA
>OFMK01002410.1_pt1 | contig 10406 bp, 9 predicted proteins | sample 1541781 | NCBI WGS metagenome assembly OFMK01 (sample SAMN04209250, study PRJEB22552) | human gut metagenome | biome: gut; material: feces | host: Homo sapiens | place: USA: Oklahoma
CATTAGTCTTCTTTTGAACCACTCGCCTAGCGAGTGGTTTTCGATATACAAAAAACAGCCCCCGCATTGCGGGGGCTGAAACAGGCGCACAGGCCTCTGTTTTTATGCTCAGGCTTCGTCGGGGGCGTACAGCTTCGCCAGCTTTGTGAGGTAAGCATAGCGGTCCCTCGAGTTGGCCGCAGCCTGCTCGAACAGGGCTTCAGCGCGCTCGGGGAAGGCACGCTGCAGGCGGCTGTAGCGCGTCTCGCTCTCGATGAACTCCTTGTAATCTGCCGTGGGGGCTTTGGAATCCAGCGTGAACGGGTTCTTGCCTTCGGCCTTCTTGCGCGGGTCGAAGCGGAAGTTGTTCCAATAACCGCACTCTACAGCGCGCTTCATCTCGGCCTGGCAGTTCGTCATGCCGCCCTTCACGCCGTGCATCTCGCAGGGCGCATAGCCGATGATGAGCGACGGGCCGTGATAGCTTTCGGCCTCGGCAATGGCCTTGATGGTCTGGTTCTGGTCTGCACCCATGGCGATCTGCGCCACATAGACGTAGCCATAACTCATGGCGATCTCCGCCAGGCTCTTCTTGCCGATGGCCTTGCCGGCGGCGGCAAACTGCGCCACCTGGCCCAGCTGGCTGGCCTTGGAAGCCTGACCGCCGGTGTTGGAATATACCTCGGTGTCAAACACCATCACGTTCACGTCTTCGCCGGAGGCCAGCACATGATCCAGGCCGCCGAAGCCGATGTCATAGGCCCAGCCGTCGCCGCCGAAGATCCAAACGGATTTCTTGGCAAGGTACTGCTTCTGGTCGAGAATTTCTTTGGCCAGCGTGCAGGCTTCGCAGTTGCAGAACTCCTTGCCCTCGGCCTTGAGGTTCTTCATGTTCGCCAGCAGCTCGGCGCGCTTCTCGGCGCCGAACACCGCCTCGCTGTCATCACTCTGCAGGAAGGCGAGGCCCTCCTCCACCGTCAGCAGGCCCTCCTCCAGCGCAGCCACGTACTTCTCCGTAGCCGGGCCATTGGCCTTGCCGTCGTCCATGGTGTCCAGCCATTCCTGTGCGGCGGCCTTCAGCTCGGGGCGCGCATAGGGCACAGCAATCAGCCTGCGGGTTTTTTCGGCCAGGTTGTCGCGCAGCGTCTTCTGGCCCAGGTACATGCCGAAGCCGTGCTCGGCGTTGTCTTCAAACAGGCTGTTCGCCCAGGCCGGGCCGTGGCCGGAAACACGGTTGCGCGTGTAGGGGGACGTTGCGGCCGGGCCGCCCCAGATGGATGAGCAGCCGGTGGCGTTGGAAATATACATGCGCTCGCCGAACAGCTGGGTGATAAGGCGGGCATAGCTGGTCTCTGCACAGCCGGCGCACGAGCCGGAGAACTCAAGCAGCGGCTGGTTGAACTGGCTGCCCTTCACCGTGGTCTCGGCCATCATACCGGGCTTCTTCGAGACGTTGGCCACGCAGTAATCGAACACGTCCTGCTGGGCAAGCTGCGTCTCCTGCGGCACCATCTTCAGCGCCTTGCCGGGGGCCGGGCACACGCCCACACACACGCCGCAGCCCATGCAGTCCAGCGGGGAGACAGTCATGGCGAACTGATATTCCTCGCAGCCCTTGCCGTTCATCTTTTTGGCCTTCAGCGCCTCAGGGGCGGCGGCTACTTCCTCTGCGCTCAGCGCAAACGGGCGGATGGTGGCGTGCGGGCACACATAGGCGCACTGGTTGCACTGGATGCACTTGGTAACATCCCACTCCGGCACGGAAACCGCTACGCCGCGCTTCTCATACGCGGCCGCGCCCTGTTCAAACTGGCCGTCCACATATTTCTCGAAGGCGGAAACAGGCAGGCTGTCGCCGTCCATTTTGCCCACGGGGAACATCACCTTCGTCACCATGTCCACAGTGGCGGGGTTGCCGGCCAGGTTGTGCGCCACGGGCGCATCCTGCGCGTCCTTCCACGAGGCGGGCACCTCCACCTTGTGATAAGCATCAAAGCCGGCGTCGATGGCTTTCCAGTTCATCTCCACCACGGCCTGGCCCTTCTTGGCAAAGGATTTCTCGGCCGCCTGCTTCATATACTTCAGCGCATCCTCTTTGGGCAGCACGCCAGCCAGAGCAAAGAAGGCAGACTGCAGAATGGTGTTGGTGCGCTTGCCAAGGCCGATTTCGATGGCCTTGTCGATGGCGTTAATGGTGTAAAGCTGAATATTGTTGTTCGCAATATAGCGCTTTGCCTCGGCGGGCATGTGCTTGTCCAGCTCCTCATCCGTCCACTGGCAGTTGATGAGGAACACGCCGCCCGGCTTCACGTCGTTCACCATCTTGTAGCCCTTGATGACATACGAGGGGTTGTGGCAGGCCACGAAATCCGCCTTATTGATGTAGTACGGGGCGCGGATGGGCTTGTCGCCGAAGCGCAGGTGGCTGATGGTGACGCCGCCCGTCTTTTTCGAATCGTACTGGAAGTACGCCTGGATATACTTGTCGGTGTGGTCGCCGATAATCTTGGTGCTGTTCTTGTTGGCGCCCACGGTGCCGTCGCCGCCAAGGCCCCAGAACTTGCACTCCTTCGTGCCCTCCGCAGCCGTGTTGGGCGCGGGCTTCTCCTCCAGCGAGAGATAGGTGACGTCGTCCGTGATGCCGATGGTGAAGCGCGCCTTCGGGGCGTCCTTCGTCAGCTCCTCATACACGGCGAACACACTGGCGGGCGGGGTGTCCTTCGAGCCCAGGCCATAGCGGCCGCCGATGATGGTGGCCTCGCGCCCGGCCTCGGCAAAGGCGCTCATCACATCCAGATGCAGGGGCTCGGCATAGGCGCCCGGCTCCTTCGTGCGGTCCAGCACGGCAATTTTCTTCGCGGTGGCGGGCACGGCTGCCAGCAGGTGCTTTGCAGAGAACGGACGGTACAGGCGCACCTTCACAAGGCCTACCTTTTCGCCCTTGGCGGTGAGGTAGTCGATAACCTCCTCGGCCACGTCGCAGATAGAGCCCATGGCAATGATGACGCGCTCGGCGTCTTCGGCGCCGTAGTACTCGAACAGGCCGTAACGGGTGCCCAGCTTCTCGTTCACCTTGCCCATGTACTTTTCCACCACGGCGGGCACGGCGTCATAGAACTTGTTGCAGGCCTCGCGGTGCTGGAAGAAGATGTCACCGTTCTCGTGGCTGCCGCGCGTAGCGGGGTGCTCGGGGTTCAGCGCATGGTCGCGGAACGCCTTCACGGCGTCCATGTCCGTCATTTCCTTCAAGTCGTCGTAATCCCACACTTCGATTTTCTGGATCTCGTGCGAGGTGCGGAAGCCGTCGAAAAAGTTCAGGAAGGGCACGCGGCTCTCAATGGCGGCAAGGTGCGCCACTGCGGCCAGGTCCATCACTTCCTGGGGGTTCGATTCCGCCAGCATGGCAAAGCCCGTCTGACGGCAGGCATATACGTCGGAGTGGTCGCCGAAGATGTTCAGCGCATGGCTGGCCACCGTGCGGGCCGACACATGGAACACCGCGGGCAGCAACTCGCCCGCAATTTTGTACATGTTAGGGATCATCAGAAGCAGGCCCTGCGACGCGGTAAACGTAGTGGTGAGGGCGCCTGCGGCCAGGCTGCCGTGCACGGTGCCCGCCGCGCCCGCCTCAGACTGCATCTCCATGACCTTCACTTCGGTGCCGAAGATATTCTTCTGGTGCGCCGCGCTCCACTGGTCCACCATGTCGGCCATCGGGCTCGACGGGGTGATGGGGTAGATGCCGGCAACCTCTGTGAACGCATATGCCACATGCGCCGCAGCGGTGTTGCCGTCCATAGATTTCTTCAATCTTGGCATTTTTCTTCCTCCGGTTCTTTACTGAATTGAGCAGAAACAGGCGTCGGCCCCCGCGCGGGAGCCCCCCGCCCTGCACCTTCCTCTGCCTTCGTTTTGCGGCCTCGAGCACCGCAAACCGCCCGGCGGCGTTTTACACAAAGCGGGGCTGCGTCTCTGCATCGCGCTCGTTATGATTATAACAAAACAAGGTGCAAAAGTAAACAGATAGCGCGGCCTTTTCTTGCGCGGAAAGGGCGTTTCTGCATGAATATGCAGCCTTTTTGCAGCCGTGTGCGGGCAGGCGCAATTGACAGGCCCTCTAAAATACATTATATTTAGAAAAAACAGGCGCCGCGCGCTGCGCGGCGCAAATATGCGCGGCTGTGCCGCGGTGTGAAAAGGGGTTTTGATATTTCATGGACCCGGATGGTCTTACCTTGCTTGCGGCAGCCGTGCTGAGCGCAGCCGCCTGTGCGCTGTGCTGGCGCGCGGGGGCGCTGTGCGCCCATGGGGAAGAAAGAGCTGCCGGCGTGCGGCTGGGCTTTTCAGACAAAAGCATCGGCGTGTTCGTGCTGACGGGCCTGTGTGCAGCGGGCGCGGCCACGGCTGCCTTTTTCTGGTGCGCCCGCGTGCCGGGCGTGTGGTGGGGCCTAGCAGGGCTTGCCCTGCTAGCGGTGTTCGGAGTGTTGTGCTTCGCCCTGGGTGCGGCACGCGGCAAAGAGGGCGGGCGGGGCGGCCCTGCGGGTTTGGCAGGTGCTGTGTTCAGTGCTCCCGCAAAACTGGTGTTCCGCCTGTGCGGCATTCAGCCCAGTGCACCTGTAACGCAGGAAGACCTGTTGAACATGGTGGATGAAAGCGAAGAGCACGACGTGATAGACGAGGGTCAGAAGGAGATGATTACCAACATCTTCGAGCTGGCCGATGTGACGGCGGGCGACATCATGACGCACCGCACCGAGCTGGTGGCAGTGCCGGACACCGCCGCCGCGCACGATGTGGTAGAGCTGTCGCTGGCAGAGGGCGTCTCGCGCATCCCGGTTTACCGCAAAACGCTGGACGACATCGAGGGCATCGTATATGTAAAGGACCTGTTCACCCTTTGGAACAAGCCCGGCGAGGGCGCCCGGCCCGCCCGCGAATTCGTGCGGAGTGCCATGTTTGTGCCGGAGAGCTGCCGCGCGCGCGAGCTTTTGATTGAACTGCGCGCAAAGCACGCGCAGATTGCCGTGGTCGTGGACGAATACGGCGGCACCAGCGGTGTGGTGACCATGGAAGATGTTCTGGAAGAGATTGTGGGCAATATCCAGGACGAATTTGACAACGAGGAAGAAGATCTGGTGCGCACAGAGGACGGCCTTGTGGCCGCGGGCAGCGCAGACATCGACGACGTGTTCGACGCGCTGGGCCTTGCCCTTCCGCCGGAGAGCGAGGATGACGAGCGCGACTTCGACACCGTAGGCGGCCTTGTGACGGACAGGCTTGGGCGCATCCCCTCGCCCGGCGAGGCCGTACAGGTGGAGTGGGGCGGCGCCGCCTTCACTGTGCTGGAGGCGGGCGAGCGCCGCGTGAACAAGGTGCTGTGCCAGGCGCTGGCCGGGCCCGGGCCGGAAAGGGAGGCGTAAGCCATGCCGCATTTTGAACAAACGCTTTCAAGCGAGACGCTGTTTGAGGGGCGTGTGATCCGTGTGACACTGGACAAGGTGCGCCTTGAAAACGGGCGCACCTCCACGCGCGAGGTGGTGCATCATCACGGCGGGGCCGGCGTTGCCGCACTGAATGAAAAGGGCGAAATTTATCTTGTGCGCCAATACCGTTATGCGCTGGGCCGGGAATTGATTGAGATACCCGCGGGCAAGCTGGAAAAGGGGGAGGACCCTCTGGAGGCCGCCCGGCGCGAGCTGGGCGAGGAGGCCGGCCTGCGCGCCGCCGGGTGGCACAGCCTTGGGTCTATCATCCCCACCTGTGGCTACTGCAGTGAGGTCATTCATTTGTATGCTGCCACCAGGCTTTCGCCTGTGGGCCAGCAGCTGGACGAGGACGAATTCCTCAGCCTGTTCACGCTGCCTCTGGAGGCCGCGCGCAGCATGGTACTTTCAGGCGAAATCGCAGACGGAAAGACCGTGGCCGCCGTGCTGAAGGTATGCGCCCTGCGCGATGCGGGCAAACTGTGAACAGCCTGGCGCGCGGCAGGCTAATGTTTTCCTGCGCGTATATTTTGCAAGAAAAATACACTTTACGGCATTCTTTTCCCGCCGTGCGCGGGCAGGTGTTTGCCGGACCCGGCCCTTTGGCGTGCTGATCATGTGCCGCGCCAGCCGGGCCCTTGCTGCTTTTCAAAGGTTTTGTGGTTGGAAAGGGGGTGCGCCGCATGGCATTCCATGCAACAAGGCGTGGTGCGGCCATTGTAGGCCTCTGGCTGGTGCTGGCGGGCGCGCTGGCGGCCTTTCTGTTCAGCCCGGGCGGGTGGGCGTCCGCGCTGGTGGCTGTATGGGCGGTAGCCGTATTCGTCGGCCTTGTCCCCCGGCTGGCCTCTGCCAAGCTGTATATAGGCAGGCACCATGTGTCGGCGCGCTGGGGCCTTCTGTTCCCCTCTGTGCGCCGCTTTCCCCGTCGGTTCGTCACAGGCTGTCATATTCTGGAGACGCCGCTCTGCCGCCTGGCGGGCGTATGCGTGCTGATGTTCTCAAGCTCAGGCGCCTTCCTCATTCTGCCCGGGTTTGAAGCAAAGGACGCCCAGCAGGCGACCCGGCTGCTTTCGCTGGAGGAGGGCCGCCCATGATGCCGCCGAAACGCCCCCACCTGCTGGATTCGCTGCGCCTTTTCCGCTACGGCTTTCTTTTATGCCTGGTGCCAATGGCGCAGGCACTGCTGAGGTTCGATATGGAAGGGCTGCTGCTTGCCCTATGGCAGGATGCCGCCATTCTGGCGGTGTGCCTGACGCTCTCGCTGGCGCTGTGGGCAGCCGCGCGCATTTCAGTGACGCCGCAGGCGGTTGTATTCCGCCAAGGCATCGGGGTACAGTTAAAACAGACATTCTCGCGGGCCAGTGTGGCAGCGGTAGAGATAGAACGCCCGCTGTACTGCCGCCTTCTGGGCGCCGCGCGCGTGCGGCTGTATTTCAAAGAGTATTCCGCGCCGCGCAGGCTCACCGTATATCTCACCAGACGTGACGCGGCCTTTCTAAGCGAAACGCTCATGCCGGTGAAGCAGCACTCCGGCGTGTTCACGCCCGCCGGGTTTGAACGGCTGGCGCTGGTGATGCTGTCCGCCAATGCCGTCACGACCTCTATTTTCCTGTGGATGGGCGTGCAGCGGTTGAACGACTACGTCGAGCAGGATCTGGAGCAGCTGGCGCTGGAGCATTTCACAAAGCTGGAAGTGCTCATCGAGCGCCTTCTTCCCGCAGGCAGCGCCTTTCTGGTGGCCCTAGCCTTCTGCCTCGCCAGCCTGACATTCTGCTATTCCTTTTTTCACACGTTCGGCTTTTCCTGCGGGCGGTCCGGCGGGGTAATCATCAGCCGGGGCGGCTTTTTTACCAAAATAGAGCGCCGGGTGCTTGCCTCCAGCGTCACGGCCTGCCGTGTGCGCGTTACTCCCGCGGCCCGGCTGCTGCGCCGCAGGCCCGTCTACCTGACGGCCGGGTGGTTCGGCGGCGGCGACGTGCCGCTGATGGTGTATAAGGCCGGGCAGGAGCATCTTGTGCAAGCCCTGCTGCCGGATTTTTCTCCACCCGCCCGCCCGTTGGGCGATACACCGGGGAAAAGTGTGAACCAATATCTTTGGCAGCCCATCGCGGCCCTGGCATTAAGCCTGGGCCTGTGCGGCGCTGCCCTGAATGTGATGCCCGGCGTTCTCAGCCTGCTGGGCGTGCTCGTTGCCCTGAGCGCCGGCTGCCTGCTGGTCTCTCTGGAGGGGTTCCGGGAGGAGGGCATCGCAGACAACCCCAACCGCACGGCTGGGGCTTGTCTACACCCGCTTTTTTACAAGATATGAAGTGTGCATTTTTACGCCGGACCGCAGCTTTGCCGTGCGGCAGAACCCATTTTCTGTCAGCGCGGGGCGCAGTAATGTATTTGTGCGGCTGCCTGCGCGCCATGTTTTCCGCGTGCGCGGCGTGCGCAAGGCGCGGGCCGACGCGCTCGGCTGGCCGCAGTAGCTTTTTCAGTTTTGCAAAGGAGTTTTGCTTTGATGTATTCCACTGTGATATTCGATTTGGACGGCACCCTGCTGAACACCCTGACAGACCTTGCGAACGCCGGAAACCACACGCTGGAAGTGCTGGGCTTTCCCACGCATACAGTGGATTCCTACCGCTATATGGTTGGCAACGGCATCCCAAAACTTATCGAGCGCATGCTGCCGGAGGGAAACCGCGGCCCCGCCACACAGCAGACGGCCCTCTCTGTTTTTCTTCGCTATTATGAAGCGCATAAGCAGGACACCACCGCCCCTTACCCCGGCATCCTGCCCATGCTGCATGCGCTGAAGGCCGCCGGGCTGCGGCTGGGCGTGGTGTCTAACAAAGAGAACACACTCTCTCAGGAGGTAACGGCCCATTACTTCCCCGGCATATTCGACGCAGTGGCCGGCCATGTGCTGGGCACACCCGCAAAGCCGGACCCCGCGCTGGTGAACAGCCTGATTGCACAGTTCGGCGTACGGGCAGGGCAGGTGCTGTATGCAGGCGACAGCAATGTGGACATCCAGACGGCGCACAACGCCCATGTGGACGGCTGCGGCGTGCTGTGGGGTTTTCGCACGGAGGAAGAACTTCGGGCGGCGGGCGCCGACTATCTGGTACATACCCCGCAGCAGCTTGCGGACCTTGCGCTGGGGCAGGCCGGGCCGCTCCGGCTCTCTGACGCACAGGGAGTGGTTGAATGAAGTGCCCGCTTTGCGGCAGGGACATGCAGGAGGGCGGCCTTATCATTGACGGCGTGGCCCCGGGGTGGGTGCCGCTGGAGCAATTCAACAAAAAGGGGCTGGGCAGGCTGCTGTATACCGGGCTGCGGACGATAGGCGCCTCCAATATCCTTTTGCGGCAGACAAAGGTGCCGCACGCCTTCTTCTGCCAAAGCTGCAACAAGGTGGCCGGCATTTTCGATGTGACGAACCGTCTGGACGACGCCTGAGTCCTTCCGGCCCAAAGAGCGGGCGCCTAGTCTGAAATGCAGGAGGATACACAGAAATGAAGATAGAGCTCGGCCAGGAATTTCCCGGCTATTTCCAGCCCCTGTACCCGGAAGAATTTGAGCTGTTTTCTCATTTCGAGACGGCGGCGGGCATTCCCACCGCCCTGTTTGCCGTGACTACCTGGAAGGCGAACGGCAAGCCGAACGTATGCTTTCACGCCTGGGGCAGCTTTCATGGCGACAAAACCGCTTTTTTCGCCGTGATGGGCAATTTATACCAGCATACCCACACCTATGCGAACATTCAAAGGGAGCAATGCTTCTGCATCAACTTTCTGCCCCTGTGCTGTTATGACGCACTGGCAGACACCATCCGCTGCAACGGCTACGCCGAGGATGAATTTGCTGCGGGCGGGTTCTCGCTCTCCTGTGCGAAAACCATCCACGCCCCCGCGATAGACGAGGCCTTTCTGTGCATGGAGTGCACCCTGAAGGACGTGCAGGATTTAAGCGGCGCGGGCATCACCGCAATGGTCGTCGGCCAGGTGCGGCATATTTCAGTGGAAAGGGCCTACGCCCAGGGCTATGCAAAGCGGTATGGGCCGGAAGGGTTCATGCTTCTTATCCCCGGCCCGCAGGACCTTGTCACCGGCCTGCCGCAGCAATCTGCTGTTGCAACGCTCAATATTCGGAAATACGACTAAAAGGCAGGCCCTGGGGCCTGCCTTTTCTGCCTTCTGCCGCTTATACGCCCCCTGGGGCGGGCCCGGGGCCTTTTATCATCACAAAATTCGTCAGCGCCACGCCTGCGCGCAGCACCTGCTGGCGCCTGCACACGCGGTAGCCGCGCTTTTCAAAAAAGGGCCTTGCCGTGACGGAGGCATGCACGGTGACAGGCATGCCTGCGGCATGCTGCTCCAGCGCCGCGCACAGGGCTGCGGCAACGCCTCTGCCCTGATAGTCCTTATGGACATACAGCCTGTCAAGATAGCCCGTTCCGTCAATATCGCCAAAGCCGACAACCGCCCCGTTTTCCTCTGCCACAAGGGCATAATGCCCGCAAAAGCTGGCGTGCCAGGCCTCCGGCCGGGGCGGCGCCGGGGCCCAAGCCGCAAGCTGGCTGGGGGAATAATCCCTTGCATTCACCGTGTGCACCGTCTCGTAAAACAGGCGGGCCGTCTGTCCGCAGTCCTCTTTTCCATATGGCCGGAGTATCATGGTTCTTCCCTTCTTTTCCCATTGCAGGCACCTTCTGCCCTCTGCGTTCCCAATGGCCGCCCGCATGGGCGCGCAGAAATTCCCCGGCATGGGCCAGAAGCACCTGCGGCCTTTTCAGATAGCTGACATGCCCCTCGCCGGGCAGGATGCAAAGCAGCGCGCCGGGAATGGCTGCAGCAATCTCCTGCTGGTGGCTCGGAAGCGTAATATCCTTTTCGCCTGCCGGTGAATTATACTGTCAAGAGCACCACTTAAGGGAAAAGAAGTTCATACAGGCCC
>OFMK01002417.1_pt1 | contig 10379 bp, 5 predicted proteins | sample 1541781 | NCBI WGS metagenome assembly OFMK01 (sample SAMN04209250, study PRJEB22552) | human gut metagenome | biome: gut; material: feces | host: Homo sapiens | place: USA: Oklahoma
CCATCTGCAATGGACTGTACATAGTTACATACAATGCCAGTTGGCGGGCGATAGTAGAGCGAACCTGAGAGTTATTAGCCGGATTCATTTTGTTGCAATGTGTTTCGAAGATCCCCGGAGTATAATCCATCGGTCCTCCAACTAGACGGGTGAATGGAAGAATTGTAGTATGGTATACTTTGTTGCCGCCGAATGATTCATATTCTGTTCCACGAGCGGATTCATTACCGATCAAGTTCGGATAAGTGCGACAGATACCTGTCGGGCGTACTGCTTCGTGAGCATTCACCATAATCTTGTAGTCTGCTGCTTTCTTCACCGCATACAGATAATGATTATTCATCCATTGTCCGTAATGGTGTTCTCCACGAGGGATGATGTTGCCCACATAACCACTCTTTACCGAGTTATAACCATTATCGACCATAAATTGGTAAGCTTTGTCCATGTGTCGTTCGTAGTTACGTACAGAAGCCGAAGTTTCATGATGCATCATTAGTTTAACACCTTTACTTGCCGCATAGTTCTGAAGTTCTTTCACATTAAAGTCGGGATAGGGGGTCACAAAGTCGAAAACATAATCTTTGCTTTTGCCAAACCAGTCTTCCCAACCTTCGTTCCATCCCTCTACCAATACTTGGTCAAAACCGTGCTGAGCCGCAAAATCAATGTATCGTTTCACATTAGCTGTGTTTGCAGAATGCTTTCCGTTAGGTTTGGTTTTAGAATAATCGGTTTCTCCCAATTTCACGCTGGAAAGTTCGTCTGTGTAAGCCCAAGAGCCTTTGCCGGTAATCATATCCCACCAAACACCGATATATTTCACCGGTTTAATCCATGATGTATCTTCAATTTTGCAAGGTTCATTCAAGTTTAAAGTAATGCGTGAAGCAAGGATATTGCGTGCGTCATCACTCACGATGACGGTGCGCCACGGTGAAGAACAAGGTGTTTGCATATATCCTTTGTCACCTTGTGCGTCAGGGGTCAGCCATGATTCGAATACCATGTTCTTATCATCCAGATTCAGATGCATACAGGCATAATCGATTAATGCAGCCTCATGGAGATTGATATACAGTCCGTCATTCGTCTTCATCATCAAAGCCGTCTGAACGCCTGTAGGCGAGAACGGAGTTTGTGAAGAGTTGGGGGTAATGGCTGTCTTCATCAGCCCTCTGATTTCTGACAAACGGGAAACGGTATAGTCGTATTCCTGCGTATCATAATCTCCGGGAATCCAATAGGCAGTATGGTCTCCTGCCATACCGAATTGTGAATGTTCTTCTTTGATAACAAAATAATTCAGGTTCTTCTGCTGGGGGAATTCGTAGCGGAAGCCCAACCCGTCATTGAAAAGACGGAAACGTATGATGATATATCTATCGTTTGCCGGTTGGTTCAGGGTTACTGCCAGTTCATTGTAATGATTGCGAATTTCTTTTTCCTCTCCCCATACCGGTTGCCAAGTTTCGTCAAAAGTAGAAGTTTGGGCATCCTTCAGTTCAAATCCATTATATAGGTTTGTTTTAGAATCAAGTTTGTCGGCATCTTTACGGGCTGTCCACTCAAAGTCTGTCTTAGCATCGGCATCTTCTTTTTTCAGTTCCAGTCCCAGTTTACTGGGTTTGATGACAGGCTTTTGTTTATAAGTCAGTTCATAAATGGGGCTACCTTCTCCGTTTAGGTGGAAAATCATTTCCAGGTTGCCATCCGGTGATGTAAGTTTTTGCTGTGCATTTGCTATGAATGAAATGCAAATGAATGCAATGAGTGAAAGTTTCTTTTTAATTTTCATATAACTATGGTATTAAATTATAAGCTAACAAGTTTCCTAACTCTGTTTTGTTTCGGATATTGCAAATGTAAGAATCTTGTATATTCAAAGATTGCACAAGAATAAAAATATAAATGCATTTGTCTTGTTCTAAATATTATATCTCTGATTATTATGTAGTTAGTATATTTGCAATATCTGATAAATATAAATCAAAGTGAACTGTATCAGAACTCTAAAATCAATATTCCGCGGCCGGAGAGCGTTAATTCTTTTTCTAATTCAACCTTTGTGCCCGTCAATACATCCAAGGCGGATGTCTTTGGCAATATTTCTTTATAAGGAGTTAAATCAATACTCTGTTCCTTGTCGTTTCCATTCATGAATACAGTAACCGATTTGTTCCCATATTTTCTTTCGTATGCATATATTCCTTTATTGGGAGCGAAATGTTTTAGCGTTCCTTTGGCGATGGTTTCATTTCCTTTTCTCCATTGCAGCAGTTTCTGCATATAGTCAAATGCTTCTCTTTGCCGGGCAGTGCGATTGGCGTTTTGGAAACAATTGCGCAGATCGCTTTGCCATCCGCCGGGATAGTCACAACGGAGAAGCCCGTCACCATTCGCTTTGTCTGCCGCCATCAATATCTCTGTCCCATAATAAATCTGAGGGATACCGCGGGTGGTAAACAAGAAAGCAAGTGCTTGTTTGTAGCGGTTCAGATTTTGGGTGTCTTCATCATTGCGATAGAAGCGTGAAGTATCGTGGTTGTCGAGGAATATCAGCAGATTCATGGGGTCGGCATAGACAAGGTCTTGTGTCAGATAATCATAAAGACGGAATAACCCTCCGCTCCAATCGGTGGTCTCTTCATCAAAAGCCCGATTCATGTGCTCCATTAAAGGGAAGTCCATCACTGTGCGAAGATTTGAGTTTCTGGGTGCGGCAAGTTTGCTGTCTTTTTGCCAGAAGGAAACGAGTACATTGCTGTTGAGCCAGGTTTCGCCCACGATGTTGAAGTCGGGATACTCCTCGTTGACGGCTTTACACCAGTGAGACATCATATCGAAGTCTGCGTAGGGATGCGTATCTTGGCGAATTCCGTTGATACCTGCATATTCAATCCACCAAATACTGCTTTGAATCAGATAGTTGGCTACGTGGCGATTGCGTTGGTTGAAGTCGGGCATTGATTCGGTGAACCAACCGTCGACTGCTAATTTACGCTCATAGTCGGCGGCATGTATATCTTGTACACTGGCGGTTTTATAAGAAGTCTGTACATAATTTCCTCTGAAATTGAACCAGTCTTTTGAAGGCATATCCTTGAACAGGTAGTTCTCGCTGCCGCAATGATTAAATATCATGTCCATCACCACTTTCATGCCTTTGGCGTGAGCCGCATCTACCAGTTTGCGGAATTCTTCATTGTTACCGAAGCGGCGGTCTACCTGATAGTAATCGGTGATGGCATAGCCATGGTATGAACCTTCTTTCATATCATTTTCCTGGATAGGGTTGAGCCAGATGGCAGTGATACCCAAATTGTCCAAGTAATCCAAATGATTTTCGATACCTTTCAAGTCACCGCCATGGCGTGCAAACGGTTCATTACGGTCTACTTTTGCTTCGAGCATTCCCGGGATAATATCGTTCGAAGGGTCACCATTGGAAAAACGGTCCGGCATAATCAGATAAAGTACATCACCGGCATTGAATCCTTTTACATCAGAAGCACCGTTTCTACGTTGTTTAATTTCGTAAGGGACAACAGTTTCTTTTTTACCTTGTTTCAAAGTTATAGTGAAAGATTGGGGAGCCGCTTCCGACAAATCCATATATAAGAGAAGATAGTTCGGATTCTCTTGTTTGACTACCTCTTTCAAGAGAATGTCTTTGGCGGAAATACTCACATCACTTGACGAGATGTTCTCGCCATATAATAATACTTGTAACTCGGGATTTTTCATACCTGCCCACCAAAAGGTCGGGGCAACTTTTTTAATAATGGCTGCAGACGTGGGGTGCTGTAAGCCGAAGAGTGCGAGCAGTGTCATAAGTATAAATCTTCTTTTCATAATATATAGTATTTAATGTTATTCGGTTTGCTTGGTATTGCAAATGTAGGAGAGTAAAGAATCTCTTTTTAAGGCTGGAATAAAAATATAAATGCTCTTTTATGTTATATAATTGATTATTAAGTGGTCTGTATTCTTTGATTGGGTAGAAAATATAAATGGATATGAAAATATATTTCTTGTTTTTCTTTATTTTAATTACTTATCTTTATATATTTGTGTAATACTTAATTAATACGGAATGAGAAAAATCACATATTGCCTTATATTGTTCCTTTTTATCTACCCGTTGAGCTTGATGGCTGATAACGGAGTGAATGAATCTGTACTGAAAGAGTTGGATAGGGTCATAGAGGAAAAGTATTCTTTTCATGTGCATAAAGAAAAAGAAATTGATGAAATAAAGGCTCGTCTTCACCGGTCTGGGAACAATGAAGAAAAGTATGAACTCTGCGGTTCGCTTTTTTATCTCTATCTGCATTATCAGGCCGATTCTTCTTTATATTATATAAATGAGAAAATGCGTTTGCTTCCTTTGCTTGACAAACCCGAGTTGAAGAATGAGATTATCATTAATCGTGCTGAGGTGATGGGAGTGATGGGCATGTATAATGAGGCATTGGAACAGTTGAGGCAGATTAATCCACAGGCATTGGAATTGGGACCGTTGAACTATTATTACCGTACTTTCCGGGCTTATTATGGTTGGGTGGCCGATTATACGACCAATGCGGAGGAAAAACAGAAGTATCTGGAGAAGACAGACGTTTATCGTGATTCTATTCTGGCAACAGCGCGTCAGGGAGTGGACAGAGATATCGTACTGGCGGAGAAGTACATGGTGGCAGGCAAACCGGATAGTTCACTGGTTATCCTGAATGGGCTGTTGAAGAAGAATCCTGATGAGCGGCAGAAGGCATACATCTATTATACGTTGTCCGAGGTGTATGATGTGACTGAGGATATGGATAAACAGATTTATTATTTGGCTTTGACTGCCGTGGTTGATTTGCAGTCTGCTACTAAAGAGTATGCGTCTTTGCAGAAACTGGCTCAATTAATGTATGAAAAAGGAGATATAGACCGTGCGTACAAATATCTGAATTGTTCGATGGAAGATGCTGTTTCGTGCAATGCCCGGTTGCGCTTTATTGAAGTAACTCAGTTCTTTCCTATTATTGATAAGGCTTATAAGTTGAAGGATCAGAGAGAGCGGCAGATCTCTCGTGCTTTGTTGATAAGTGTCAGCCTTTTGTCTCTTTTTCTCATTGCTGCCATTTTCTATCTGTATAGATGGATGAAAAAATTATCGGCTATGCGTAGAGATTTAAGTCAGGCTAACAAGCGATTGACTGATGTAAATGATGAATTGGAGCAGACCGGTAAGATAAAGGAAGTGTATATTGCCCGTTACCTGGACAGATGTGTGATTTATCTTGATAAGCTGGAACTCTATCGTCGTTCATTGGCAAAAATGGCGATGGCATCCCGTATAGATGATTTGTTTAAAGCCATTAAGTCTGAACAGTTTATCCGTGATGAACGGAAAGACTTTTATAATGAATTTGATAAGTCTTTCTTGGAATTATTTCCTCATTTTATTGCCTCTTTTAATAAATTATTGATAGAGGAGGGAAGAATATATCCTAAGTCGGGCGAATTGTTGACTACCGAACTTCGCATCTTCGCTTTGATTCGCCTGGGGGTGACAGACAGTAATAAGATTGCCCATTTCTTGGGTTATTCTTTGGCTACGATATACAACTATCGCAGTAAGATAAGGAATAAGGCAATAGGAGATAAAGAACAATTCGAGCACGATGTGATGAATTTATAATGCGGACTGACGCATCACTCTATACGTACGTATGTGTGGACCTTTGCTTCCGTATGTATGGGCTTCACGTTAGTATGCATGAGGCGATGCGTACTAACGTGTTTTATAATGCCCTTGTCGGTTACTGTTTCTCTTTAATAATGCCTACACAACCTGCACCGATAATGAGGAATATACCTGCCAACACCAGCATGTTGACTTCCGGGGCAACGTTGCCTGCCGTGGTAAACATTTTCAATATCATTCCTCCCAATGAAGCGGCTACGATTTGCGGGATGCAGATGGTTCCGTTAAAGAGCCCCAAATAAGTACCCATGTGCCCTCCTGTCAACGCATTGGTCAGGATAGTGAAAGGCAAAGCCAACATTGCAGCCCATGCACAGCCAATCAGGGCAAAGGATGCAAATAATGCATATTGATTGTGGATGAATAAAACAGAGATGAAACCAATGCCTCCCAGCACCAAGCTGAGTACATAGGCAAACTTTTTGTTTTTAATCACCGGAATCACCGCCGCCCAAATGACTGAGCCGATTGCCTGTACCGCAAACAGAATACCCACCCAGTCGGCAGCATTCTGATATTGTATGGATTGAGTATCGAGGACTACTTTCGCTGTACCTTCTGCCATTGTTTCCACCGTAGGAGTGTCAAAGACATTCAATGCCACAGTTCCATTGGTGTAAGTCCACATAAACATAAAGGCTGCCCAACAGAAGAATTGCACCAAGCCTACCGTCCAAAAAGCTTTCGGTGCTTTGAGCAACAGCTTGAACATATTTGTTCTTTCCTTCTTCTCTTCATTGGTAATGCCGTGATATTCTGCATATTCTTCCGGTGGGAATTCCTTCACTTTGGCCGATGTATAAAGGACGCAAAGTATCAGGATGAATGCTCCGATATAGAAAGAATAGATGACAGAATCAGGCACGACTCCCTTGGGGGCGATATTGCTGATACCGATTGCCGCGAAGATAAACGGAAACAGATATCCTGCCAAACTTCCTGCATTACAAAGGAAACTTTGAATGGAATAGGCAAGTCCTTTCTGTTTCTCGTTGACCATATCGCCTACCATCATTTTAAAAGGTTGCATAGCCATATTGATGGAAGTATCGAGAAACATCAAAGATACCAGGCCAAAAATCATGGCGGCACTGACACTCATTCCGAAGCTTCCCGCATTCGGCAACAGGCACATGACACACACCGCAACGAGTGCCCCCACAAACAGGTAAGGAATACGTCGTCCGAAACGTGTCCAGGTGCGGTCGCTCAAAGCACCGATGATAGGTTGTACGATGATTCCTGCCAATGGTGGAAGAATCCAAAAGTAACTTAAGTCGTGAGGGTCTGCCCCCAGTGTGGAAAAGATGCGGCTTATATTAGCACTTTGCAAAGCGTAGGCTATTTGTACGCCAAAGAATCCGAAACTAATGTTCCATAGTTTCCAAAATCCTAAATCCGGTATTTTCTTCATGATATTGATATGAGTTAGAATCTGCCTGCGGCGTCAATCATTTCTTTCATCTTTTCATTAAACTTGTTACTCTTCATCAACTCTTCCAGAGTGAGATGCATTCTGTATCTCCAATAATGGCGCGGGTTGGCCGGTACATTAATCCGTTCGGCGTCTACATTCGGGTAACGGATTTCCTCGTCCATCGATAACCAGTCTTGGAATGACAGGATACAGAGCAAAGACGGACATTCCAAATGGTTGCGCACAATCTCTTCGCAAACCCATCCCGGTGCGGCTGTGGGCACTTCGCCCCAATGTCCCAGCACTTGGTTGTAATAGCGGCAAGTCTGTTCGTAATCTTCTTCCCACCAGCCGCGCAATGTAGCCATGTCATGGGTAGAAATGGTGCAAACCGAACGATAAGGATACTCCCATACATGACCGAATTCGTGTTGGGGATTTTTAGGCATACGCTGAATTTCAAGGCTGAGTATCTGCAACTGTTCCATTACCCAAGGTACACAGTCGGGCACCATACCCAAGTCTTCACCACATACCAGCATCGATGTAGATTGTGTCAGGATAGGTAGTTTCTTCATCGCTTCCTGATACCAGAACTGGTTATGACGTTGATAATAGTAGTGGTTATAAAGGCGGTTAAACACTTCCTTCTCTTCCGGGCTCAACACTTCAAAGATGAAATCGTTCTGCACGGCGATGCGTGGATGGTACATGGAAGGGTGTTTACGGTCAGGTACGAAAAGTACATTGCTGATTAGTGTATACAGCCCTTCGCATATATTTCTGCTTTCTTCGTCTTTCCGTTCGGCAAAGTAGGCTTCTACCTTACGCTGTGTATCAAATTCAGAACGCATTTCATAAATATCATCGTGGCAGTGTTGCACAAATGTCTCTTTCACCCTATCGGCTTTCTCACCAAAAATGCGGTTCAGGATGTTTTCATTGATGAACGGTTTTGTCATGAAATCTTTTTGGAATGTCAGCCCATAGCTTTGTATTTCGTCTACGCTCATTGGCAGAGCAGGTACAAACTGTCCCAGTAAGCCATGAACCGAATGGGAGGGAATCTCCCAAATGCGGAAGAAGCCCAAGATGTGGTCGATGCGGTAGGCGGTAAAGTATTCTGCCATTTTGCGGAAACGCTTCTGCCACCATTGGTAATCATCTTTTTCCATTACATCCCAATTGTATGTGGGGAACCCCCAGTTCTGTCCGTTAGTGGAGAATGCATCGGGCGGTGCACCGGCTTGTCCGTTCATATTGAAATAATAAGGCTCAATCCAGGCTTCCACACTATTGCGGCTGATTCCGATGGGGATATCTCCTTTAAAGATAATGCCCTTTTCGCGTGCATAATTGCCGGCATCCAATAATTGGATGTGTAGGTTGTATTGTATATAATAATAAAAAGCAATTTCTTCGTAACAGTCGCTTTCGGGTATGCACATGGCGGCTATTTCATCTGCATGATATTCATTATGCTCGGGCCATTGGCTGAAATTGGGAGTACCATATTGATCTCTTAAATAAGAGAAAGCAGCGTAGGGGAGTAGCCAATGTTCATTTTCTTTGAAGAACTTTTTGAACTCGGCAGAAGCCAGCACTTTTTTCCCCGTTTGTTGGTACATTGATTTCAGATAGGCTCGTTTGGTGTTGTTCACCGCTTCATAGTCGATTTGGGGAAGGGCATTCAGCTCTTTTCGTTTTTCTTCATAGAAAGCCAAGGCTTCTTTATCTTTCAACTTGCCCAGCTGACGCAGGTCGATGTACATGGGATGGAATGCATAAATTGAAATGCTGTTGTAGGGATAAGAGTCCATCCATGTATTGGTAATGGTGGTGTCATTGATGGGAAGAATCTGTATGGCTTGCTGGTGGGTGCTCACTGCCCAGTCTATCAGCTTCTTCAAATCACCGAAGTCGCCTACGCCAAAACTTCCTTCGCTGCGTAACGAGAAGACCGGAATGGCAGTACCTGCTACCTTGCGTGCAGAAGAAGTGAAACGGACTTCGGATTCGGGAGTGAGGTAGATTTCTCCTTTTTTCATTCCATCGATGCAGAGCAGGCGGTTATTGTGGGCCTCCCACTCTTCCACTTCTTTTGTATCGGCATTGCAGGCTACAAATTTGTATTCCAGTGGGAATTCCAGACTGGCGGCATTCAGTGTCACCGTCCATTCATTAGCTTGGATTTCTTCCATCAATACAGTTTGTTTGCAGTCCCAGTTGCCCAATGCGGCACCGCGTCCGCAAATTCCCAGCTGTTGGTGTTTGTGATGCAAGCAGGGACAGAGTGCGCGGAACGTAATACTGCAATCGGCAGGAGCCATTGTCTTTATACTGTTGGCAGATTGGTAGTCACCGCTGAATGCAGAACTATATAAATAGGATTCTTGTGGAAGGTCTTTCCAAAAGTCATCTAAGATATAATGACAGTTTCTTTTTTTCCCGGGACAGAAAATGTGGGGCATTGTTCCACTTTCCCGCCGGATACATTGTCCGTCGCGATAAACTCCATAACGGTAGGAGATAGGGATGCCTGCGGGGGCGTCTGTCATTTCGGCACTGCCTTCCCAGCGGATTCCGTCTCCGGTGCTGAGCATGATTGGTTGGTTATCGTTGCCGCATAAGGTTGCGCCGAGCATTTCTCCCCAGGCGGTGCGGTATTCGATTCGGAATGTGAGTTTCATGTTATTATCTTATTAATGGTTTATATTCCAAATAGTTTAATGTTCCAAAATTAAGACTTTCCTGCATATAATCTTCATCATTATGTGTTATGATCACATCTGGCCGAACCTCTCTTACCACATCTGCCATAGCATCTACTACTTCTCTGTTGAACCTGTCTACTGTTACATCTGCCACATCCAGATTAAAAACCTTCTTTGCCCCGAGAATCTTTCCTGCCTCTTCTGCCTCTTTTGTTCTGATTTCACGTAAAGGCCCTGGTTTTATCTGCACATGCCCCATATTTCCGTTTGCCACATGACACATATAAACCTCTGCCCCTTCATCTGCATACTTTCTTAGAGTTCCACCACAGGCAATTTCCAAATCGTCCGGATGGCAGCCCACTGCCAAAACCCTCATAAATATCCTCCTTTCGTTTTCCAATACATTTTTATATCATTTTTAATAACCTGAGTATAACACGCTCTCATTCCAGTGTCAATATTATTTTTAAATCATTTTTATTAATTA
>OFMK01002423.1_pt1 | contig 10340 bp, 9 predicted proteins | sample 1541781 | NCBI WGS metagenome assembly OFMK01 (sample SAMN04209250, study PRJEB22552) | human gut metagenome | biome: gut; material: feces | host: Homo sapiens | place: USA: Oklahoma
TGGTCGTCCTGATCATGATGGACAAGCTGCCTTTCGGCGCGCCGCCGCTGCTCGCCTGTCTTTTGCTTGTCATCTTCGGCATCGCCGACATTAAGGCTGCTTTCGGCGGATTTTCCAACGCTACTATCGTAATGCTTGCCGAGTTCATGGCAATCATTGCAGCGCTTCAGAAAACCAGCTTCATCGCTGCCTTTAAGAGAACCATGTTCAACATAGCCAACAAGGGAGGACTCAAAGCCTACCTGCTCATGATTCTCATTGTTATGCTGGGCTGCAGCCTGTTCGGTACAGGTTCTACAGCATACTATGTTATGGTTATCGGACTTCTGTCCACGCTTCCTTACAGCAAAAAGCTGCCCCCGTCCAAGGTCGTTATGACTGCCGGATTCGCAGCCAACCACCCGTTAATCCCATTCAATACTGCATTGCAGTACGGTATTGTTATCGCTGTTTTAAACAGTGCAGGCGTAATGGCACAGGTTTCTGTTGCAAAGTTTGCAGTCGTAAACTTTTTCCTGTCCGTTGGTTTCCTGTTAAACTGCGTCATCCAGTACAAGTTTCTGCCGGATCATCCCATCTCCGCAGCTTCTGAGGACGCAGCCAAGGTTCAGGAGGCCGCAGCCGTCTCTCTTCCGAAGTGGAAAGAGAATGTTACCTATATCGTATTCGTAGTAGCCGTAATCGGCATGCTCCTCCAGAGCACGATCGGTGACGCCGGCTATGCCATTGCCGGTCTTTCTGTCGCCGTCATCCTGGTTACAGGCGTAATGGATTTCAAAGAGATCCGCGATGCGATCAGCGCTCCGATTATCCTTATGTCAGCCGGTGTTATCGGTGTTGCCGACGCTCTCGGAAGCACAGGACTGACCGATCTGGTTGGTTCCACTGTTGCAAATATGCTCGGAACAAACGTAAATCCATTTGTCATGATTTTTGTATTCTGTATCCTGACCAGCGTTCTGGCAACTCTGACAGGCTCTACAATCGGTACCGTTTACGTATTTGCTCCTCTGGCCATTGCCACCTGTACAAGCCTGGGACTGGATCCGACGGCCGCTGCATGTGCCATCGTTATCTCCGGTTGGTGCGGACACTTCCTCCCCATCGACGGTATGCCGGCCATGGTTATGGGCGTCGGAAATTACAGCAGCAAGGAGTTCTGTAAGTTTACAATTCCCCAGTACTTTATCCGACTGCTGTTCCTGACAGCCGGTGCCCTGATTGTATTCCCAATGTAACTGCAGGAATGCTGAAAACAGAGTGTTCAAGAAAAGAGGTACGTGATTATGAAAAATAAATTTGAACTGGAGCATATCGGCATCAACACCGCGAATCCTGAGGAGGCTGAAAAGCTGGCGCAGCTTCTGAGCCTGATGTTTAACTTAGAGCCCCGCCACGGACAGAAATCAGAATTCGGCGGCCCATACTTCGAGTGCATGAAATCTCCCTTCCTCGGCACAAACGGTCATATTGCCATGCGCACACCGGATCTGACAGCTGCCGTGGAGGAGTTAAAAGAGAAGGGCTTTTCCTTCCGGATGGATACCGCTGCCTACAATGAAGACGGAACGATCAAGAATGTCTATCTGGACGGAGAGTTCGGCGGATTTGCTATCCATATTATGCAGAAATAAGCTGCCTTTGATGTCTGAAAACTGACAGGAGCGGCCAAATGGGATCTGACTCATTTGGCCGCTCTTTTTCTGTTTCAGTCTTTTTTTCTTTCCGCAATCATGGTATACTTAGTTAAGAAAATCCCTTTCAGGGTTTTCACCTGCGGCAGAGAATACCGGGCAGCAGTTCATGACCGTTCAGATATACCGCCGCAAGAAAAAATAAGGAGGAACTTATATGTACGCAGAATTCACAGACGACCTGATTACAAAAAACGAAATGATCGATTCCCAGCACAGGGAGCTGATTTCCAAAATCAACGACCTGCTTATCAGCTGTGAAAATAAAAGCGACAAGGAAGGCGCAGTGAAAATGCTCGGCTATCTGTCCGACTACACAGACTTCCACTTCGGCGCTGAGGAAAAGTTGCAGCTTTCCATCGGCTACCCCGGGTATGAGGAGCACAAGGCCAAGCACGCAGAGCTGAAAAAGTCTGTCCAGGAATTAAAGGACATGCTGGCAGCTTCCAACGGCCCTACAGCCGAGTTTGAGGAGAAGGTAAAGACCGAGGTTCTCGAATGGCTGCTCTACCACATCAAGGGCTTTGACCGCTCTGTGGCAGAGTACAAATTTATGCGCGATAACCCTGATATGCTGTAGCCCCTGAAACGGCTTGACCTCTTCCACCAGATACAGGTTTTCTGCAATATCATAAAAGGCTGCTGACTGAAGCTTAAATATGCTTCCTGCAGCAGCCTTTGTATTTTTCTGTCTTTTGAATTTTTCTGTTCTTTGTTTTACTCTCCCCTGTCTGCTCCGTCCGACTGCCTGCCGCCGTCCGGAAGCTCCACCGTAAATGCACTTCCGACTCCGTACACGCTCTCCGCTCTGACGCTGCCTCCGTGGATACCCGCGATCCATTTAACCATGGAGAGCCCAAGCCCTGTCCCCTCTGTGCTTCTTGAAGCATCTGCTCTGTAAAAACGGTTGAAAATCTTTTCCAAATCCTCTTTCTTAATTCCGATGCCCGTATCCTGTACCGTCAGAAAAACGCTTCCATTCTTCCGCTCAGTGACCACGCGGACACGTCCTCCCTCTCTGTTGTACCGGATGGCATTTGTCACAAGATTTGTAACCATTCGGATCAGAAGCGTCTCATCTCCCACCACCTGAGCCTCCCCTGTCTCCCAGGTAAGTGAAACATGATTTTCTCCAGCCGATGCCTCCAGATCCTCACAGATAAAGCTGCAGAGTGTGCCAAAGTCCACCGGCTCCCTTTTAGGAATAAACTTTCCGTTCTCCGCCCGGCTTAAGAGCAGAAGCTGAGAGACGATAGCATTCATCCGCTCAGACTGGGTGAGAATTGCATGGAAGGCCTCTTCTTTGTCTCCTTCCTCTGCCTGCCCTGACAGGGCGAACTCGCACTGAGAGCGAATCACCGCGATCGGCGTCCTGAGCTCATGGGACACGTCAGATGAGAACTGGCGCTCCGCCTCGAAGGATGCCTGCAGTCTGGCCAGCATTCCGTTCATAGTGCCTCCCAGGCGATCCAGCTCATCTCCGGAACCGTCTGTCTCAATTCTCTGGCTCAGATCGCTCCCAGAGCCGATGGCCTCCGCCGTCTCTGCAATCTGACGGACTGGGAGGAAGGCTCCCTTCGTAATTCTGTAGCCTCCAAGGGCTGCCACGGCCACAAAGCCAGGCAGCATTCCGAAAAACAGGAGAGGCAGATTTCCCAAAGCCTGTCCAAACTCTGTCATGGAGATCATTCCCCGTACCCAGAATCCATTTCCTTCCTTCTCCGAATATACATCGTAGAGCATCCAACGCTCTCCTCTTTTGCTGGCTGTCTTGATGGTCTGATCTTCCAGAAGAGAGTCCACCTGAAGCCCCAGGTTCACATTAGGCGCCAGAAGCCTGCCCTCTGTATCATAGATAAAAACAGAGACTCCGTTCTTATAAAAGTCCATCTCTTCTGTCTGCAGCTTTCCATACCGGAAGCTGGCCTGCTGCACGCTGTCTGTCACTGTGTCCATCAGCTGCTGCTTCATCTGGCTTCCGGACATCCTGCGTGAGGAAGAAAACATAAAAACAGCCGCCATGGCCAAGAGCAGAACCATGAAGAAGGTATACCACAGCGTCACTCTGGCCTTGATAGACAGATGCCTGCCTGCCGCAGCCAGTTTTGTCCTGGTCTTTCTGGTCCTTTTTCCCACTGCCATGTCAGTCCTCCCTCAGTGTATAGCCGGCTCCCCGCACTGTGTGGATCAGCTTATTCTCAAAGGGATCGTCAATCTTTTTTCTGAGATAACGGATATAGACATCCACAATGTTGCTTCCCCCCTCAAAGCCAAAATCCCAGACCTGGTTTTCCAGCTGTGTGCGTGAGAGTATGGCTCCCTTATGGCGGATCAGGGATTCCAGCAGGGCAAATTCCCGGGAAGAAAGGCTGATCTCCACCCCTCCCCTCGTCACTTTCCTGGTGGAAAACTCCACTGTCAGATCTGCCACAGAGGCCGTATCCGTCTTATTGTCAGAATTTCTTCTAAGCAGAGCGCGGATGCGGGCAGTCAGCTCCGCAAATTCGAAGGGCTTCGTCAGGTAGTCATCTGCCCCGGCGTCCAGCCCTCCCACCCGGTCAGCGACGGCATCCCTGGCTGTCAGAAGCATGACAGGCACCGTATTTCCCCGGCTTCTGAGTGTTCGAAGCACGGTCAGCCCGTCGATTCCAGGCATCATAATATCCAGAATCACCACGTCGTAGTCTGTGCTGTCCAGATAATCGAGGGCCTCCCTGCCGTCCCTGCATCCGTCTACGCCAAACCCTTCCGCCTTAAGCCGCTTTACCGTCACTTCCCTGAGGGCCGGCTCATCCTCTGCAAATAAAATTCTCATGCTGAAACCTCCTTGCTGTTCTCTTTTTTATCCAGAAATTTCTTTTATTTTTTGTATTTTAATTTACTTTTAATCTTACACTAGTACCATAGACTTATCAACCAGAACAGCCGTACCGGCGTGCTGGGGCAGCTTCCTTCCTCCCTGACAGGAGAATGGGAAACGCACGGAACATTTTGTAAGATACTTTTTATCTGGAAAGGAATGGAAATTATGAGAAAATCGTTTATGAGAAACTTAGGTTTGACAGGTCTTACTGCCGCCCTTCTTCTGACCGGGTGTGCAGGCACCTCCTCCGGAAATAAAACCCAGGAAATTACCGACACCACCATCACCGCTTCTGAAGCTCAGTCTCAGGAGGGTTCCCAGAGCGCTCTTAATACCTCGGATGACGCCTCAGGCACAGACGGGGCACTCTCCTCTGACACTTCCTCAGAGGGACAGAAGGCAGCCGCTTCACAGGCAGCCAGCCAGACTTCCCTCTCCGATATCGTGACAGGAGATCAGGCAAAGGACGAAGAGACCTACTATCAGGTCAAGGCTGAAAAAGATGCTGTAGAAATCGACATTGAAAATCTGGAGGCCTCCTTCCGCATCGGAACTATCTCTCAGGAGGATTTTACCAGCCAGAAAGCTGATCTGAAAACCCAGGAGGACTATCTGGATGCCCAGGAGGAGATCCTTGAGGACAGCCTGGATCTCGCCTACCGCAAGAGCAACCCTGCTCTCCCGGAGGGAACCGCCGAGGAGCTCTTCTCCCAGAAACAGAATCTGGAGGCCAAAGGCGATGAGCTGGATCGTTCTGAGGATGAGCTGGAATTAAGCTACCGTTCCGGCGACATCACCCGCAAGGACTTTATCTCTAAGCAGACTGAGCTGATCCGCCAGAAGGAAGAACTGGATCGGGAGGAAGAGCTGGTGGAAAGAGCTCTGGAGAAAATGGGCTATGACGACTAAATCGCCGTCATTTCCCGGCTTTTTCGGAAGCTCTCCTCCCCTTTTTCTCACCTGCAAGCGCCCGCATCTCGCGGGCGTTTTGTCTTACCGCCTCTGTAATCTCAGCTCCCCCTAAAAGCCTTGCCAGCTCGTCGATGCTCTGCTCCTCTGAAAGGCGCTGTATCTGCGTGGCTGTACGGCCGTCCCTTGCCGTCTTTCTTATCTCATAGTGGCTGTCCGCCATGGCTGCAATCTGGGGCAGATGGGTAATGCAGATCACCTGATGACTCTCTGCAATCAGGCTCAGCTTCTCCGACACCATCTGAGCCGTACGGCCGCTGATTCCGGTGTCTATCTCATCAAAGATCAGCGTCGGGATATCATCTGTCTCCGCCAGAACCGCCTTGAGAGCCAGCATAATTCTGGACAGCTCACCTCCGGAGGCTACCATTCCAAGGGGTCTGGCCGGCTCGCCCGGATTGGTCGAGATGAGAAACTCCGCCTCATCAAATCCGCCGGCAGTGTAGTGAGGAAGCCGCCGGAATTCCATGGTAAAGTCCACATTCATAAAGTTCAGATCGGAAAGCCCCTCCCTCATGCGCTCTGTAAGCTTCACAGCCGTCTGGCGGCGGATTTCTGAAAGCTCCCCGCACAGTTCTTCCAGCCGCGCTGTAAGCTCTGACAGGCGCTTTTCCGTCTCCATCCTGAGCAGATCAAAGTTTTCCAGCTCTTCCAGCTTTTCCTGCTTTTTCTCAAGGCTTTCAAGTACCTTTTCAATGGTATTGCCGTACTTGTTTTCCAGGCTTCTTATCAGGTCCAGCCTTTCCTCGGTCTGCCTGAATGCCTCCTCGTCAAAGGTCATGCTGTCCATGTAGGAGGAAATCTCACGGTTCAGATCACTCATAAGAGAGTCTACATCATAGAGCTGATCCCTGATTTCTGACAGCCCTTCATCGAACTGAGAGGCCGTTTCCACCGCTTTCAGGGCTCTCGCTATCTGATCTCCGCTTACTGCCCGATAAGCCTCGGAAAGGCTCTCGGCGATTCTCCGGCTGTTGGAAAAGCGGCGGTACCGGCTTTCCAGCTTCTCCTCCTCCCCGGCCCTCAGCCCGGCATTCTCAATCTCCTCGATCTCAAAGCGCAGAAAATCTGCTTCCCTGAGAAGCTGTTCCTTCCCGCTCTGGTAATATTCCATCTTCTTTTTCACAGCCACATATTCCTGATAGGCCTCTGCCGTCTTTTTCTTTAAGGGCTCAATCCGGGATTTTCCATATTCATCGAGAATTTCGAGATGTTTAGAATGGTATAAAAGCGACTGGTGCTCATGCTGCCCGTGGATGTCTATGAGAATCCCTGTAATCTCACGGAGCCTTGCCGCTGTCACCGTCTCGTCGTTGATCCGGCTGATGCTTCTGGCCGGCATGATCTTTTTAGATATGATTAAATTTCCGTCTGTATCCGGGAAGACCTCTTTCTTTCTCAGCTCCTCCCTCTTTTTTTCATCCGTTACAGAGAAAACCAGCTCCACGTAGGCGTAGTCGCAGCCCTGGCGGATCAGCTCCTTTGACGCCTTTCCGCCCAGGGCCACATTGACAGAGCCGATGATGACCGATTTTCCCGCTCCTGTCTCTCCTGTCAGGATGTTGAGCCCCTCCTCGAACTCTACCTCCGCAGAGTCAATCAAAGCCAGGTTTCTGACGCTCAGATGAAACAGCATGGTACCACCTCTTTCCTGCATCCTGCTCACTGCCCGGGATGCCTATCCGTTAATCATTTTTTTCAGCTTGTCCATCAGAAGGATGGTGTCATCTGCGCTTCTGACTGCGCACATAATCGTATCGTCCCCTGCAATGCACCCTACAATCTCACTGAAATGGAAGGCATCCAGAGCCGCCGCCACTGCCATGGCCATCCCCGACACGGTCTTAATCACCAGAATGTTCTGGGCCATATCCATGGAGAGGAAGCCGTCATGAAGGATTCTGATGTACTTGTCGTTAAAGGTGCTCTGCTGGGGATGAAAGACAGCGTACTTCTGGCGCCCGTTCTCCCCCTGGATCTTTGAGAGCTTCAGTTCCCTGATATCTCTCGATACAGTAGCCTGAGTGACATTGTACCCCTCCTTATTCAGGTACTCAGCCAGCTCCTCCTGTGTCTCAATGTCATATTTTCCAATCAGCTCTACAATTTTGCTGTGACGTTCCAGTTTCATGAGTCTTCCCCTCTCTCCTGTGTCTGTTTTTCTGCCTGTTTTTCTGCCTGTTTTTCTGTCTGTTTGTCTTTATATCTGCCTCATCCTGTCTCTGAGATTTTCCAGGAAGGACACCTTTTTAAGCCTGATGAGCATTGTGACTGTCTCCGATTTCTCAATTCTTACCCGGTCCCCCGTCTTTAAGCGCACCTGGGTGTCCCCGTCAAAGCTCAGGAATTTTCCCGGCTCCTCCCTTCCGGTAATCTCCAGCTCGATGACCCGGTCCGGAGCCAGAACCACACTTCTGGAATTCAGCGTGTGGGGACAGATGGGGGTCAGCAGGATCATCTCCGAATCAGGGACGGCTATGGGGCCTCCTGCCGAAAGGTTGTAGGCCGTGGAGCCCGTAGGCGTGGCTGCTATGAGCCCGTCCGCCGAGTAATCCGTCAGAAATTCCCCGTCGATATAGAGGTTGAACCGAAGCATGCCGAGTCCGAACCTGGACAGGACAATGTCATTGAGGGCAATGTCCTTTGCCGCCGTACTTCCACCGGAGCTTACCGTCCCCTTCAGCATGATTCTCTTCTCCAGACCGTAGTGATCCGCGATCAGCTCGTCTAAAGCCGGAAAAATGTCCTTCTCACGCCCAATCTGGGCCAGATAGCCCAGCGTCCCCATATTGACGCCGAGAAGGGGAATATTGCTGCCTGCCAGATCCCTGGCCGCCTGGATCAGCGTCCCGTCTCCCCCCAGGCAGATGACGCACTCTGTCCTTGCAGGCACAGTGCTGCTGTCTGTATAGCGGAACGCATAGCGGCAGGAGGTTCTTTTTTCCGTGTCGCTGGCATCCCACACCACGCACTCGCAGTCCCTGTCCCTCAGGTATCTGCTGATCAGCTCTGCCCCATACTCCGCCTTTTTCTTAGAATGGTTTACAATCATATAGAAATACTTCATCTCATCAGCTCCGATTTGCCGCTTCCTGCTCTGCTGTTTTTGTCTGTCTGCCGCCTACTTGTCCAGCTCCCCGTGAGCCGCCTCCACGACAGCGGAAGGATTCACCGGCACATTCTCAAAATGCTCTCCGGTCCTGTGATTCTGAAGGTAGAGAAGATACTCGATATTGCCCTCAGGCCCCTTGATGGGCGAGTATTCGAGATTCATCACCTCAAAGCCGATGCTCACAGCAAAGGAAATCACCATCTCAATCACTTCCAGATGGGTGCTCTTTTCTCTGACCACGCCCTTCTTTCCCACCTTCTCACGGCCTGCCTCGAACTGAGGCTTAATCAGGCATACGATCTGCCCGTTTTCCGTCAGAAGCTCCTTGACCGGCCCAAGAACCTTCGTCAGAGAAATAAAGGAGACATCGATGGAGGCAAACTCCACCGGCTCCTCAATATCCTCCGGCGTCACGTAGCGGATATTCGTCTTTTCCATGCACACGACTCTCGGGTCGTTTCTCAGCTTCCAGGCCAGCTGCCCATGTCCCACGTCCACTGCGTAAACTTTCACGGCTCCGTTCTGAAGCATGCAGTCCGTAAAGCCTCCCGTGGAAGCGCCCACATCCATACAGACTTTGCCGGACAGCTCCACACCGAAATGCGTCATGGCCTTCTCTAACTTCAGCCCCCCGCGGCTGACATACCTGAGAGTCGCTCCCCTCACCTCCAGCTTCGCCGTTTCCTCAAAGGTGGTTCCGGCCTTGTCCTCCTTCTGCCCGTCCACATAGACGATGCCGGACATAATAATGGCCTTCGCCTTCTCCCTCGACTCTGCCAGCCCGTTTTTCACCAGCAGGACGTCCAGACGTTCCTTCATCTCTTACCTCCATCTAATCGCTTTTGCGCAGGCCAGGACTTTTCACGCCCTGCGCCGCGCAGGTTTCTGCCTCAAACGCCATCTTCCCGGACCTGGCAGCTTCGTCTCATTCAGAGCAGCTGCCAGCCTGCGGCTCCCTGTCTTTAAGAAAGCGCTCCGTTATTTTTTTCAGGACGGAATCACTGTCAATTCCCAGATCGCTTCGCAGAAGAGAAACATTTCCATGCTCCACATAGGCGTCCGGCAGAGCAATGTTTAATACCTCTATCTCTTTATAGCGCTTCTGCACGTAATCGGTAATCTGCTCGCCGTAGCCGCCTCTCAGCACATTCTCCTCCAGGGTGACAATGACTCTGTGGTTTTCTGCCAGATAGTCCACAATATCTGTGTCCACAGGCTTCACAAACCGGCCGTTTATCAGGGAGCAGGAAACACCCATTTTTTTCAGCTTGAACCTCACATGCTCTGCCGTGCTCACCATGCTCCCCACTGCCAGAAGGGCAAACTCTGATTCCTCATAGATCAGTTCGCTCTTTCCGTACTCCACAGGAGCCAAAAATTCCTTGAGCCCCCGGTAGGCCTGTCCTCTCGGATACCGGATTGCCAGAGGTCCCTCATACTCCACGCCGAACCGGAGCATCTCCCTGAGTTCCCACAGATTCTTCGGGGCCATCACGCTCATATTCGGTATGGAGGAGAGGAAGGACAGGTCAAAAATTCCCTGATGGGTTTCCCCGTCGCTTCCCACCAGGCCCGCCCGATCCACGCAGAACAGCACCGGCAGGTTCTGGATACAGACATCGTGGAGAATCTGATCATAGGCTCTCTGCAGAAAGGACGAATAGACTGCCACAACCGGCTTGAGCCCCGCCGCAGCCATTCC
>OFMK01002431.1_pt1 | contig 10289 bp, 10 predicted proteins | sample 1541781 | NCBI WGS metagenome assembly OFMK01 (sample SAMN04209250, study PRJEB22552) | human gut metagenome | biome: gut; material: feces | host: Homo sapiens | place: USA: Oklahoma
TTTTACACTGGCAAGCATGGTTTCAGCATCAATAACCTCGGTAGAAGTTGCCATTCCTTCAGTGAAAGATTTCTTCCGGATACGAACCAATTCTTCACTTAAAGCAATCGTTGCATTTAAAGCTTTTACATTATCCTGTGCCTTTTCCAACTGCGTATAAAGTTTATCTACACCAACAGCCAAATCGTCGCGAGCCTTCATCTGTCCCAAAGCCAGTGTTTGTTCCGTCAATTTAGATTGCCGTACTCTCTTCTCCCGATCCAATCCGTCAAAGAGATTCCATGTAAAGCCAATACCTATCATGGTACGTGGTAATAAATTGCTCTGAATACCATGCGAATATAAGGTCTGTTTTCCGAAAAGGGCTATATTCGGCAGATAGCCGCTTTGAGCAATCTTCACTTCCTGTTTGGCAATATGTTCTTGTAGCTGTAACTGGTTAAGCATATAGTTCCCACTGTTAACAGATAGGTCGAAAAGCATTTTCGGCGGCAAAGAGTCATTCATAAAAAGTGGAGAAGTGGGAACAATGTTTTCATCCATATCTTTTTTATTCAGTAATACCTTGAGCGTATTTTGAACCACAGTTTCATCTTTTCGTGCAGCATCCAGTGTACGTTTGGCTTCGTCCATATTTACTTGGGCAAAAAGCCGTCCTGCTTTGTCAATCATTCCGGCAGCTTCCAGTTTCAGTGCATTCTCATAATGTTTTTGCAGTCCCTTATAAGTTTCTTCCCGAACGGTTACGATTTGCTGTGCCAGCCGTAATCCGTAATAACTTTCCGTTAACAGATTTTGTTGGGTAGCAGCAGTCTGTGCCCGGTTTTCACGTGCCAAGTCCACCATTGTCCGACCGATATTAGTTGCATGAAATCGTTTTCCTCCGGAAAAGAGTACCCATTCTGCAGATAAATCAATAGAGGTTAAATTACGTGGAGTCAGGGGGAAAACAAGAGTATTTGCCCCTATCTGATCCAGAATCGCCGAAATAACTTGATCGTCCGGAATTATGGAATGTACAAAATTCTTTGCCGGATCTGTAAATTGAGACAACGGCTGTTTCACCTCGATCTTCTCCGACATATGTACAAATGCACCCGCAGATTGAAGACTGGGATACCAAAAAGCATTCAACTTATCACGTTCAGCCTTCGCAATCTCAATACTCTTATCTGCTATTTTCAGACTCTGATTTCCTTGATTCAACAGATGCAGTGATTCTTCGAAACTTAATGGTATCTGTGCATCTATCTGACCGATGGAAAAATACAAAGTCAATAGTATAAAAAGTCGCTTATTTTTTTTACATCAAGATGTGGTGCTTTTACCTCAAAACTGGCACAATATCTGTCTGTGTGTTTTGCGTAAAAAAGCCTTGCGAATTTGCACGCCCTATATTACTATAAAGAAAAGCGGCATGCGGGCCCGGCTGGCGGGCATTATTTTTGCGAGGAAAATTTTCTGCATGCCGCCCAAAATTCCCAAACCTCAAACAAAAAGGCGGTAACAGTATGCTGCTGGCAGTTAATGTGAGCAATTCACAAATCCTTCTGGGCGGTTATGACAGCGCGCGTCTGGTGCTTTGTGCGCGTGTGCATGCCGACCGCGCGTGGACCTCAGACGAATATGCCGTTCAATTTTCGCGTGTGCTGGCACTTTATGGATGCGATGCAGCCTGGGTAAGCGGTGTTATTTTTTCCTGCGTTGTTCCTTCTCTGGCAGAAACTGTGCGCCGCGCCTTAGCCATGCTGTACCACGGGCGCATTTATACAGTAGGGCCCGGCCTGAAAACCGGCCTGCAGATGCGCATGGACGACCCCGCTCAGCTTGGCGGCGAGCTTGTGTGCTGCGCTGTGGCTGCGCGGGCGCTGGGCACGCTTCCGTGCGTGGCAGTGCTGATGGATACTGCCATTTCCATGGTCGCACTGGATAAAAACGGTGTGCTGTGCGGCGGTGTCATTCTTCCCGGTGTGCGCACCGGATATGATGCATTGTGCGAGCGCACGGCCCAGCTTACCCAAATTGAGCTGCGCGCCCCTTCCTGCGGCGTGCTGGGTACCAATTCTGCGGCCTGCATGCAGGCCGGCGCCGTGTTCGGCACTGCCAGTATGCTGGACGGTATGCTGGAGCGCTTTTCTCTGGCACTGAAGGGCGAGGCCGCCTGTGTGGCCACCGGCGCCTTTGCACCCGTAGTGCTGAAACACTGCCGCCATACAGTGCGCTATGAAGAAAACCTTCTTTTGGACGGCCTGCGCTTGCTCTACGAAAAAAACACGCGCTGAATTTTGATGCTCTCTTTTATATATTACATTATATAGGAGTTTGGCATAAATTTAGGTTACGCTGTATCCGCGAAGAGGCGGAACGGCAGTAAAGGAGAAATGTCAATATGGAAAAGCAAAAAGGTACACACCGCCTGGTGCAGCTGGCGCTGCTGGTGGCGGTGGAGCTGGTGATGACGTACACACCGCTTGGTTATCTGCATGTGGGGCCTTTGTCCATCACCTTTCTGATGGTCCCGGTGGTGCTGGGCTCCATTCTGGCCGGGCCTTCCGCGGGGGCATTGCTAGGGGGCGTGTTCGGCCTTACCAGCTTTGCCCAGTGTTTTGGCGCAGAGGCCTTTGGCGTTGTTCTGATGGGCATCAGCCCGCTGCGCACCTTTCTTGTGTGTGTGCCCACGCGCATTCTGGCGGGCTGGCTGCCCGGCGTCATCTTCCAGGCCGTCTACAAGGCGGAGGGATCCCGCAGGCATTGGCTTTCCTTTGCCGCAGCCAGCCTTGCAGGCCCCGTGCTGAACACCGTTTTCTTTATGAGCGCACTGGTGGCCTGCTTTTACGGCACTGAATATATTCAGGGGTTGGCGCAGTCTATGGGAGCCGCAAACCCCTTTGTATTTGCAGCGCTTTTTGTGGGCATACAGGGGGTTGTAGAGGCCGTTGTCGGCTTTCTGGCCTGCACAGCCATTTCCAAAGGTGTTTGGGCACCGCTGCACCGAAACCACTGACCTACACAGAGAGGCGTTTTTCGAGCAAAACTTCTTGGCAAATCACTTCATTTGTGCTATGATAATGGATGTCCGAAGGCGGGCATCCATTATTATTTTCCGTTTCACTGCAAAAAGCAGAAGTATATGTTCTTCTGCGCGCCCAAATTGGCAGCCGGCCTTATGTTTGCACGTGAAAAGCTGCCCCGCCCTTTGTCCGCCCGAAAGGGCACTTACATTTGCGTCCGTAGCTCAGGTGGATAGAGCGTTCGGCTCCGACCCGGAAGGCCGCTGGTTCGAATCCAGTCGGGCGCACCAAAACGTGGCAGGATCTTGTATTTATAGGATCCTGCCTTTTTTGTAACTTTCTTAGCACATACAGTTTTCGTAATCATTTAGTACCGCTTATGTCCATTAGCCACCTATCGAAATGATTGAATTCAAAAATGTCCAGGTGTAAACTAATATTATATGATGTTAGAGGAGAATCGGGCATGACAATTGTAGAAGCAATAAAGGTAGTATTATCTCAGGCGCCTAACGGGCTTACATCCAAAGAAATATACGTTCAAATCGTTAAACAGAATCTTTATACTTTTGGTGCTAAAGACCCCATATCTGTCGTTAATGGACAAATACGCAAAAGGTGTTTAGGGCTCGACTTTCCTACTGCACATCCGGTTAAGATATTCAAAATTGTGGGGCGTCAAAACAACAAAAACAAGTTTGCTCTATTTGACCAAACACTCCCTCAAGTCCAGCCCCTTACTTATGAATGCGTAAAAAACACTGCTGAGGAACTGCCTGAAGAACGTATTGGTTCTGCAATAAAAGAGCATATTGCATCTATCAGACAACAAGTGCTAGATTGCATTTCAAATAATTCCCCAGAATTTTTTGAGCAGTTAGTTTTGGACCTTCTTCTTAAAATGGGCTATGGTTACGGAAAGCAAGCAGGTGTTGTTACCGGGCAACCACATGATGGCGGTATTGACGGCATAATTAGCGAAGACAAATTGGGGTTAGATTTAATCTATATTCAGGCAAAACGATATGCCCCTAAAAATAAAGTCGGTCGAAAAGAAATACAGGCGTTTATCGGAGCAATGGAGCACATTCAAAAAGATGTTTTCATTACAACATCAGAATTCACAAAAGAAGCTCTAGAATTTGCAAATAAGCAGCAGCAAAAGAGTATCAAGCTGGTTGATGGCGAATTTCTTGCTGAGCTCCTAGTACGGTACGAAGTCGGGGTGCTTCCTGCTCAGAACGTTAAAATATATAAAATTGATTCAGACTATTTCGGCATCTAATTCATTACAAGCAAAAACGGAGGTTCCCGATTTGATGTCCCCCGCTTCGGTTTTAATTAGTGGGCCGAAGTATACTGTTGCTTGTTACACATTTGCTAAATTCTATTACACAAAGAGAAGATAGGTTTACTATTATATTGTTTTTAACTTTTCCAAAATCACCTCATCCGCCGGGCAGAAGGCATACTGGTCGATCTCGCCCACGGTGATCCAGCGGATGTCGTTGTGCTCCAGCTTTTGGGGAACGCCCTCCCGGATGGCGGCGTGAAACAGGGTCAGGTGTACCGTCAGGTCCGGGTATTCGTGGGTCACCTCCATGAACACGTCACCCAAATCTAGGGTGACAGCCAGCTCCTCCCGGCACTCCCGGACGAGCGCCTGCTGCTTTGTCTCGCCCGGCTCCACCTTGCCGCCCACGAACTCCCACAGCAATCCCCGGGCCTTGTGGGCCGGGCGCTGGCAGATCATGAATTTGTCCTTGTTCCAGATCAAAGCCGCTACCACTTCGGTCATCCGCGCCATCTCCCCTCTTGTTACCTTCCATTATAGGTATACCGAAGACTTTCGGCAAGGCGCAATCACGCCTATTCGCCGGTCTGGGCCACGTTCCACACCCGCAGGCCCTGCTTTTGCGCATAGCGCAGGGTGTAGGCGGTGCCGTCGGTGGAGCGGGTACACCAGGCGATACAGCAGGAGGAGCCATCCACCAGATGCCGGTCGCGGGCCAGAAAGGCCTCATGGCCGGGCGTTTGGCAGCAGACGACCACCTTGTCTACCCTCGCCTCCACCACCGCCGCGCGGGCCTGCTGGGCGGGCGTCCAGCGGCTCTGATAGCCTGGGAACGGCTGCACCAGAATAATGCGTATCTGGGGTCGGCTCTCACGCAGCGCCAGTAGCTTCTCCGCCACCAGCGTATCAAAGCCCAGTGCGCCGCCCACGCCAAAGTAACGCATACCCTCCTCCAATAGCGGCTCCAGGCAGGCGTATACCCGCCGCCATATCTCCTCCTCTTGCCCTGCAGGCAGATTGCGATGCCCTGTGAAACAACAGGTAAAAGGCCGCTTGTCCATGACCTTATCCTCCTTCGAGATGCGTTTTGTGTTACATATTTGTTATATAAACAACACACCATTGTGCACCATAATAACTACAAGAAAATACTGGCGGAGGTGCAACATGGCGCAGGAGGACAAGTTTATCGTTCCGCACCGCAGACCGGCTGTGGGCAAGTCCACGGTGGTTTCGGTGCGTTTGCCGGACACGATGCTCACCAAACTGGAGGATGTGGCCGCCCAAACGGGCCGTACCCGCAACGAGCTGGTGCAGATGTGTATCGACTACGCCCTGGCCCGGCTGGTGATCCCCGAAGAATGACAAAAGCAGCCTCCCGGCAAGGAGGCTGCTTTCTGTTTTTGCGAGATGGTATTCGAACAAAAATTTCAGTCATTGATGGGCTTTCCGAACAGCACCGGGCGGCTCAAAAGGCTGGAACGGGCGGTACGAAGCCTGTATAATAGTAGTAAGGTCACTCGACCATCCGCTATGCAGACAGTTCACTCAAGACTTCATTCACAATCTGCCGGTTTGAAGGAGGATTTTCCATGCAGGATCGCTATACAGGCGACATCGGCGATTACGGCAAGCTGGGGTTGCTGCGCTGCCTCGCGGCGGCTGGGCTGCGGGTGGGAGTCAACTGGTATCGGACACCCGACGAAGACCACAACGAGGACGGGAAATTCACTCAGTATGTTCAAGCCTCGGGCCAAACCTCTTACCGACCATACGACCCGTTGTTGTGGGACTCGTTGGCGCAAATCGTAAATAGCGGGCAGCGGCGGGTGGAATCTCTGGAAACGCCCGACATTCTTGACGCTGTCTTTTATAACGAGCCCTTGGATTTTAGGAAAGTATCCTTCCGGGAACGCGAGGAAAAGCGCGCCGACTGGCACCGCCAGGCGCTGGCCGCGCTGGACGGCTGCGAGATCGTGTTTGTCGACCCGGACAACGGCCTGATGGTGCCTTCGGCCCGGCGAAGCAAAAAAAACAACAAATATGTCCTGCCAGAGGAATTGTTTGCCTACTATCAGCAGGGGGCCAGCGTCATCTACTATCAGCACAAAGCCCGCCGCCAGGACGGTTTTTACATAGACCAGCACAACAAGCTGTTGCAGGACGAGCGGGTACAAGGCGCGGAGGGGCTGGGGCTGAAATTCATCCGCACTTCTCTGCGGTATTACTGGTTCCTGTTGCACCCCGAGCATGCGGAAACCGTGCGGCAATGTATTGCTTCCCTGTTGGCCGGTCCATGGGGCGACTGTTTCGAACTGCGCTGACTGTAATTCAGGGGGATGCCCCAAGGAGATATTCATGAACCTCATCATCCTGTCCGACACCCACGGCCTGCTGCGGCCGGCGGTGCTGGAACTGCTGCGAAACGCTGACACCATTCTTCATGCCGGGGACATCAACTCCCAGACGGTGGTGGACAAACTCGCCTCCTTTGCGCCGCTGTATGTGGTGCGGGGCAACAATGACAAGGACTGGGCCGAGGCCATTCCCCACGACCTGATTGTCACCCTCGAGGGCGTGCGGTTTTACATGGTGCACAACAAAAAGGATGTGCCGGCGGACCTGACCGGGGCGGACGTGGTGGTGTTCGGCCACTCCCACAAGTACAGCGAGGAGCGGCGCGGGGACGTGCTGTGGCTCAACCCCGGCAGCTGCGGGCCGCGGCGGTTCCATCAGGAGATCACCCTGTTGCGAGCCGAAGTGACCGATGAGGACATCCGGGTGGAGAAGATTCTCATTCCCCATGAGGTGAACTAATGGAGCTGGGACTGACCTTTCCCTTGCAGCGGTTTTTACACCAAAAGCCGCCGCCCTACGGCAGCGAAGCCGACCGGCGGCTCTGCTGGGACTTGCACGTCATCCAGCTGCGGAGCCGCGACTGCCTGCTGGCCGTGCACTGTCACAGCCGGTACGCCTTTGTCCGTTTTGATGTGCCGGGGCTGCTCCGGGCCGACCTGACCGGGCTGTTCCGCGCCGGTCTGACCGACAGCCTGACCTCCGCCGGGTTTGGCCCGGCGCAGATCGAGGCATATCTGCAAGCGGCGGGTGAAGTGCGGCTCACCCGCACCCACGGACGGCGGGAGGTGGCTTTTCTCAACCGGGTCTGGGAGGACGTGCTGGCGCTGGACACCTGCCTGGACGCCGCCAGCGCCGCCCAGCCCATGCTGGACTGGGCGGTGAACGCCCGTCCCAGCCGGTGCGTGGGCTTTGAGGGATTGGCTCCCGCCGCGGAGCGTATCCGCGCATCGTTGAATCATGGATAAGTGCCGGAGGCTTCCGGCAGGAAGCGAAACAATCCCTGGCCCATTTAAAGCATAGGCTAGGGATTGTCTGTACGCCTCTTTACAACCCCATCGCCTCGCTGAACTTCTGCCCGGCGAGGCGCTTGTTTTTGTCAAAGGCATGGCTGTAGATGTCGAGCGTAGTGCTGGGCTGAGCGTGGCCCAGCAGGCCCGCCACCGTGCGCACGTCCACGCCCTGGGCGATCAGCATACTGGCGTTGGTGTGCCGCAGGCTGTGCACGTTCAGGTCGTCCGGCAGGCCGTTCTCCCGCAGGATCTTCTTGAAGCGAAAGGTGAAGGTGCAGGGCACCATAGGGTCGCCATTGGGCTGGCGAAACCGGTAGTCATCCTGTGTAAGTTCTTCACTCCCCTGCTGCCCTTTTTCCCATTGGCACTCCTTTTTCCAGGCGCGCAGCAGCTTGCACATTTCTTTGGAGAGATACACCACCCGCACTCCCGCCCGGGTCTTGGGTTTCTTGACTAGAATGGGCTGCCGACTCAATTTGACCACGTTTCTGCGGATGTGCAGCGCCCGCTGCCGCCAGTCGATGTCCGACCAGCGCAGGCCGCAGGCTTCGCCCCGGCGCATCCCGGTGGCGAGGATAAGTTTATAATATACCTCGTATTTCAGGCTCTGGTTCTTCAGCGCCGCGATGAGCCGCTGCACCGTTTTCTCATCCGCTACCGGCCGCTCTTTGGAAACGCCCTTCTTCTTATAGGCCCGCCATGCGGGGTTGTGGGTGATGTAACCGGCTTCCACCGCGTCGGACAGGATGCCGCACAGGCAGGAATGGATGCCCTCCGCCGTTTTCTCTGCCAGCGGGTCACCGGTGTTTTCGTTTTTCTTCCGGCGCATGGCATCATAGAAATCCCGGAGGATCTCCTTGTTGAGCTCTGTCAACTTGTAATGTCCAAGCGCCGGCAGGATGCGGCGGATGTCCTGCCTGTCGCGCACAAGCGTGCTGGCCGCCAGCTTTTTGGGTGCCACCTTCTCCAGCCAGATTTCGATGTATTTGGCCAGGGTGATGCTGCTGTCCACCGGATGACCGGGGGTATGCCTGACTTCCTGTTCATAGAGCATCGCCTGCTCGTTCAGCCACTTCTGCGTCTGCTTCGCCGTCAGGTCCTGGGGCGGGTGCACGGTCTTCTGTGCCGGCTTCAACCGGTTTCCCTGATAGTCGTACCCGCGGGACACCACCAGCAGATAGCTGTTCTCGCCGCGCTTCCGGATGCTTGCCATATTGACCACTCCTTTTGTGTTTTGGTACCACAAAGCATACCGACATCTGCGGCAGATAGCTATCACCAAACCCAACAAGAAATGTGTTCTGTATCTTCCCCCACCCTATCAACAACAACAGGGGCGACGGGTTTACCCGTCGCCCCTGTTTGTCATCCAGCAGAATCAGTTTGATTCGGCCTACTCCAAAGCCCAAGCTTAATCCATCGCCAGCATAAGGTACTCCTTCAGCACGAACCTAATTTATAAATTTTGCCTAGAATAATGTTGGCGTTTTAATTCTTTCTCCAATTCGCTATAAGCAAAGCACTTCCGTTTTATTCCTATGCTGTTTGCTGATGTGCGATAAAGAAGTAATAGAAGTGTAAAAAATTTTGCCGTTCCTATCCGGCACTTAGGGCTGTGTCGGATAGGTCGGGCGTTAGGCTTCGGGCAAGTCAATCTTGCCGACAAAGCTGTAATAAATCTCAATGTCCTGCCTGCGGGTGCCGTTCTCGTCATAGCTGCACTCATGCACGACGATTTTCTCAATCATTTCCCGCAAGAGGGTGGGGGTAAGTTCCTCAAAGGCAAGGTGCTTTCGGACAATCCCCATAAACTTTTCCGCGTTGACGGTGGCGGCCTGCGACTTGTCCAGTTCGGCCTGCAAAGCGGCGGCGCGGTCTTTCAGTTCCCGCTGTTCCTGCTCATAGTCTGCCGACAGTTCCATGAAACGCTCGTCGCTGATTTTGCCGTTCACATTGTCCTCATACAGCCGCTTGATAATGCGGTTCACTTCGGCAATGCGCTCCTGCGCCTGTTCAAGCTGCTTGGTGGCTGCGGCGGTCTTTCTCTTGCCGCCGATCTCGTTCTGCTGGATAAGCAGCTTCACAAAGCGGCTCTCATGCTTGGCGGCGTATTCGGTCACTTGCCGGAGATTGGAGAGGACACCGGCGGTCAACAGGTCGGTGCGGATAAAGTGTGCCGTACAGTCGCGGGTGCGCTTCTTGTAGCTGCCGCAGATGTAACAGTCCTGCTTGCGGTTCTTGTTCTGATACCGCTGCTGATACATCACATGGCCGCAGTCGGCGCAGAACAGCATACCGGAGAACAGCCCCACTTCATCATAGCGGTTCGGGCGTTTGCGCTGCTTGCGTAACTCCTGCACGCGCTCCCATGTTTCTCGGTCTATGATAGGCTCATGGTGGTTCTCAAAAACAGCCTGCTTCTCCACGGGGTTCTCTACACTGTGTTTGACCTTGTAAGAGGGCTTCTCCGTCTTGAAGTTTACCAGACAGCCGGTGTACTCCCGGTTTTCCAACAGGTGGACAACGGTATTTGTCGCCCACTTGCACTCATAGCCGGGGTGGTAGCGGCGGGTGCTGCCCGTCCTGCGGTATTCCAGCGTCCCCGGCGTGGGGATT
>OFMK01002432.1_pt1 | contig 10287 bp, 5 predicted proteins | sample 1541781 | NCBI WGS metagenome assembly OFMK01 (sample SAMN04209250, study PRJEB22552) | human gut metagenome | biome: gut; material: feces | host: Homo sapiens | place: USA: Oklahoma
TGCTTATTTCGTCCCTTGTGATGAAGCCACGCCTTCGATACGCCGTTTTTCAACCGCTCCTGATTATTCGGACTGGCCGTCCCCTGATAATAGCGCACCCCAGGAATAAATTCCGTCGGAGAATATTTCGACATATCATGCATAATACCCTGGTAGTAAAGACCTAGTTTAAAACAGCCTTTCGCGACTAAAATCTTATGTTTGGTAATGGTTTTCAAATGTCCAACAATATTCATAACTGCATCTGCTCCTCACGCCTGAACACTTTGCTATAAATTTCATCTTCACTTTCTATAATATAGCAAAAAGCCATACAAATGAAAAGCTTTTTCTTAAATTATTCTCGGAAACCCAAAGGAAATGCAAACCTTTTCATTAAAGGTTCGTATATCCCATCAATTGTTTGTCAACCTCTCTTGCTGCATCTCGTCCTTCTCGAATTGCCCATACAACCAGAGACTGACCACGGTGCATATCCCCTGCGGTAAAAACATTTTTTACATTGGTTGCAAAGCTCCCATCTGCAGTCTCCACATTGGTTCTTCCATTCACCTTTACTCCAAAAGAATCTGTCACATAAGCTTCGCTTCCCAAAAATCCCGCGGCAATTAATACAAGATCTGCCGGCACTGCTTTTTCGGACCCGGCAACTGGAACCATTGCCATTCTTCCGGTTTTTTCGTCTTTTTTGCTCTCCAACGTCACCAGAACTGCCCTGCACACTTCTCCTTTTTTGTTCATTTGAAACTCTTTTACTGTTGTCTGATAAATTCTCGGATCATGACCGAAAATTTCAATGGCTTCCTCCTGACCATAATCTGTCTTACAGACTCTCGGCCATTCCGGCCATGGATTCTTTTCCGAGCGCTGCTCCGGCAGTTTCGGCATCATCTCCAGTTGGGTAACACTTTTGGCCCCATGACGAATAGAAGTTCCAACACAGTCATTTCCTGTATCGCCGCCTCCGATCACAATGACATTTTTTCCTTTTGCAGAGATATATTTTTTATCCTTTAAATTGGAATCCAACAAACTTTTTGTCGTTGCCTTTAAAAAATCTACCGCAAAATAAATTCCTTTTGCCTCGCGCCCCGGAACCTCAATATTTCTCGGATGCGAGGAGCCGCAAGCCAGTATAATGGCATCATAATCTTTTTTTAACTGTTCCGGTTTCATGTCTTTTCCTACATCAACATTGGTTACAAAATGAATTCCTTCTTCTTTCATAATGTCTAGTTTTCGCTCTACAATATGTTTTTCCAGCTTCATATTGGGAATTCCATACATCAGCAGTCCGCCAAGACGATCTGAGCGTTCATAAACAGTTACCTCATGTCCTCGTTTGTTCAGGGAGTTGGCAGCAGATAAACCCGCCGGTCCAGAGCCTACCACTGCAACCTTCTTTCCGGTACGGAATTTTGGCGGTCTGGCTTTTGCAAGTCCTTCTTTATATCCATATTCCGCAATACTTAGCTCGTTGGCTTTGGAACACACAGGATCCCCGTTGAGTCCGCAGGTACAGGCATTTTCACAGAGCGCCGGACAAACACGTCCGGTAAATTCCGGAAAAGGATTTGTCTTTTTCAATCTTAAAAACGCCTGCTCCCAGTTGTCCGTATAAATTAAATCATTCCACTCCGGAATCAGATTATTTAACGGGCATCCCGATGCCATGCCGTTTAACATCTGTCCTGCCTGACAAAACGGAACTCCGCAGTCCATACATCTTGCCCCTTGTTTTTGCTGTTCTTCTTTTGATAACGGAATATGGAATTCATTAAAATGCTTGATTCGTTCCTTTGGAGCTTCAGCACGGGCATCTTCTCTACTATATTCTAAAAATCCAGTTGGTTTTCCCATAATTTCCTCCTAATTCTGTCCGTTTGCCTGCATATTAAAGGCTTCAATCTGCGCCTGTTCACTGCTCAATCCTCGTTCTTCCATTTGTACAATCAGATTCAGCATCTTCTTATAATCGTTCGGCATAATCTTCTTAAATTTTGGCAGGTAATCTCCAAAATTTTTCAAAATTTCTTTTCCTTTTGGCGAATTTGTATATGCCACATGTTCTTTCAACATATCTTTCAGTTCCATCACATCATATTTTGATGTAACATTTTCAATGGACACCATTTCCTTATTTAAATTCATATAAAGCTTGCTGTCTTCATCCAAAACATAAGCAACGCCTCCGCTCATTCCTGCCGCGAAATTCTTTCCGGTCGGTCCAAGAACCAGAACGCGTCCTCCAGTCATATACTCACACCCATGATCTCCAACACCTTCTACCACGGCTGTAACTCCGGAATTTCTGACGCAGAATCTCTCCCCGGCAATTCCATTAATATAAGCTTTTCCACTGGTAGCTCCGTATAAAGCCACATTACCTACGATGATATTATCCTCCGCCTTAAATTTCACACCTGTCGGCGGGCAAAGAATTAATTTCCCTCCGGAAAGTCCCTTTCCAAAGTAATCGTTGCTGTCTCCCATCAGTTGAAGCGTCAGTCCTTTCGGGATAAAAGCCCCAAAGCTCTGTCCTCCCGCACCGTTACATTTTACAACGTAGGTATCATCCTCCAACGTCTGTTCTCCCCATCTTTTTGTGATTTCTGCTCCAAATATGGTACCAAAGGTTCGGTCAATATTCGTGACATCCATCTGAATACTTTTCTTTTGTTTTTTCTCAAGCGCCGGCATAAATTCTTTCATCAGTATTTTCATATCCGCAGTTTTTTCCAGCTGGAAATCATAAACTTTCTTGTGATGATAATCCATTTTCTCTGTGGTTTTATACGTATGATCCAGAATTCTCGATAAATCTACATGCTTTTCTTCTGCCAGATGATTCGGTTTTAACAAATCAACGCGTCCCACAAGCTCATCCACCGTCGCAATTCCTAATTTTGCCATATATTCTCTCAATTCCTGCGCAATAAAATGCATAAAATTGATGACATATTCCGGTTTTCCTGCAAACTTTTTGCGAAGTTCCGGATTTTGAGTTGCAACTCCCACCGGACAAGTATCCAGATTACATACCCTCATCATAACACATCCAAGTGTGACAAGAGGTGCCGTGGCAAACCCAAACTCCTCAGCTCCCAACATTGCTGCAATGGCAACGTCTCTTCCACTCATCAGTTTTCCGTCTGTTTCTACAATGACTTTATTTCTCAAATCATTCATTAACAAATTCTGATGCGCCTCTGCAAGTCCCAGTTCCCAAGGCAGCCCTGCATTATAAATAGAATTTCTCGGTGCCGCCCCGGTTCCGCCGTCATAGCCGGAAATTAAGATTACCTGCGCTCCTGCTTTCGCCACCCCGGAAGCAATGGTTCCGACGCCGGCTTCAGATACCAGTTTCACAGAAATTCTTGCATCCCGATTTGCATTTTTGCAGTCATAAATCAGCTGTGCTAAATCCTCTATAGAATAAATATCATGATGCGGCGGTGGTGAAATGAGTCCTACACCGGCAGTAGAATGGCGGGTTTTCGCAATCCAAGGATAAACCTTTTTCCCAGGAAGGTGTCCGCCTTCTCCCGGTTTTGCTCCCTGTGCCATTTTAATTTGAATTTCTTTCGCACTGACCAGATATTCACTGGTTACACCAAACCTTCCGGATGCTACCTGCTTAATTGCAGAACAACGGTTCAGACCATCTCTTCCAACAGTTAAGCGTTCCGGTCTTTCTCCGCCTTCTCCGCTGTTTGACTTTCCTCCCAGAGTGTTCATGGCAATCGCAAGAGTTTCATGCGCTTCTCCAGAGATAGAACCGTAAGACATAGCTCCAGTTTTAAAACGTTTTACAATGGAATCGACACTTTCTACTTTTTCAATCGGAATACCTTTTTGAGGATAATCAAATTCCAGCAATCCTCTTAAATTTCCAGGCTCCAATTCCTCATTTATCATCGCTGTATATTGTTTAAACAGCTCATAGCTTCCGGTTCTTGCCGCAGTCTGCAGGGTATGAATCGTTCTTGGATTGTAAAGGTGCTGCTCTTTTCCGCTTCTGTATTTATGACTTCCCGCGCTTTCCAATGTCAAATCATTTTCCAGCCCAAGCGGATCAAACGCTGACGCATGGCGGGCATCCACATCCTTTTCCAGATCTTTTAAAGATATACCTTCCACACGGCTCACCGTATTGGTAAAATATTTATTTACAACATCCGTATTAATCCCTATGGCTTCAAAGATCTGTGATCCCTGATAAGACTGAAGCGTTGAGATTCCCATTTTGGATGCAATCTTTACAATTCCATGAAGTACTGCACTGGTATAATCTTCTACTGCCGCGTAATAATCTTTGTGCAGCATGTTCTCATCAATTAATTTCTGAATACTCTGCAATGCCAGGTATGGGTTTACCGCACACGCTCCGTAGCCGAGCAGTGTTGCAAAATGATGAACCTCTCTTGGTTCTCCGCTCTCTAAAATTAAGGCAACCGAAGTACGGCGCTTCGTCTTAATCAGATGCTGATGCATGGCAGATACCGCAAGCAGCGAAGGAATCGCAACATGATTTTCATCCACACCTCTGTCAGAAAGAATAATAATATTCGTTCCATCCCGGTACGCGCGATCTGCTTCCACAAACAAACGATCCAGAGCCTTCTCCAAAGACGTGTTTTTATAATAGGTAATCGGAAGCTCTACAACCGCAAATCCTTCTTTTTTCATTCTTTTGATTTTTAAAAGATCCGTATCGGTAAGAATCGGATTTTCTACCTTTAACACACGGCAGTTTTCTGGTGTTTCATCCAGAATGTTTCCTTCTTTTCCTACATATACCGTCGTAGACGTCACCAATTCTTCTCGAATTGCGTCAATCGGCGGATTGGTCACCTGTGCAAATAATTGTTTAAAATAATTAAACAATGGCTGATGACGATTCGACAAAACAGCCAGCGGCGTATCCGTTCCCATCGCCGAAATCGCCTCACTTCCATTGAGCGCCATCGGCTGAATTGCCGTTTTGATTTCTTCGTAAGTATAACCAAATGCCTTCAACTGTTTTTCCCGATCTTCTTTTCCATAAGCAGGAACGGATTCATTGGGTATTTTTAAATCCTTTAATTCCAACAGATTGCTGTCCAGCCATTCTCCGTAAGGTTCTTTTTTTGCATAATTTTCCTTCACGACATCATCGGCAATCACTTCCCCTTTTACAGTATCTACCAACAGCATTTTCCCCGGACGAAGCCGTTCTTTCACTACAATTTTTGTAGGATCAATGTCCAAAACTCCGATTTCAGAAGATAAAATCAACTGTCCATCGTCTGTAATATAATATCGCGAAGGACGCAGACCATTTCGGTCCAGCACTGCTCCTACTTGATCTCCATCCGTAAATAAAATAGAAGCAGGTCCGTCCCAAGGTTCCATCATCGTTGCATAATACTGGTAAAAATCTCGTTTTTCCTGTGTAATCACTTTATTATTTTCCCATGGCTCCGGAATGGTAATCATTACAGCACGAGGGAGATCCATTCCACTCATCACAAGAAATTCCAGGGTATTATCAAGTCTTGCAGAATCTGATCCGTTGGGATTTACCACCGGAATTAATTTATGCATTTCGTTTTTTAAATACTCAGATTCCATATTCTCTTCTCTGGCAAGCATTTTATCTGCATTCCCACGAATGGTATTAATTTCTCCATTATGCACAATAAAGCGATATGGATGCGCTTTTTCCCAGCTTGGCGTGGTATTCGTGCTAAACCTTGAGTGAACCAGCGCAATCGCGGATTCATAGGCCGGATCTTGAAGATCTTTAAAAAAGGTACGAAGCTGATCTACCAAAAACATTCCTTTATAAACAATGGTACGGCTGGATAGAGAAACCACATAGGATTCTTCATTGCTCTGCTCAAATACCTTTCTCGCAATATATAATTTACGATCAAACTCAAGTCCTTTTTTTACATTGGCGGGTTTTGCAACAAACCCTTGTAAAATCTTCGGCATACATTCCACTGCTTTCTTCCCCAGAACTGCCGGATCGTTGGGAACCTCCCGCCATCCAAGGAATGTCATACCCTCTTTCTCAATAATAATTTCAAACATTTTCTTTGCCTGACGCAGCCTTAATTCATCTTCCGGAAAAAAGAACATTCCGATGCCGTATTCCCTCTCTCCGCCAATGGCAATTCCGGCTTCCTGACAGGCTTTTTCAAAAAACTTATGAGAAATCTGCAGCATAATTCCCACACCGTCTCCGGTTTCTCCGGAGGCGTCTTTTCCTGCTCTATGCTCCAATGTCTCAACAATTTTCAATGCATTGTCAACCGTTTGGTGATTTTTTCTTCCTTTGATATTTACACAGGCTCCGATCCCACAGTTATCGTGCTCAAAACTTGAATCATACAATCCAAATTTTTGATTTGTCTGTCTCATCATTCTCATTCTTCCTTTCTGTGCTGCCTTCTTACTTTGCTGTTCCTAATCATACAAAACTCTTTTCTATTTGTAAAGTATTTTTTTCTTAAGTTTTCAGTTTATTAGTTTTTATATGATTTTTGATTATATTATCAGATATTATATAGAATTTTCTCTTATTTTCTTAAATTCATGTTTAAATTATAACTTAACAAAACATAGATTCCTCCATACTTATTGTACTCTTTTCTATTTTATATTATACTGTAATAGTCTTGTCTTACATTTTATGACAAGATATTTGAAAACAAACAGAAAAGTGAGGTCATACTTTATTATGGAACAAACAAACACTGCAAACCCGTTGGGAACCGAAAAAATCAGTGCGCTTCTTGTTCGTTTTGCAATCCCCAGCATTATCGCAATGTTAGTCAGCGCTCTGTACAATATGGTTGATCAGTTTTTTATCGGAAGAAGTGTCGGAATGCTTGGAAATGCCGCAACGAATGTTGCTTTTCCTCTGGTCATTACCTGCACTGCCATCGCGCTTATGTGCGGCATCGGAGGCGCTGCAAATTTTAATCTTTGTATGGGGCGAGATGAAAAACAGCAGGCTGCAAAATTTGCCGGAAATGCAATTACTATGCTGTTCTCTCTTGGATTGTTTTTATGTCTGATTACCCGTTTCTTTCTGAAACCAATGATGGGGCTTTTCGGAGCCACTCCGGATGTTATGGGATACTCTCTGATTTACACAGGCATCACCTCCTTCGGTTTTCCGTTTTTAATTCTTACAACCGGAGGAACAAATTTAGTCCGTGCAGATGGAAGCCCCAGATTTTCCATGGTCTGTACTCTGACAGGAGCCATCATAAATACAATCCTTGATCCTTTGTTAATTTTTACCTTTGATATGGGCATTGCCGGCGCCGCCTGGGCAACAGTCATCGGACAGGTCGTTTCCGGAATTATGGTCATCGCATATCTAAGAAAATTTCGTACGGTGAAATTAACCAGAGAAACCTTAACGCCTTGTAAAGAAAAAGTCTCAAAGATTATTTCTCTTGGAATGGCGCCCTTTTTTAATCAGGTTTCTTTAATGGTTGTCCAGATTGTTATGAACAACATTTTGATTCATTATGGCGCAAAATCTTCGTACGGAAGTGATATTCCTCTGGCATGCGCTGGAATTATCACAAAAATCAATATGATATTTTTCTCCATCAACATCGGAATTTCTCAAGGACTTCAGCCGATTATCAGTTACAATTACGGAGCCAACAAATTAAAACGTGTCAAGGAAGCCTATTTGAAAGCCGCTTTTGCCGCAACAGCGATCAGCACTGTATCTTTCCTCTGTTTTCAATTATTTCCGAGACAGATTATTGGGATTTTTGGTTCAGAGAGTGAAGCGTACTTTCAATTTGCAGAAAAATTTTTCCGTATCTTCTTATTCTGTACATTCATCAACGGTCTTCAGCCGATTACCTCCAATTTCTTTACCGCGATCGGAAAGGCAAGCCGCGGTATTTTCCTGTCTCTAACCAGACAGATTCTTTTTCTTTTGCCGCTGATGATTGTGCTTCCAATCTTTATGGGAATTGAAGGCGTTATGTTCTCTGCTCCAATTGCGGACGCCATTGCTGCCATTTGTGCAATTACTTTTGCCTTCCGCCAAATCCGGACATTTTCGCGCCACGAAGTATCCTGATAGTATAAAACAGGGAAATGGAATGATTCCTAAAAACCATTCCATTTCCCTGTTGATCTTTTTGCTTTCATATGCTCCGCGCATTCAGCTGAGTTTTTTAAAAAGTGACATCCTTCCCATAATAAATGCATTCTAAGACTTTTTCCATATCTTCGACAGACGTCTCTCTAGGGTTAGAACCTGTACAGGCATCTCCCACAGCTCTCTCTGCAATCATATGTTTCTTTTCTAAAAATTCTTCCTCATTTACTCCAAAATCTTTTAAATTGGATACAATATCAAGACTTGCTCTCAATTCCTGCACTGCCCGAATTAGCGATAACGTTAACGCTTTATCTGTGACTCCCGGAAGCCCAAGCTTTCTCGCAATCATTGCAAAACGGTCTTCACATACCTTCGCATTAAATTGAATCACATACGGAAGATAAATTGCATTGGCGCAGCCATGCGGAATATGACCGGTATCAAAAACAGCTCCCGTCTTATGCGCCAGCGAATGTACAATTCCCAATAACGCATTGGAAAATGACATTCCTGCCAGACACTGTGCAATATGCATATTTCCTCTTGCCTCCATATCTCCCTCATAAGAAGCTTTAAGATGATCGAAAATCATCTCAATTGCCTGCAACGCCAACGGGTCAGAAAACGGGGAATGCAATCCCGCCACATACGCCTCAATTGCATGCGTGAGGGCATCCATTCCGGTATGCGCTGTTAATGTCTTCGGCATAGTCTCTGCCAGCGCAGGATCAACAATTGCAACATCCGGTGTAATTTCAAAGTCCGCCAACGGATATTTAATTCCCGCACTGTAATCAGTAATTACAGAAAATGCCGTTACCTCCGTTGCCGTACCAGAGGTGGATGGAATCGCAATAAAAGTTGCTTTGCTGCGAAGCGGCGGAATCGTAAATGGATCTTTGATATCTTCAAACGTTGTTTCAGGATGCTCATAAAACACCCACATAGCCTTAGCCGCATCAATCGGGGAACCTCCTCCCATCGCAATAATAAGGTCCGGCTCAAACTCCCTCATCTCCTGTGCGCCTCTCATAACCGTTTCCACAGAAGGATCCGGCTCAATGCCCTCAATAAGCTTTGTCTCAATTCCTGCCTCTTTTAAATACCCGATCACCTGATCCACAAAACCGAAACGTTTCATAGATCCTCCTCCCAGGCATAATACTGCTTTTGTCCCTTTGATTGTCTTTAGTGTCTCAAGTGCTCCTTCGCCAAAGTACAAGTCTCTTGGTAACGTAAATCTTGCCATAACAACATCTCCTTCTATTCCTCTGTTGCTAATGTACAGTTACAGTTTAGGAATTCTCCTTGTATTCTATTATACATTTTTGTTAAAATTTTATCAATACCTTTTATGAGTTTTCCAAATATTCCTGCAGTCCCCGATTCCGAAGTTTGCACGCCGGACATTCGCCGCATCCGTCTCCCATGACGCCATTATAGCAAGTCAGCGTCTCATTCCGAATGATATCAAAAACTCCCAGACGATCTGCCATTGCCCAGGTCTCTTTTTTATCAATCCACATCATTGGCGTAATAATCTCAAAGTCATAATCCATTGCCAGTGTCAGCGTCGTTTCTAAGGATGAAATAAAGACATGGCGGCAATCTGGATAACCGCTGAAATCACTTTGTGATACTCCGGTAACCAAAATATGAATTCCTCTCTGTTTTGCAAAAACTGCTGCAAATGTTAGAAAGAGCATATTTCTTCCGTCTACAAAGGTATTGGGAGTTCCCTCTTCCGGCGCGTCATGATCCACTTCAACATCTGTTCTGGTCAGCGCATTGGGTGCTAATTGGTTTAAAAGTTCCATATTTAAAACATGATGCTCAATTCCGTGATTCTTACATAACGTTCGGGCGCACTCCAGTTCCAGATGATGTCTCTGTCCATAGTCAAAGGAAATAGCAAGGACTTCCTCATATTTTTGCTTTGCCCAAAACAGACATGTGGTACTGTCTTGTCCTCCGCTGAAAATTACCAAGGCTTTTGTTGGTTTTGACATCTCTATTTTCTCCCTTCTTTTATTTTCCTGCCTGCATCATAAAATGCCATTTTAATGTATCATCTTTTTCAAAAGCGCCGCGAAGCGTTGTTGTCACTGTTTTTGCATTTTGCTTTTTAATTCCTCTGGCGCTCATACAGCTATGACACCCCT
>OFMK01002440.1_pt1 | contig 10244 bp, 11 predicted proteins | sample 1541781 | NCBI WGS metagenome assembly OFMK01 (sample SAMN04209250, study PRJEB22552) | human gut metagenome | biome: gut; material: feces | host: Homo sapiens | place: USA: Oklahoma
GAAACAGCCAGCGTATCCAATTCTCCGCAGGAGCGCCCCACGTTTTCAAGCAGCCCCTGCACCATGGGAAGCAGGGTTTGGCTGTGGGTCTGCTTGGTGTTCACGTAGTATTCTCCCAACAGTTTGCCGTCTTCCACAATCGCAGCCGAAGCAGCAGCGGCAGAGGAATCGATCCCCAATGTCAGCATGGTACGCCCCCTCCTTTCCATCCGTCAATGGTGATGACCCGATCCTGCTGGGTTTTCCCTGGGCGGATATCGATGGAGATCACCGTTTCCGGCAAAGCCCCCGCAATATTCTCGCTCCACTCGATGACCAGCACGCAATCGGTGTCCAAATAGTCGAAAAAGCCTGTGGAGTACAGGTCATCCCAGTTCCCCACCCGGTACATATCAAAATGTTCCAGCGTGAGCCGGCCCGAATACTCATTGACCAGGGCAAAGGTGGGGCTGGAAACCACATCCCCCGCGCCCAGTCCTAGGGCAAGCCCCCGGGTAAAGGCGGTCTTCCCCGCCCCCATGCCTCCGGTAAAAGCGATCACTTCCCCACCCTTTAAATCCTGGGCCATACGCTGGGCCAAGGCAGCGGTTTCCTCTGGGGAATGGGTGATAAACTGTTCCGCCATATCAGAACAGGCCGTGGATCACCGCATTGTCATCCACGTCGATCTTCTCAGCAGCAGGAACCTTGGGCAGGCCGGGCATGGTCATGATCGCGCCGGTTTCCACCACTACAAAGCCTGCGCCTGCGGCCAGACGCACCGAGCGCACGTTGACCACAAACTCGGTCGGACGGCCGAGCAGCGCCGCGTCGTCGGACAGGGAATACTGGGTCTTGGCGATGCACACCGGCAGATGGCCGTAACCCATTTCGGTGATGTTGGCGAGTTCCTTGTGTGCCGCCGGGGCGATGGTCACGCCGAGCGCACCGTAGATATCCTTGGCGATTTTGCGGATCTTATCCTCGAGCGGAAGCTCGTCCTCGTACAGCATATGGAAATCTGCCTTGCCTTCATCCAGAACAGACAGAACTTCGTTTGCCAACGCCTCGCCGCCTTCGCCGCCCTTGGCGAATACTTCGGACAGGGCCACGCGCACGCCGCGTGCGGCGCAGTGCGTACGGATGAAATCCATTTCCTCCGCCGTGTCGGATGGGAACGCATTGATCGCTACAACGACCGGCACACCGAACTTTTTCATGTTATCCAGATGCGCGTCCAGATTGCAGATACCGCGCTCCAGTGCGGTAAGGTTGGGGGTATTCAGCTCGGCCTTGGGAACGCCGCCGTTGTATTTGAGCGCGCGCACCGTTGCCACGATGACCACGCAGTCGGGGGCAAGGTCGGCCTTGCGGCACTTGATGTCCATAAATTTCTCTGCGCCGAGGTCAGCGCCGAAGCCGGCTTCGGTAATGGCGATATCGGACAGCTTAAGGGCAAGCTTGGTTGCCTGCACTGAGTTGCAGCCGTGCGCGATATTGGCAAACGGGCCGCCGTGCATCAGGCAGGGGGTGCCTTCAAGCGTCTGCACCAGATTGGGCTTAATGGCGTCGCGCATCAGTGCGGTCATAGCGCCTTCGGCGTGCAGGTCGTGCGCGTAGATCGGCTCGCCCGCATAGGAGTAGGCGACCAGAATATCGCCGAAACGCTTTTTCAGATCTTCCAGATCTGCTGCCAGACACAGGATCGCCATGATTTCGCTGGCAACCGTGATCATGAAGTGGTCTTCGCGCGGAACACCGTTGACCTTGCCGCCCAAACCGATGGTGATGTTGCGCAGGGCGCGGTCGTTCATATCCATTACGCGGGTGAAGATAACGCGGCGGGGGTCGATCCCCAACGCATTGCCCTGCTGCATGTGGTTATCCAGCATAGCGCACAGCAGGTTGTTGGCCGCAGTGATGGCGTGCATGTCGCCGGTAAAGTGCAGGTTGATATCCTCCATCGGAACAACCTGTGCATAGCCGCCGCCGGCAGCGCCGCCCTTGATGCCGAATACCGGACCGAGCGAAGGCTCGCGCAGTGCGATCATCGCTTTTTTGCCGAGCCGTACCATGGCCTGCCCGAGGCCGACGGTCGTGGTGGTTTTGCCCTCGCCGGCGGGGGTGGGGTTGATGGCGGTGACCAGTACCAGTTTGCCGTTCGGCCGGTCCTGCACCTTGCCCCATACATCGGCGGATAATTTGGCTTTGTACTTGCCGTAAAGCTCAAGGTCGTCTGCGTCCAGCCCGGCGGCAGCGGCGACCTCGGTGATCGGGCGCATTTGGCAGCCCTGTGCGATTTCGATATCAGACAGCATAACAGTTCCTCCCGTGCATTTGATTGCACTGCTATTATAGCAATGTTCTGCCAAGTTTTCCAGCATTACCGGCGAAAATTTTGCCGAAATTGTTACTCGAAATAGCGCGCTTCCTGTGGTAAAATATAAGGTAATCGAAATCTTGAAGCAAGGAGGGCCGGCATGGATGTTTTGAAGTCCGTCGGGCATTATATTAAAAACACCGATCTGTATTTGATCGTTCTTTCCCTGCTGTGCACGGGGTACGGCATGGTGCTGATTTATTCGGCTACACTCAACCCGGTTACATGGCAGGATGGCAGCACCCGCAACCTGTTTGTGCAGGGGGCAGCGGTGGTGATCGGCTTGGGCGCATTTGTTATTATGAGCCTGATTGATCTGGAGACCATGAGCGGTTGGTGGAAAATTTTTGTGCTGGGTAATATCGGCTTGCAGATGCTGCTGTTTACGCCGCTTGGCATGGAGGTGAACGGTCAGCGCGCTTGGCTTGATCTGAAGGTGACCAGCCTGCAGCCGGGCGAGCTTGGCAAATTGATTTTTATTTTCACGTTGGCCGCCCATATTTCAGAGATCCGTGACCACATCAGCGAGTGGCGCGGCCTGTTTGTGATCGGTTTGCACACGCTGCTCATGATGGGCGCGGTGGTTATCAGCTCGGGGGACACCGGTATGGCGATCCAGTATTTGATGATCGCGGTCATCATGCTGTTTGCAGCCGGACTATCGCTCAAGTGGCTGGCGATCGGTGGGGTGCTGGGCATCATCAGTGTGCCGGTGCTGTGGAATTTTGTGCTGCAGGATTATCAGATCAAACGTATCCTCGTGCTGTTTGATCCTTCGATCGATCCGGATCTTGCACGGCAGACCACTTACGGCAAGATCGCCATCGGCTCGGGGCAGATCTCAGGGCAGGGGCTGACACAGGGCACAATGACGCAGATGCAGCGTGTGCCGGAGAACCAGACCGACTACATTTTTTCGGTAGCGGGGGAAGAACTGGGGCTGATCGGCTGTATGCTGATCATTCTGCTTCTGACGCTGCTCATCCTGCGGCTGTTTTATATTTCCTACCGCGCTTCGACGAGCTTTTCCGCTTTGCTGGCGGTGGGAGTAGCCGGTATGTTCCTGTTCCAGACCTTTATGAATATTTTTATGAATGTCGGCCTGCTGCCGGTTATGGGATTGACGCTTCCGTTTTTCTCCTACGGCGGTACTTCGGTGGTGACGATGTACGCCGCGCTCGGGATCGCGGCAGGCGTCCGGATGCGAGAGAAGCCGAGTTGGCTGCAATAACCCATGGAAAAGCAGGACGGTGCTTTCTGCCTGCCGGCATGGGGTAATGCCAAATGAAGTTGCATATGAAAAAATCCGCCTTTTGGGCGGATTTTTTATGTGATGTACCGGTCTGTCTGCCGGTTGCCGATCATCCGGCATTATCGCCTTCTTCGACGCTGGTAGTTGGTGTTTTTGTAACGGGAGCGCATCTGCTGCCGCTGCCGGCGGCGGCGCATCCCGCCGAACGTCAGGTTGAACAGGATGTACAGCACAAGGAATACTGCCAGCACGATCAGGATGATTTTGAAAACCGATCCTTGGAAAAAATGGCTGAGCTTGTCCGAATAATAAAGCACACGGCTGAGCGTTACATCATTCAGGGCAACCAGCTCGACCGTGCCGTAGCTGGTACCGTTGTAGGAGTAGGTGATGCTGCCGACAACATCGCCTGCGCTGATGGGTGCATCTACACTTTCGGGGATATTTGGCTCAATCGTGAGCGTATCCAGCTCCAGATCCTTGGGCAGCAGTGCAACCAGATCGTTTTTAACCGTCAGCACCAGCTCGTCCGTATCCGTGGAAAGGCGCACCGCGGTATGCGCCAGTGCATCGCCTTGATGCGCCAGCGTTTTGGAGGTAAAGTTTTCAAAACCCCACTGGAACAGCGCCTTGGTATCGGTAAAGCTGGCGGGGATCTCGTGGTAGGCAAGCGAATGGTCATCGCATCCCATCACAACCGAATACAACTTGGCATCTCCGTATTCCGCATAGCCGACAAAGCAGTTGCCCGCCTGCGAGGTGTTGCCGGTTTTTACGCCAAGGCAGCGGTTGTAGGCATATTCCGCATAGGAGCTGAGGATCAGCTTGTTGGTGGTTAAGATGGTACGTTCTTCGTGCATATTGGTTTTTGCCATGCGGTGCTGCACGGTGGATACGATATCGCGGAAGGTTTCGTCCTGCATGGCGGCGTAGGCGATTTTATACAGGTCGCGTGCGGTGGTATAGTGGTCATCCCCGTGCAGGCCGCAGGGGTTGGAAAAATGCGTGCCGGTACAGCCAAGCTCCTGTGCACGCTGGTTCATCAGGTTGATGAATTCCTCATACGTGCCGCCGACATGCCGGGCCAGCATATACGCGGCCTCGTTGGCGGAGGGCAGCATGAGCGCATACAGCAGATCTTCCACAGTGACGCGCTCGCCTTCCTTGATGTTAGCGGTGGAGCTGTCCGCCGAAAGGAGCTCGAAGTCCGAGGCTTCGGCGGTAACCGTTTCGTTCAGGTCGCTCACACGCTCGAGCGTGATCAGCGCGGTCATGATTTTGGTTGTGGATGCCGGGAAGCGGCGCTCATCCGCATTTTTCTCATATAGCACCATGCCGGAATCCGGGCTGATCAGCAGGGCGGCTTCGGCGTTGGTTGCCGGCGCGTCGGAGCCGGCGGCAATAACGTTGGTGCTGTTGGTCGCGCCCGGCCGGGCAGTATCTTTGCCATTTTCGCCGGTACCGTCTTGCTCGCCGGTATCGGTTTCGGCAGAGACGGAGGTGTCGTTTTCGTCCTCCGGCGCGGCAAGGGCGCACGGCAAGGGTATCGTGGTAAGCAGCAGTACGGCGCACAGCGCCAGCGCAGGTATGCGGCGCAGCAGGTCATTTGGTTTCATCATTATCCCCCAGTGAGAAGTCAGCATCGGTAAAATGACCGCGCAGCGCTGCCGGTTTGGGCGGTATACGGCGCAGCGGATCATAGCGGAAGGCGCGGCAGTGATCGGCGCCGTCCACGACGCCGCGCCGCCGGCAGACGATGCGTTGTCCATCCGCTAATGGCACACCGTGCGCACAATATGTGCAGCGTGGTTCGATATCTTTTCGCAGCAGCTTTTTCAGCCTCATGCGGGGGTCACTCCCATCTGTTTGATCAGGGCTGTACGAAGAAAAGTGTATAGCCCGTATACTGTGACCCATTATACCGTATTTTCCGCCCTTTTTCCAGTGTAAATTACAAACAGCATGGTCGCTCCGGCAAAAACAGCCGGAAGAACGGGGGGTACGGCAGCCGGAGGACAGTTGGGGGCAAAAACGGTCAGTGCAGTGGGCGACAGGCGGCAGATTCCCGCGGTAAGTGCTGCGGCGATTGCACCGTGCAGCAGCTTGGCAGCAGTCAGCCCGGTGACCGGAAGGCCGCAGGGCGCGGCAATCGCCCGGATCTGGAAATGCACAGCCAGACCGCCGAAGCCCAGCAGAAAGGAACATAGCGTCAGCCGTGCCCCGGCAGACAGCGGCAGGGACGGCATAAGCATCAGGCCGCGCGTCAGTTCGATCAGTCCGGGAGCGATAGAGCCGCCGGGCAGCAGGCCGAACAGTGGGTTCAGCAGCTGCAGCAGGATGGAAAAGGCGGTGAGAAAAGCGGTTACAGTCAGAGCAGTGGCAGCCGCCTGCTGTACAGCGGCGCAGAAGGCGGCTGCGAAGCGCTCATGCGGGGCGTGGACGGCAGAAGCGGGAGGGCGTGCTGCTGCGCTGTCCTGACGGGCGATAATCAGTCCGGTAAGGGCGGCAGCCAGCAGATGGATGCCGTACAGCAGTGCGCCGGTACGTGCGCTGCCGCATACATGCAGGCCGACCAGCCCGATGCAAAATCCCGGACTGGCACAGTTGCAGAAGGTGTTGACGCGCGCCCCGTCCTCCGGGGAGAGCCGTCCCTGCCGAACCAGTTCTGCGGTTGTAGCCGCACCGACCGGATAACCGCCGGTCCAGCCGAGCAGCACGGCGGCTGCCGCTTCCCCCGGCAGACGGTACAGCCGTGTGAGCGGGCGTGCGGCCAGACGGCTGAGCACATCTGCTGTACCGCTGCGCACGAGCAGAGCCCCGCTTAGGAAAAAGGGGAACAGCGCCGGCAGGGCGGTATGCGCGGCAAGGGACAGACCATCGTGCACCCCTGCGGCGCAGTCGGCGGGACGCAGCAGAAAAACAGCGCACAATACAACGGTCAAAAACAGATTCATGCCGATCACCTCGATAAAAGAGCCTATGCCGGGCAGGCAAGTTTGATGACCGTGCCGCATACAATGGCGGGGACAGAGGAGGGATCACATGGGTATGGAGGGTCTTGGCGCAGAACTGCTGGAGGAGCTGCACGGCGGCGGACGGCCGCGCGTGGAGATCATCGGCAACAGCCGGGTGGTGGTGGAAAACCACCATGGGATTCAGGAGTACGATGAAAATGTGCTGCGTGTCAAGTGCAGCGGCTGTGAGGTATGCATTATGGGGAGCGGGCTGGCGCTGGCTGCGCTCTCGCTGGATGAACTGGCGGTGACGGGTACAATCGTATCCGTGGCGTATACCACGGCGGAGGAACGCGCATGATCGGCAGGCTTTGGCTGCTGGCACACGGGCAAGTGCGCGTGCGGGTGACAGGGGCGAGCCTGCCGCGCTTTCTCAACCTGTGTGCCCGGCACAGCCTGATCTTGCGCCGCATGAAACGCACGGCGTGGAATGAATTGTATGCGACCCTGTCGGTCGGGGATTTCCGCCGGCTGCGGCAGCATATGGGGCGTACCGGCTGCCGGGTGCATATCGTGCGGCGGCAGGGCGCCCCTTTCTGGATAGAGCGCCTGCGTCCCCGGGTCGTATTGTGGGGGGGTCTGCTGCTATTGATTGCGCTGTACGGGGTGATGTATACCCGTCTCTGGGCGATCGAAACCCGGATCGATCCTCGTCTGCCGGCGGCGGAGATCATGTGTCAGCTCGATACACTGGGCGTGCGGATCGGTGCGCCGCTGCGGGCGATCGATGTACCGGCGATCCGCTGGCGCATGCTGCAATGGCAGCCGGATATCACGTTTTTCGCGCTGAATATACGGGGGAACAGCCTGACGGTTGAGGCTGTGGGGCGGAAAACACCGGAAGAACTGCTGGATCAGGACGCGGTCGTCAAAGTGGTCGCATCCCGCAGCGGTGTGGTGCGCACGGTCCGCGCGCTTGAAGGGCAGCCGGTGGTGCAGCCGGGGGATGCAGTATCCGTAGGGGATACGCTGATCAGCGGGCTGGTGCCGCCAACACGCGAAGGAGGCGGGTATCATTTGGCGCATGCGCGCGGGACGGTGGAGGCGTATACTGCGCATACGGTGCAGGCGGCGCGCCCTTTGCAGATGGCGAAAAAACAGTATACCGGTAAGGTGCGGCGGCAATATGCGCTGGTTATGGGAAATAAACGGTTAAATTTATATATTGGGAGTGGAATTGCGGGGGGGACTTGTGATAAAATAATAGAAACACGGACACTGCGTCTGTCTGACAGCGTGGTGTTTCCGGTTTCGCTTGTCATACAGTCCTTTGCATTTTATGAACGCGAAACGGCAGCGCAGACCGTGGATGCGGTGCGTGGACAGATGCTCTCCCGCGCGCTGGGCGCTGTAACGGAAGAGATAGACGGTACGGTGACGGATCACACCGAAACGCTGTGCGAGGAAAATGGCGCGGCGGTATTGCGGATGACCGTGCATGCGGTGGAGCAGATCGGCGCGGAAGCATTGGATGACAGCACGATCCCGGAGGAGACGGCAGAGGATTTGCCGTAAGTATAGAGAAACAGGTAGAAGGAAAGCAGGGAAAGAATCATAGAACAGACGATACAGATAGAGCAGACCGAACTGCTGATGGCAGTCTTTGGGGCATTTGATGAAAACATCAAGCTGATCGAACGTGAGCTGGGTGTCTCCGTGATCATCCGGGGAACCGAGCTGAAGCTGACGGGAGAGGCGGCGGAGGTCGATTTGGCGGCGCACACCATTGGTGCGTTGCTGTCGATGGCCGGCCGCGGCGAGGCGATCGGAACCCAGACCGTGCAGTACGTGATCGGTCTGGCGCGCGATGGGCGCGAGAGTGAAGTGCATACCATGAGCCGGGATGTGCTCTGCATCACGGCTAAGGGAAAGCCGGTCAAAGCTAAAACACTGGGACAGAAAAAGTATATGGAAGCGATCCGGAAAAACACGATCGTGATGGGCGTCGGCCCGGCGGGTACCGGCAAAACCTATCTGGCGGTTGCGGCGGCAGTTGCGGCGTTTCGGGATAAACGGGTCTCCCGCATTATCCTGACGCGTCCAGCGGTCGAAGCAGGCGAAAAGCTCGGCTTTTTGCCGGGGGATCTGCAGAGCAAGGTGGATCCTTACCTGCGTCCGCTGTATGACGGCTTGTTTGATATGCTGGGGGCGGAAAATTTCGCCAAATATCAGGAGCGCGGTTCGATCGAGGTAGCGCCGTTGGCCTATATGCGCGGCCGCACGCTGGATGACAGTTTTATCATTTTGGATGAGGCGCAGAACACCACGCCGGAGCAGATGAAAATGTTCCTTACCCGGTTGGGGTTCGGCTCACAGGCAGTCATTACGGGCGATATTACGCAGGTCGATCTGCCGGACGGCAAACAGTCCGGTTTGAAAGAGGCGCTGCGTGTGCTGAGCGGCGTGGAAGGGATCGCCCAGTGTTACCTGACAGAAAAGGATGTGGTGCGCCATGAGCTGGTGCAGCGCATTGTAAAGGCCTATGCGGAATATGAAAGCCGGAAGGGGAAAGGGAAACCGCCGGAGAACCGGCATCCCGCCTTGCGGCGAAAAGGGGGATAAGCAGCGGTGAAGCACCAGATCAACATTGGGTTTGATACCGAAGTGGAGGATGCACCGGCGGTCAGCGATCTGATCCGCACCTGCGCGGAGCGTGTACTGGCAAGCGAACAGGTGCCGTTTGACGCGGAAATCGACGTTACGGTTGTGGATGCACAGACCATCCGGCAGATGAATGCGGAATACCGGGACAAGGACGCAGTGACCGATGTGCTTTCTTTCCCGATGTATGCGTTTTTGAACGGTGTGCCGCAGGAGGAACCGGAGCCCGAGCCGGATTCCGGCTGTGTGATGCTGGGTGATATGATTCTGTGCTACACGCGTGCGGTCGAGCAGGCGGCGCAGTTCGGTCATTCCCCTGCGCGGGAGTGCGGCTATCTGACGACACATTCGGTGCTGCATCTGCTGGGATATGACCACGAGCGGGGAGAGGCGGACACGCGCCTGATGCGCGCCAAGGAGGAGGACAACCTTTCCTTCCTCGGCCTGACAAGAGATGAGCCATGAAGAAAAATATCCGAAAACTGCATGAGAGCTTTCTGCACGCCTTTCGCGGGCTGGGGCTGTGCATCCACGGAGAACGCAACTTCCGCGTGCATCTCACCGCGGCGTTTTACGTTACGGTATTTGCGCTGATGGGACGCGCCGGTGCGGTGGAAGCGGCCTGCCTGTGTATTTGCTTTGGGCTTACCATGGGCGCGGAGCTGATGAATACTGCGATCGAGCGGCTGTGCGACCGGCAGGCCAGCGGATACGATGGTTTTGTCCGCAATGCCAAGGACATTGCGGCGGCAGGCGTGTTCATCTGTGCGGCGGCCTGTGCGGCGGTGGGCGTGTGTATTTTTCTGGGGCGCGGAGTGCTGTGGGCCGCGCTGGCGTTCCTGACAGCTCATGCATGGGTAGCGGCGGTGCTGCTGGCAACTGTACCGGCGGCGCTGTGGTTCGTGTTCCGGTATGGAAGGATTCAATGAAGAGCGATAGCAACAGAGTAAGAATAATGGAGAATAGTGTGAAAGTAAGCAACGTTCCAGCACAGAGGTCAAAAAGGCGCAGAAAGACG
>OFMK01002445.1_pt1 | contig 10225 bp, 7 predicted proteins | sample 1541781 | NCBI WGS metagenome assembly OFMK01 (sample SAMN04209250, study PRJEB22552) | human gut metagenome | biome: gut; material: feces | host: Homo sapiens | place: USA: Oklahoma
GCCTCTTTGACAGCAAAAGGATCTGCCATATGGCAGATCCTTTTGCTGTCAAAGTAAAAAAACTTACTGTTTATTCTTAATGTATTCATCCATTGCCGCGGCGGCGCGCTTGCCTGCGCCCATGGCAAGGATAACCGTGGCCGCACCGGTAACGGCATCGCCGCCGGCGAACACACCATCCTTGGAGGTGATGCCGTGCTCGTCATCTGCAACGATGCAGCCCTTGCGGTTGGTATCCAGACCCGGGGTGGTCGTGCGGATTAGCGGATTGGGGCTGGTACCGATCGCAGCAATAACGCAGTCGAGGTCGAGTACAAACTCCGACCCTTCGACCGGCACCGGACGGCGGCGGCCGGAGTCGTCAGGCTCGCCCAGCTCCATCTGCTGGCACTTGAGACCGACAACATTATAATTTTCGTCGGACAGTACCTCGAGCGGCGCGGTCAGGAACTTGAAGACAATGCCCTCTTCCTTGGCATGATGGATCTCTTCCAAACGGGCGGGAAGCTCCTTTTCCGAGCGGCGGTATACAATGTAAACCTCTTCCGCGCCCATGCGCTTGGCACAGCGTGCTGCATCCATCGCCACATTGCCGCCGCCGACAACGGCAACCTTGCGCGCGTGGAAAATCGGGGTCTCGGCCCCGTCCTGATATGCCTTCATCAGGTTGATGCGGGTCAGGTATTCATTGGCGGAGTAAACGCCGTTGGCGTTTTCGCCCGGCACACCCATAAAGGTCGGCAAACCGGCACCAGAGCCGACAAATACGGCTTCGTAGCCGTCCTCGAACAGTTCATCGATGGTTTCCGAACGGCCGACCACGAAGTTCAGCACAAATTCTACGCCGAGATCTTTCAGTGTGTCGATCTCCTTCTGCACGATTTCCTTAGGCAGACGGAATTCCGGAATGCCGTACATCAATACGCCGCCTGCGGTGTGCAGCGCCTCAAATACGGTGACCTCGTAGCCCATACGCGCCAGATCCCCTGCACAAGTCAGACCGGCCGGGCCGGCGCCGACGATAGCGCACTTGTGGCCGTTGGATGCCGGTTTTTCCGGCTTTTCTTCGCCGTGCTCACGGGCGTAGTCCGCAACAAAGCGCTCAAGACGGCCGATCGCAACCGGTTCGCCCTTGATGCCGCGCACACACTTCTGCTCGCACTGCGTTTCCTGCGGGCAGACACGGCCGCAGACGGCGGGCAGGGCAGAGGTTTCCTTGATTTTGGCAGCGGCTTCAAGGAACTTGCCCTCAGCCACCAGCGCAATAAACTCCGGAATCTGGACCTGTACCGGGCAGCCGGAGATGCAGGGCTTGTGCTTGCAGTTCAGGCAGCGCTGCGCTTCCTCAATTGCCATTTCCGGCGTGTAGCCCAGCGTTACTTCGTCAAAGTTTTTGTTGCGGATGTCCGGCGCCTGTTCGGGCATGGGCATTTTCTGCGGGTTCATATTCGCCATGTTACTTGACCTCCTGTTTGAGCAGATTGCATTCGTGACGCTCGACAGAGGCCTTTTCCTGTGCCTTATACATGGCGCCGCGGCGCATGGAGCCGTCAAAATCGACGAGATGGCCGTCGAAGTCCGGACCGTCCACGCAGGCGAACTTGGTTTCGCCGCCGACCGTCAGGCGGCAGCCGCCGCACATACCGGTGCCGTCTACCATAATGGTGTTCATGGAAACAATGGTTTTGATGCCATAGGGGCGGGTGGTTTCGGCAACAAATTTCATCATGATCATCGGGCCGATGGCAATGACGGCATCATATTGATTGCCGGCATCGATCAGCTCCCCCAGCACTTCGGTGACCAGCGCTTTGCGGCCGTTCGAGCCATCGTCGGTTACGACGTACAGGTTGGTGGAGGCGGCTTTCATCTCCTCCTCCAGAATGATGATATCCTTGCTGCGGAAGCCTGCGATCAGGTCGACCTCAGCGCCCATTTCGTGCAGCTTTTTGGCCTGCGGGTAGGCAATGGCGCAGCCGAGACCACCGCCGACGACCGCGACCTTCTTCAGCCCTTCCAATTCGGACGCGCGGCCGAGCGGACCGACAAAATCATGCAGGCAGTCGCCCTCGTTCAACCGGCCGAGCGCCATTGTGGTTGCGCCGACCTCCTGAAAAATAATCGTAACAGCACCGGTCTTGCGGTCGAAGTCTGCAATGGTGAGCGGGATGCGCTCGCCGTCTTCACTGACGCGCAGGATGATGAACTGGCCCGGTTCGGCCTTGCGCGCCACGTGCGGCGCGTCGATCACCATCAGCTTGGTATTGGCGTTCAGCGTCTGTTTTTTCAAAATCTGATACACTCTTTATATGTCCCTCCTTGCGGTTATCGCATCAAACACTATTATTATACTGTCAATACACTGCAAACGCAAGGCAAAATCCGGCGGGGGGAAACGAGGTTTGCCCGTAAAAAGAGCAGGTAATTAGTAATTCAGCACAATAAAGTCGGTAGGGATGTAGCCATCCCGGCCGCAGGAGCATACATGCAGCCAGCCGGCGCTGCGGTTCAGCACGGTCAGTGCTTCGCCGTCTGCTGCGTGCGCCGTGACCGGTGCAGAGATGTCCGGTGTGCGGCGAAGCGGAACGGCGCCGCCGTCGGTATCAACTGTGGCGGTAAGAGGGGGAGCGGGGGGATAATAATGTTGGATCATACCAATCGCCTCCAAAGGTAGTGGTGTTTTCAAGCTATGCACTGCAGTGCGCCTGCGTTCGGCGGATGGTATCGGCGGCTTGGTGCGGCGGCAGAAAAATTTCCGTTAGAAAGTTCTTGCATTTTCAATCACTCGGATGTATAATAATAAGCAATGTAAACAAAGGGCTGAAAAACAGCGCCTGAGAGGAGATCATAAAAATGAAAAAGCTTTCTATTGCTATGCTGAGCATGGTGCTGGCCGGCTCCATGCTGCTGACCGGCTGCGGCGGCGACAAGACTCCCGCACAGGATGGTGCGGATGCATCTGCCGATACGGCAACGGAGTATAAGCTTGCGTCGGAAGGTAAGCTGACCATGGCGACTAACGCTTACTTCGATCCGTGGGAGTACTACGAGGGCGAGAATATTGTCGGTATTGACCCTGAAGTTGCGCAGGCGATTGCGGACAAGCTTGGCCTTGAGTTGGTCATCACGGATATGGATTTTGATTCCATCATCACGGCGGTAGCGGCCGGTAAGGCAGATATGGGTATGGCTGGTATGACTGTGACGGAGGAGCGCAAGCTCAATGCGGATTTCTCACAGACCTATGCCAGTGCGATTCAGGCAATCGTTGTTCCGGAAGGATCGGCTATTAAAACGGCTGATGATATGGCCGGCAAGAAGATTGGCGTAATGCAGGGCTTCACTGGTGATTTGGAGTGCACCAAGCAGTTCGGTGAGGAGTCGGTCGTTCGTTTTAATAAGAGTGCGGAAGCAGTTATGGCGCTGACGCAGGGCAAGATCGACTGCGTAGTTATCGATAACGAGCCGGCAAAGAAGATTGTTGCGGCGAACGAGGGGCTTTCTATTCTGGATAGCAAGTACACGCAGGAAGATTACGCCATTGCATTTGCAAAGGACAACACCGCACTGCGTGACGCGGTAGACAAGGCGCTTGGCGAGCTGATCGAGGACGGTACAGTCGAGAAGATTATGAACAAGTACATTACTGCGGACTGATTTTACTGCAGTACCGCCAGAGGGGACGACCGAAAACGGCCGCCCCCCTCTGTGCGTTTAGCAAAGGATGACAAACAGAAGGGGGAAAGATGATGTCCGAATTTTTGGAATGGTTCTCGGCCCAGTTTTATCAGACCTTTATTTTTGAAGACCGTTGGTATATTTATTTTGCTAAGGGGCTTGGAACTACCTTTAAAATCACGATTGGTGCGCTGCTGATCGGTGTGGTGATCGGTGTGTTTATCGCGGTGGTGCGCTCGGCGTATGATTCGCAGCGTGTGCGTTGGCATGGTGTGGGCGGCATTGTGCTCGGCCTTGCCAATCTCGTGTGCAAGCTGTATTTGACCGTGATACGCGGCACGCCAAGTACGGTGCAGCTCTTAATCATGTACTTTATTATTTTCGGGTCGTCGCAGAATATGCTGGCGGCGGCGATCATTTCGTTCGGTATCAACTCGGGTGCGTATGTGGCGGAGATCGTCCGTTCGGGCATCATGTCTATCCCGAAGGGACAGATGGAGGCCGGCCGGTCGCTCGGCCTCAATTATGCATCAACCATGCGGTTTATCATTATTCCGCAGGCAATCAAAAATATCCTGCCGGCGTTGGGAAATGAGTTGATCACACTGGTGAAGGAAACTTCGATCTGTACCGTGATCGGGCTGATGGATCTGACCAAGGGCGCGATGATCGTACAGAGCCGTACGTATGCACCGTGGATGCCCTATCTGTCGATTGCCTTGATCTATTTGGTGATCGTACTGATCCTGACCAAGCTGCTTGGTATTCTGGAAGGGAGGCTGCGCGCAAGTGATCGACGTTAAAAACCTGTATAAATCCTTTGGTGACCACGAGGTGCTGAAAGGGGTAAACGAGCATATCGATAAGGGCGAAAAGGTCGTTATCATCGGGCCGTCCGGATCGGGCAAATCGACCTTTCTGCGCTGTCTGAATCTGCTTGAAGAGCCGACAAGCGGCAGCATTATTTTTGAAGGGCAGAACATCACCAGCAGGGAGACGGATATTAACATCGTGCGCCGCAAGATGGGCATGGTGTTCCAGCAGTTCAATCTGTTTCCGCATCTGACGGTGAAGGAAAATATCAAGCTTGCGCCGATCAAGCTGAAAACCATGACCGAGCCGGAGGCGGAAAAACGCGCTGTGCAGCTTTTGGAGCGCGTCGGCCTGCCGGATAAGGCAGACAGCTATCCCGTGCAGCTCTCCGGCGGACAGCAGCAGCGCATTGCGATTGCGCGTGCGCTTGCAATGAATCCGGATGTGATGCTGTTTGACGAACCGACCTCGGCGCTCGATCCGGAGATGGTCGGCGAGGTGCTGGAACTGATGAAGGAACTGGCGGAGGACGGCATGACGATGGTTGTGGTCACCCACGAGATGGGCTTTGCCCGTGAGGTTGCAACCCGCGTATTGTTTATGGACGGCGGCAATATTGTGGAGCAGAATGAGCCGAAAACGTTTTTTGCCAATCCGCAGCATCCGCGTTTGAAGGATTTTCTTTCCAAGGTGCTGTAACCGGCAGCGGGATAGTGGCAGTGTACGGCAGAAGGCGCTGCATAGCGAATATAAATTTCGGCAGCCGCAGGACGAGTTGTCCTGCGGCTACTGAAGACTGTTGGGAAAGTTGTATTTTTGACGATTCGTATCTGGATTCTGTCAAGCACGAACGAAAAAGGTCAGGCATATGTCCTGACTTTTTGCATTTACAGGGCAAGTGCTGGTTTGTGTGTACCGCTGGTTGCATTGCCTTTGTAATATAAGGTACGCTTTGACGGGCAGAAACCATCTGTCGCGCAGCACATAAAAAACAAACGGCAGATGAAAAACATCTGCCGTTTCATACAAAATTATCCTTGACTTTATGTGCAAAATCATGGTATAATAAAACGCTTACAAAATTCGGGCAGGATGCCCCGATTTCTATTTATATGTTAGCACGGTCTGTGCAGGATTGCAAGACCAAAAAACAATGTTTTTGCAACGCCGCCGGGCGTATCAACACCAACACAGCGGAAAGAAACGGAGTGATCAAAGCACATGAAGGTGAAAGACGTACAGCACGGCAAAACCACACGAAAGAGCTTTGCACGCATCAACGAGATTTTGGAGATGCCCAATCTGATCGAGGTGCAGAAAAAGTCCTATCAGTGGTTCCTTGATGAGGGACTGCGCGAGGTTTTTGCCGATACCGCGTCCATCACGGACTACACCGGTAATTTGGAGCTTTCCTTCCTCGATTATTCGATGAATGAAGAGCCCAAGTACAGCGTAGAGGAGTGCAAGGCGCGCGACGCCACATACGCTACGCCGCTCAAGGTGCGTATGCGCCTGCGCAATAAGGAAACGGGCGAAATCAAGGAGCAGGAGATCTTCATGGGTGACTTCCCGAAGATGACCGATGCTGCTACCTTTATTATCAACGGTGCGGAGCGCGCAATCGTTTCCCAGCTCGTCCGTTCGCCGGGCGTATATTTCGGTAAGGAGCTGGATAAGACCGATAAGGTTTTGCTGTCCTCCACCGTGATTCCGTACCGCGGCGCATGGCTCGAGTATGAGACTGATGCCAATGACGTATTCTATGTCCGCATCGATAAAAACCGCAAGATCCCGATCACGAGCTTTATCCGTGCCATCGGCGTTAAGACCGATGCGGAGATCAAGGAGCTGTTCGGTGAGGATCCGCTGATCGTGGCAACACTCGACAAGGATCCGGCGCATACCGCAGAGGAAGCCCTGATCGAGATATACAAGAAGATGCGCCCGGGCGAGCCGCCGTCTGTTGAGTCGGCAACCAGCCTGATGGATGCCATGTTCTTTGATGTGCGCCGCTACGACATTTCTGCCGTCGGCCGCTATAAATACAATAAAAAGCTGGATATTGCCCGCCGTATCACCGGCCACCGTTTGCTTGAGACCGTCACCGATCCGATGACCGGTGAGGTGCTCGCGGAAGCGGATGAGATGCTGACGCGCGACAAGGCGCGCCTGCTGTCCAGCCGCGGTGTCAACCGGGTGCTGATTGCCTCCGGTGATGATGAGCCGGTTAAGGTAATCGGCAACGGCATGGTATTTGCGGATGATTTCAGCGAGTATACCGGCTTCAGTGCGGAAGAGCTGGGGCTGAAGGAAAAGGTCCGCTTTACGGTTTTGAAGGAGATCATCAATTCCGGTGTTTCGGGCGAGGAACTGAAAAAGACCGTGCAGGCCCGCATCCATGATCTGATCCCCAAGACCATCATCGTAGACGATATGCTGGCGTCGATCGGCTATCTGCTGGGCCTGAGCCATGGCATCGGCACGGTGGACGATATCGACCATCTGGGTAACCGCCGTCTGCGCTGCGTGGGCGAGCTGCTGCAGAACCAGTTCCGCATCGGCTTCTCCCGCATGGAGCGCGTGATCCGCGAGCGCATGACCATTCAGGATCTGGATGTGGTAACGCCGCAGTCCCTGATCAATATCCGGCCGGTAACAGCCGCGATCAAGGAGTTCTTCGGTTCTTCGCCGCTTTCCCAGTTCATGGATCAGAATAACCCGCTGGCCGAGCTGACCCACAAGCGCCGTATGTCTGCGCTGGGCCCCGGCGGCCTGTCGCGTGACCGCGCATCGTTCGAAGTGCGAGACGTGCACTATTCGCACTATGGCCGCCTGTGCCCGATCGAGACGCCTGAAGGCCCGAATATCGGTTTGATTTCCTATTTGGCGACCTATGCCCGTATCAATGACTTTGGCTTCATTGAAGCGCCTTACCGCATTATCGACAAGGCGACCGGCCGTGTGACCGATGAAGTGCAGTATATGACCGCGGATGTTGAGGATGAGTACATCGTCTGTCAGGCGACTGAGCCGGTTGACGAAAACGGTTACCTGCTCAACGAGCGTATTACCTGCCGCCGGCGTGAGGAGTTCGTCGAGGTCGACCGCAAGGATGTTGACCTGATGGACGTCTCCCCGCGTATGATGGTTTCGGTGGCAACGGCATTTATTCCGTTCCTCGATCATGATGACGCAAACCGCGCATTGATGGGCGCGAACATGCAGCGTCAGGCGGTGCCGCTGCTCAAGACCGAGGCGCCGGTTGTTGCGACCGGCATGGAATATAAGGCGGCGGTCGACTCCGGTACGATCCCGCTGGCAGAAGGTGACGGTGTCGTTACCCGCGTAACGGCGCGCGAGGTCATCGTCCATTATGATAACGGGGATGAAAAGTCCTATCATCTGACCAAGTTCCTGCGTTCCAACCAGTCTACCTGTATCAATATGCGTCCGATCGTCGATCTGGGCGAGCGTGTGAAAAAGGGCGATGTGCTGGCAGACGGTCCTTCGACCGACAAGGGCGAGATCGCACTCGGTAAGAATGCGCTGATCGGCTTTATGACGTGGGAAGGCTATAACTACGAGGACGCGGTTCTGCTGAACGAGCGTCTGGTGCGTGACGATGTGTATACCTCGATCCATATTGAGGAATACGAGTCCGAATCCCGTGACACCAAGCTCGGGCCGGAAGAGATCACCCGTGACATTCCGAACGTCGGTGAGGACGCGCTCCGCAATCTGGATGAGCGCGGCATTATCCGCGTTGGTGCGGAAGTGCAGGCGGGCGATATTCTGGTCGGCAAGGTCACCCCGAAGGGCGAGACCGAGCTGACTGCGGAAGAGCGTCTGCTGCGCGCGATCTTCGGTGAGAAGGCGCGCGAGGTGCGCGATACGTCGCTGCGTGCCCCGCACGGTGAATCCGGTATTGTTGTTGACGTTAAGGTATTTACCCGTGAGAACGGCGATGAGTTGTCGCCCGGCGTGAATATGATCGTGCGCGTTTATATTGCACAGAAGCGCAAGATCTCGGTTGGTGACAAGATGGCGGGCCGCCACGGCAACAAGGGTGTTGTTTCCCGCATTCTGCCGCAGGAGGATATGCCGTTTTTGGAGGACGGGCGTCCGCTGGATATCGTGCTCAACCCGTTGGGCGTGCCGAGCCGTATGAATATCGGTCAGGTATTGGAAGTGCATCTGGGCTTTGCAGCCAAAAAGCTGGGCTGGAAGGTCGAAACGCCGGTATTCGACGGCGCAACGCTGGATGACATTAAGGAAATGCTGGTTGAGGCCGGCGTAAATGAGGACGGCAAGAGCGTGGTTTACGACGGCCGTACCGGCGAACAGTTTGATAACCGCGTTACCGTTGGTTATATGTACTATCTCAAGCTGCATCATCTGGTCGATGATAAGATCCATGCCCGTTCGACCGGCCCGTATTCGCTGGTAACCCAGCAGCCGCTCGGCGGTAAGGCGCAGTTCGGCGGCCAGCGTTTTGGTGAGATGGAAGTTTGGGCACTTGAGGCATATGGCGCAGCCTATACCCTGCAGGAGATCCTGACCGTCAAGTCGGACGATATCACCGGCCGTGTCAAGACTTACGAGGCCATTGTAAAGGGTCACAATGTGCCGCAGCCGGGCGTTCCGGAGTCTTTCAAGGTATTGGTGAAGGAGCTGCAGAGCCTGTGCCTGGATATTCAGGTGCTGGACGAGAATATGGAGGTCATCGAGCTGGCGGATGACGAAGAGGACGATACCGAGTATGTCCGCCCGATGGAACAGGCTGTTTCGGGCGCGGATGATGAATTTACTGCTGCCGGTTTTGGCATCAACGATGCCGAAGAGGGCGACACCGATCTCTTTGCACTGGATAACGCCGACGAGGGCGGCGACGATGCCGAGGATGATTTCAGCGATGATCTGGGCGAATGAAATCGCCGCAGGGACCAATCGTAACAATCATCTGTGAATAGGGAAAAGGAGCATCTGAAAATATATGGGATATCATACGTTTAACGCCATCAAGATCGGTCTGGCTTCCCCGGAGCTGATCCGTGAATGGTCGTACGGTGAAGTCAAGAAACCCGAAACCATCAACTACCGCACGCTTAAGCCGGAACGCGACGGCCTGTTCTGCGAGCGTATCTTTGGCCCAACCAAGGATTGGGAGTGCCATTGCGGTAAATATAAAAAGGTTCGTTTTAAGGGCAAGGTTTGTGATAAGTGCGGCGTTGAGGTAACGCGCGCTAAGGTGCGTCGTGAGCGCATGGGTCACATCGAACTGGCGGCGCCGGTGTCACACATCTGGTATTTTAAGGGCATCCCGTCCCGCATGGGTCTGATTTTGGATATCAGCCCGCGTGTGCTGGAAAAGGTTCTGTACTTTGCCAACTATATTGTTATTGATCCGGGCGATACCCCGCTGATGAAAAAGCAGATCCTAAACGAGGCGGAGTACCGCGACATGCGCGAAAAGTATGAGGACGATTTCCGCGCCGGCATGGGCGCGGAGGCGATCAAGGAACTGCTGCAGGAGCTGGATCTCGACCAGCTCTCCAAGGAGCTGACCGCGGAACTGCGCGAATCCTCCGGACAGAAACGCCTGCGCATCATCAAGCGTCTGGAGGTCGTAGAGTCGTTCCGGCTGTCTCACAACCGTCCGGAATGGATGATCATGGACGTGGTTCCGGTCATCCCGCCGGAGATCCGCCCCATGGTGCAGCTCGACGGCGGCCGC
>OFMK01002459.1_pt1 | contig 10152 bp, 10 predicted proteins | sample 1541781 | NCBI WGS metagenome assembly OFMK01 (sample SAMN04209250, study PRJEB22552) | human gut metagenome | biome: gut; material: feces | host: Homo sapiens | place: USA: Oklahoma
GTGGATTATTTTTCCGACAATGTTCACAGAGAAAGACTGCGCAATCTTCTTGCGGAACTCATAATTCCAAAGGAGGAAGCAGACAGCGCTGCCCAGATATTTAATGGGGTCAACTTTGTAATTACAGGCAGCGTGGAGCATTTTGCGAACCGCAATGAAGTAAAGGAATTGATCGAAAGCCTGGGAGGCAAGGTGACAGGTTCGGTTACTTCCAAGACCAATTATCTGATTAACAATGATGTGACAAGCACATCGTCCAAGAATAAGAAAGCAAACGACCTTGGCATTCCGATCATATCGGAAGAGACCTTCCTTAAGATGGTGGAAGAAGGCCGGGACAAGTAGAAAGAAGGGAAGAAGATGTCTGATCAGGACAATAAGAACGAGAATGAAGTTGAGAAAGTAGAAGATACGCAGGTAGAAGTAGAAGATACGAAGAAGGATGACGATGAATATGAGAAGGTATGCTTCATATGCAGGCGTCCGGAGAGCGTTGCAGGCAAGATGATAGAGCTGCCAAATAATATCTGCGTGTGCAGCGACTGTATGCAGAAAAGTTTCGACGCCATGAGCAATGGACAGATCGACTACAGCCAGCTGATGAATATGCCGGGGGTGCAAATACTGAATATGGCTGACATGGAGCAGAATATCCCCAAGCAGCAGAAAGTTAAGAAGAAAAAAGAAGGGGAGGAGAAAAAGCCTTTGATTAATATCAAGGACATCCCTGCTCCTCACAAGATCAAGGCAAAGCTGGATGACTATGTGGTGGGACAGGAATATGCCAAGAAGGCTATGTCCGTCGCGGTCTATAATCATTACAAGCGGGTTGCTACGGATACGATGGATGATATAGAGATTGAGAAGTCCAACATGCTGATGATCGGGCCTACCGGTTCCGGCAAGACCTATCTGGTCAAGACGCTGGCAAGGCTTCTGGATGTGCCTCTTGCTATTACGGATGCCACATCTCTAACGGAGGCGGGCTATATAGGAGATGATATCGAAAGCGTCGTATCCAAGCTCTTGGCGGCAGCTGAAAATGATGTAGAGAAAGCAGAACAGGGAATCATCTTTATCGATGAGATTGACAAGATCGCGAAGAAGAGAAATTCCAGCCAGAGAGATGTAAGCGGAGAATCCGTACAGCAGGGACTCTTAAAGCTGTTGGAAGGCAGTGAGGTAGAGGTTCCGGTAGGAGCCAACAGCAAGAATGCCATGGTTCCTCTGACGACAGTAAATACGAAGAATATTCTGTTTATCTGCGGGGGTGCATTCCCGGATCTGGAAGGCATCATCAAGGAACGTCTGATGCATAAGACATCCATGGGATTTAATGCAGAGCTAAAAGATCAGTATGACAATGACAAGGATATCCTGTCTAAAGTAACGGTGGAAGATTTGCGCAATTTCGGTATGATTCCGGAATTTATCGGACGTCTTCCGATCATCTTTACACTGAAAGGTCTGGACAAGGATATGTATGTAAAGATCTTAAAAGAACCAAAGAATGCCATCTTAAAGCAGTATCAGAAGCTGCTTGCACTGGATGAAGTCAAGCTGGATTTTGATGATGGAGCGCTGGAGGCGATTGCGGAGAAGGCAATGAAGAAAGAGACCGGAGCAAGAGCACTGCGGGCGATTATCGAAGAGTTTATGCTGGATATCATGTATGAGATTCCAAAGGATGAGAACATCGGAGAGGTGACAATCACAAGGTCTTACATAGAAGGAACCGGCGGCCCTCTGATCAGTCTTCGGGGACAGGAAGTGCCGAGATTGCCGTAAGAAAAGAAAGAGTATGAGAGAGTCTGGAAACAGACTCTCTTTTATTGCGGATTTGTGCAGAATTATGGTAAAAATTATGTAAAAATGTCATAAAATGTGGAAAATGTATTGAAAAAAGGCATTTAAAGGTGTATCCTTATAGATGTTTGACAAAAAGGGGGCACATTATGGACTACAAGTATTTACTAGATCTCGCAATTATTTTACTTTGTACAAAAGCGCTGGGGCTTTTGACAAGAAGGGTACAGATGCCGCAGGTCGTTGGCGCGCTTCTGGCCGGATTACTGTTGGGACCTGCCGGAGTCGGCATTCTGACAGAGACATCATTTCTGCAGTCTGTAGCGGAGATAGGTGTGATCGTTCTGATGTTCTGTGCAGGTATGGAGACAGATATCAAAGAACTGAAAGCATGCGGAAAGGCATCCTTTATCATTGCACTTTGTGGAGTACTGGTACCGCTTGCGGGGGGATTTGCTACGGCATATTTCTTCAATCGGCCGGGGATGATCGAGTCAGATGCATCAGCAAGTATTTTCCTGCAGAATATCTTTATCGGAGTAATTCTGACAGCAACTTCAGTCAGTATTACGGTGGAGACATTAAAAGAGCTTGGAAAGCTCAAAACCCGTTCCGGCAATGCAATCCTGGGAGCAGCGATCATTGATGATATTCTGGGAATTGTGGCGTTGACAATCGTGACAAGCATTTCAGATCCAAGCGTGAAAATTGGAATGGTCATGCTAAAGATTGTTGGATTCTTTGTATTTGCAGCAGTTGTAGGATTCATCTTCTACAAATTGTACAAAAACTGGGTGGACAAAGCCAATAAGGAAAAACATCGGCATACGATTGTGGCATTTGTGTTCTGTCTTCTGATGGCATACATTGCAGAGGATATTTTTGGAGTGGCAGATATTACGGGTGCGTTTATTGCCGGTCTGATCATTTCAAACGTACAGCGTTCTACTTATCTGGAGACAAAATTTGATACACTCTCTTATCTGCTTTTATCACCGGTATTTTTTGCAAGTATCGGGCTGAAAGTAGAGCTGCCGAAGATGTCTGCGGCGATCGTTGGATTTGCAGTAGCATTGACGATTGTTGCAGTATTGACGAAGGTCGTTGGATGTGGATTTGGTGCAAAGATCTGTCATTACAAGAATTATCAGGCAAAACGAATCGGAATTGGTATGATCTCGCGTGGAGAAGTAGCGTTGATCGTAGCCAGCAAGGGCGCAGCACTGGGGCTGTTAGGTTCTGCATTTTTAGGGCCGATCATTATTGTTGTCGTGATCACGACAATTATTACACCAGTCTTTTTGAAGGTGGTATTTGCACCGGGCACAGCTCCGGTACCGGAACAGATTGTACCGGAATCAGAGCGTGTAAAGACAATTTACGAATCCAAAAAGAGAGAATGATTTTTTTGAGGGACGCGAGAAGGCGTCCCTTTTTGTTATAACTGACGCATAGCTTCGAATGTATTGTAAAGGTTTAACTGGCCGTATCCCCACTCTCGGTTCGGATATTTCATATCCGGGTTTCTGGTGGCGCCTAACGTCAGCAGACTTTTGATCAAAGCGGTACTCACGGATGGGATCTTTTTCTGCTGAAGGTGCCATTCCACAAGCAAAGCGGCTGCGCCTGCAGTGATGCCGACCGAGGTACTGGAACCGCTCCTGCTCTCAAACTGTCCGCCGGGAAGAGCACCGGTAATGCTGATTCCCGGGGCTGTAAAATCCGGTTTGACCTGCTCTGTACGAGTAAACCCTCTTCCGGAGGAAAGCGCGATACTGTTGTTGGAAGAATCGTAATAAGAGACGGAAATCGGCTGTACAGAGTCCGAAGGGGCAGTCAGCGTATAGTACGGATTGGAGTTTAAAAAGTAGACTTCTCCGCTTAAAAATTCCCGGACAGGAAGCCAGATGTGGAATCGCCCGTCAATAATCTGGATGGGTTCTACCACCAGCTTCCAGATTCCGGGAGCAGCATCGGAAAAACGAAAATGAATCAGTTCCGAGGCTGTACTTTCTACAAACAGACGGTAGTCGATGTAGACTGTTGTATTTTCAAAAAGAAAATTGAAAGTTGTGCTTGTTCCCGCACGAATGGGAATGCGGGAAGTGCTCTCTCCGGATGGAGAAGTCAGGCTGATTGAGAGGATATTGGGAAGCTCGGTCCATAGCTCCATCATAAAACCGGTGGTATTTTCCCCGACACGAATCTCTACGGTTTTTGTGTCAGAAGTATTCATGATCTCGCTGTAAAAGTGATGTCTCTGATCTGCTTCATTTCCGACCCCGATAACAGGAATCCGATTAGACAACAAGGTATACTGCTGGGCAATGATCGAGAGTGGGAGAGAGCCGGAGTGTCCGCCCAGATTGCTGCCAAGTGCCAGGCAGAAGATCAGAGGAAGTCCCAGTTTTTCGGCAAGCAGGTGGAGATAGCGCATACCAAGCATGATATCATTTTCCTGAAAAGCAGGGGCTGTATTGGGAATAAAATAGTAGTCTCTCAGATATTGTTTTGCCTGCTTTAACTTTACAACGGCAATTACAGATTCCGGCGCAGCACCGATAAACTGCGCATCGGGATCTCCGGAACCGGCAGCGATACTTGCGAGAAATGTTCCGTGTCCATTATTGTCCACACTTGGGACAAGGGAATACGGATCTTCCGAGGCAAGCGCTTCATTGATCATATCGGGTGTATAATGAGAGCCATAGTCAAAGGATTCCGGAGGGGTGCCGCTTTGGATCGTCTGATCCCAGATGCCTGCGATCCGGGTGGTTTTATCCAGATTTTGAAATACCGGATTTTGATAGTCGATTCCGGTATCCAGAAATCCGATCATAACCTGTTTTCCGCTTAATTGAAGAGTGGAGTGGTTCTGGATCGGAAGAATCCCGGCCTGATTTAGAGCCTGCATACTGAGCAGGGAGTAGCATTTGGGAATCGAAAAATAAGAATAACGTTCCAGAGAAACAGGATCGATGATAGATTTTGGAAGGTAAGCACATTGATAAAAAAAACCGGGATTTTGAAAACAGTAGTCTTTTTTAAGCAGATCTTGAAGAAAAGGCATCCGAATGTCGGAGACAATAAAATCACGATAATCTTCGGAAAGAATTTTTTCCCGGCATGAGTCAGAGTAAGGCATGAAATGATCTCCAGGATGTTTTTGAAAGTATATGCAGGAAGCTTTTAAATAAGAACCGGAAGAAGAAAACAGAAGAAATCTGGTTGAAGTTATGACCGTTTGGGGTATAATGTATATATGCACGAGAAATTCTGTTGAAAATAACAGATATGTGACAGAAAGGAGAAGAAAGATGAAATCTTTTTTTGAAGATTTAGGCAAAAAGATCGGTGAGACGACAGAAACTGTGACAAGTAAAGCAGGCGAGATGATGGAAATACAGCGATTGAGAGGACAGATCCGAACTCTGGAGCGCGGTAATGAGGCGGATATGCTGGAGATGGGTCGCTTTCTGTACGAGAAGTACCGGGCGGGAGAGGAGATGGACGAACAGGTACAGATGCTGTGTGAAAAAATCGATAACAGAACAGAAAGTATCGAGAGACATCAGGCAAAGATCGAGGAGATCAAAGGAACGAGTACTTGTGCAGAATGTGGAAAACAGGTAGCAAAAGAGATGGCATACTGTCCGTACTGCGGAGCGAAAAAAGAAGAAGACATTTGGGATGAAACGGAGGATGTGCTCAGGGAAAAGGCCGATCAGGCGGTTGAATTTGTAAAAGAAAAAACAACACAGGCAATGGATACAGTTGCAGAGAAGACAGAAGATGCAGCAGAGACAGTTGTGGAAAAAACAGAGGACGCAGTAGAAAAAATTAAAGAATTTACAGAAGAATAGAGGCAGAATATGAAAAATCTGTTTGGAGCAGGGGCAACGGCATTTCTGACGTGTCTGGATATGGCAGTCAAATCAGAAGTGGAAAAGTGGCCGGACGAGGAAGAAAAACCGTTTGCGGACAGCAAAAAGATCGTCCTTAGAAAAGTGCATAATAAGGGGATGTGTATGAGTCTTTTGAAAGAGTATCCTCAGTTTGTAAAGTACACATCTCTTGTTATGGCTGCAATTCTGACCGTCTGGGATATCTTGTGTCTGCGAAAAAAAGGCAGTTATTTGAAAAAAGCAGGGCTTTCACTTGGTGTGGCAGGTGCGTGGAGCAACACACTGGATCGCTGGATGCGGGGATATGTGGTGGATTATATCGGGTTTCAGACATCTGACGAGAAGCTGACAAAGATCACATACAATCTGGGAGATTTTTTTCTTGCGGCAGGAAGTATTCTGATTTTACTCAGTGAATTTTTGCATAATTTCAGGAAAGGAAGTGAGTAAAATGATCCAGGACATAGCACCGCATCAGTTTAAGAACGAATACAGGCCGGTTTCGCCGCAAAAGGACAGCATTGCATTGTATTATGAAGAACACACAGCATTGATGAGGCGGACACAGACGGGAATAGAGTTTCCAACATTTGGAGAGTTGGAGCGGCTGAATGAAGATATTTATGAGAACAGCACCTATCTGTTCACGATTGATGAGAAGCAGTACTATCTGGCGGAGAATTTGAATCGGGAGCTGCTTTCAGAGTTCACAATGGAGAATACAGAGATTTTTCGGACAGTCGAGCCCCAGTATCTTGCATTTGCGGGGATCACGGGATATCAGCTGTATCGATGGTATCAGACACGCAGATATTGTGGACGCTGTGGACATAAGATGCGTCATGATACAAAAGAGAGGATGCTTTTCTGTGAACACTGCAGAAATATGGAATTTCCGAAGATCTGTCCGGCTGTCATTGTTGGAGTGACAGACGGTAACCGGATCCTGATGTCCAAGTATGCAGGGCGAAGTTATAAAAAATATGCACTTCTTGCCGGATTTACAGAAATCGGAGAAACCGTGGAAGAAACAGTGGCGCGAGAAGTGATGGAAGAAGTCGGATTGAAGGTAAAGAATATCCGATACTATAAAAGTCAGCCATGGGCATTTAGTGATACCCTGTTGATGGGATTTTACTGTGATCTGGACGGTGACGCAGAAGTGACACTGGATGAAGAGGAACTGGCACTGGCGGAATGGTTTGAAAGAGACGAGATTCCGGTAGAGCCGTCCAGAGACAGTTTAACCAATGAAATGATCATAAAATTTAAACAAGGTGAAGTTTAGGAGGTAGCACAATGAGAGCAGAATTTGACGAAAGTTTGGTAACAGGAAATGAAATGATCGATTCCCAGCACAAGGAGCTGATCGACAAGATCAACAAATTGCTGGACAGCTGTGAGACAAGCAAAGACAAACTGGTGGCAGTTAAGACATTGGATTATCTTGCTGATTACACAGAATTCCATTTCGGAGAAGAAGAAAAACTTCAGGAATCTATTACATATCCAGGAGTTGCAAAACACAAAGAAGAGCACGAAAAATTAAGACAGGTTGTAAAGGATCTCTATAATATGCTGGAAGAGGAAGAAGGTCCGTCTTCTGCATTTGTAGAAGCGGTTCATAAGAATGTAGTAGAGTGGCTTTACAATCATATTAAGACATTCGACCGCTCTGTTGCGGAATATAAGTTCATGCATGAAAACGGTGAGAGATTGTAAGGAAAAGATTACGGATAAAAAGAGGCACAGCGGGAAACATCCCGTCTGTGCCTTTTATCTGGATAATCTTTTTTATCATTTCATTTCCGCATACAGTTTGACCAGTTCGATCATCACCTCTACGGATTTATCCATGCCCTCAGCGGTAATGTGCTCAAATGGTCCGTGATATCCATGTCCACCGGTTCCAAGGTTTGGACAAGGCAGCCCCATAAAGCTTAAGCGAGCGCCATCTGTACCGCCGCGGATCGGAAGGATCAGAGGTGTGACATCTGCTGCAAGGCAGGCTTTTTTCGCATTTTCGATCAGATGCATGTTTCCATCTTTTATGATCTCTGCCATATTGCGGTACTGTTCATCAATGGTCAGTTTTACGGTGCCCAATCCCCATTTCAGATTCATCTGTTTGGAAATCTCTTTTAATGTCTCCAGACGTGCGGCAAACTTGTCGGCATCGTGATCCCGGACAATGTAATGCAGTTTTGCGCAGGCTACATCTCCGGACATGCTTACAAGATGATAGAATCCCTCATAGTCCTCGGTATCCGCTGGAGTTTCTCCCTCAGGGAGGGCAGCGTTGATCTCCATTGCCACCAGGGCGGCATTGACCATCACATCTTTTGCAGATCCCGGGTGTACATTCACGCCTTTGATCTCAAAGATCGCATCTGCGGCATTGAAGTTCTCATACTGAATCTCACCTTCGGTGTCTCCGTCCATGGTGTAGGCAAAATCCGCATCAAATTTTTCGACATCAAAATGATCCGCTCCTCTGCCAACTTCCTCATCCGGAGTAAATCCGATCGAAATCTGACCATGTGGGATATTTTCAGTCAAAACCCGTTCTGCCATGGTCATGATCTCTGCAACTCCGGCCTTGTCGTCTGCACCGAGGATGGTATCTCCGTTGCTGGTGATCAAAGTACGACCTTTGAGATCCTTTAAATGCGGGAACATGGAGACAGAAAGAACCCGTCCGTCAGAACCGCCAAGAGGAAGGTCGCGTCCGTCATAGTTTTCAGTTACAACCGGAACGATCTTTTTGTCACAGAAGTCAGAAACAGTATCCAGATGTGCGACAAATCCGATCTTCGGACAATTTTCATATCCCGGCGTGGCAGGAATCTGTGCGTAGACATAGCATTTTTCATCCGTCCGTGCCTTTGGTAGTCCCAAATTGATGAACTCCCGGATCAGATCCTGTGCCAGGTCAAACTGGCAGGCAGAAGACGGTACGGTAGTGCTTGTCTCATCACTTGGGGTGCGTACAGTTACGTATTTTAAAAGTCGTTCATAAGCTCTCATAAATAAATCTCTCCTGTTTTTCTTATAATGATCTGTGTTTATTATAATTCCTGGGAAGAAGAAAGAAAAGGTAGAAATAGAAAAAAATCAGAAAAGTAACTTGACAATCAAAGCTGGGAAATTCTATAATGAACGTTGTTCAGAATGGAGGTGCAGATTTGAATATGGCAGTTACATCAAGAGAGGAAATACTTGCAGTGTGCAGAGAGATTGTGGCAGAAGAAGGGCTTTCGTCCGTAAACATGAGGCTTGTGGCTTCCCGGTGCAACATTGCATTAGGATCCGTGTATAATTATTTTCCATCCAAATCGGAACTTTTACTTGCGACGATTGAAAGTGTATGGATGGATATCTTTCATATGAATGGACAGGTACTTGTATTTGAAAGCTTTACAGCATGTATTGCCTGGTTGTTTGATACGGTGTATAAAAGCAGTCAGAAGTATCCGGAGTTTTTTAATCTGCATTCCATGAGTTTTGCAGCAAAAGATAAAAATGAGGGAAGGAAAATGATGGAGATTTCCCTGATGCATTTGAAGAAAAATCTGGTTCAGATATTGACAGAGGACCAGAATGTGCGTGAGAATGCATTTGAAAATGAGCTGACTCCGGAAATTTTTGTGACGTATGTGTTTACACTTCTGATGTCCCTTCTGTTGGAAAAGCAGAAAAGCTGCGAACCACTTTTAACGATGATCGCACACAGTATCTATGAATCCCACTTTTAAAAAGTGGGAAATTTTAAACATAAATATGAACAACGTTCATATTAGAGAGGAGAACAAAATGAAAGTAAAAAAAAGAACATTACTGATACTGGCCAGCATTGTCTGGCTGATTGCGGGGTTCAATATTATTCGAATTGGAATACTCAGCTATACAGGGCATGTGACAGTTGTGAATATTTTGCTCTCAGCGCTGGTTTTTGCTGTATTCTGGTCGATGGTATTTTATAAACTGGTGATCAGACATACCGACAGAATTCAAAACTACGAGGATGAGCTTCAGTTTTTCTGGCATTTTTTTGATAAGAAGTCATTTTTGATCATGGCATTTATGATGACTTTTGGAATCGGTCTTCGAGCCTCCCATTTCGCACCGGATGTGTTCATCGCTGTGTTTTATTCAGGATTGGGAATGGCATTGTTTCTGGCAGGAGTTCTGTTTGGAGTTCATTATTTTCAGCAGGAAAGAAAAGTAAGCAGATAGAAAAGGTGCAAGTATCTGTCTGTTTACGATTTTACGTAAATTAAAATTGGTGTTAGAATATCCCTATGGTAAAGTTCTGAGCAATTGTTAAACTGTCAAGGGTCGTTAATAGTTGCTATAGCTTTTATTTTTTTAATTTTACAGAAAGCCTAATACCGCCTAAACCAACAAATAAATCATTCGTAGCATGAGTCATCCTCCTTCG
>OFMK01002461.1_pt1 | contig 10131 bp, 13 predicted proteins | sample 1541781 | NCBI WGS metagenome assembly OFMK01 (sample SAMN04209250, study PRJEB22552) | human gut metagenome | biome: gut; material: feces | host: Homo sapiens | place: USA: Oklahoma
TATCAAGACAGCGGTATATCCTATTACAAAATCACGGCCACCCTGGATTTTAAAACCAGCGAGAAATGCCGATCGTTAGACGGCTGTGTGTTCGATACCAAAAAAGGCGGGGATGTGCCGGAGAAATACCGGAAATCCGACAGTGTCTACCGCCAGGCGGCCTATGAGATGCAGAGGGTGGTTACCGGTGTCAACTACCCGCCGTTTCACGTCAATTGCCGCACTAAAACGGCCCCATTCTTACCAGAACTGGATGGGAAGTTCAAAGGTACTCGCATTGCGCGCGATGAAAACGGAAAATCCGTCTTTGTCAAAGATCAAACTTATGAACAGTGGTATCAAAGTAAAATTGACCAGCTGGGGAGAGAAAAGGTAAAGGTCGAAGAGGCAAAAATCCAAAATGAATCATCCGACTTTAGGCAGTATCAGCAGTACAAGAAGATTCTGGGAAATGGCGCTGGAAAAACATTTGCGGATTTTCAGAATTTGAAGTATAATAATACTGATAAATGGTCGGAAATCAAAAAGTCCGTCCGGCAGACCAGCTTTTTACAGGAACAGCTTTCCTATGACTGGAAAGGTGAACAGAATTTTATTCCAACCTATGCTATCATTAAGTCAGTCAAAACAATTGCGGGAAAAGGGACGGACACGCCTATTCGGGTAGTTGATCGACTCGCAGAAGAATACGGGGGTGTCCCAGAATCGTGGACAAAAAAGGTTGGAAAGGTACAAAGTGACAAATATATTTTTGATGTTCATTGGTATGAAAAAGCCGGGAAACAACATGAAATGAAATTGAAATTCAGAAAGGACGTGAAATAGTTGAAATTACGGTATGTCGGAGAAAGCTTCGGTGTGGATTCCCTCACTGACGGTAAAATTTACGAAGCATGGGTTGAAGATGAAGACTACTACCGTGTCATTGACGACAGCGGAGAAGATTATATGTATTCTCGAACCAATCCCAGGCCGATGGACGGCAGTTGCAAAGGCGGACGATGGGAGATCGTCGAACCGTAAACCACTCTGACAGAAATGTTTGAGTGGTCTTTTTATACCCTTTTTTAGCACAGGCGTACCCAATCGGGTGCGCTTTTGTTGTATATTAAAAAATCGCCTCACCCTGTCGGCGTTTAAATGCGGGGACACTCCGGCGCTGAGTGGCAGCGCGTTTACAAATCAAATCGAGAGTGGAAAGGACAGTAATGGAATTTTTAAAAGACGTTTTTGGCGACAAAGCCCTCACCTATGCCGAATTGGAAACGGCGCTTAAAGGTAACAAGGATATTAAACTTGCTAACTTGGCATCGGGGCAGTATGTGGACAAGGCAAAACTTGAAAAAGCGGAAGGGGATTTGAAAACAAAAGATGAGACTATCCGCAATTTGCAAGCCTTGGACGCAGAGGGTTTAAAATCAAAGCTCGACACTCTTCAAAAAAAGTACGATGATGACATTGGAGATCTTAACGCCAAACTAAGTGAGCAAATACTCAATAGTAAGGTAGATATGGCTCTTAAGGATGTCAAGGCAAAGAACCTGAAAGCAGTACGTTCGCTGCTGGAAATGGAAAAGATTAGCATGGAAAACGGCGAGCCAGTTGGTTTACAGGAACAGATTGACAGTATCATCAAGGAGAATCCCGATTTCTTTGGAGAAACCAAAAACCCACCTCCCCCGGTTGCCGGTGGAAGCGTGGACAACTTTACAACCGAAATGAACAAATGGAGGGCGGAAGCAGGCCTTGCGCCCCTGAACAACAAGGAGTGATTTAATTTATGGCAATCAATACTTTTGCGGAAAAAGCTTTAAAATTTATCGGTGTTTTGGATGAAGTTTATCAAAAACAATCCCTTACTTCTATTTTGGACGATGCTAATCTGGCTTCTCAGTTTGTGGGAACCAACAAAATTAAACTGCCCAAGATCAGCGTGGACGGTGCGGGAAACTATGACCGTGATAATGGATACGCACAGGGTGGCGTGGCTGTTTCCTACGAGGAACACACTTTAGCATACGACCGTGGCCGAAAATTCCGTATTGATGTGATCGACAACGATGAAGCCGCCTTTGACCTCTATCGACAAGTGGCTTTGCAGTACGTCAGAACCAAGGAAATCCCTGAAATGGATGCAATCCGGTTTGCAAGAATGTATGCATATGCGGCAAAAAAAGTAGGTGGTACCGCCTTGGGTACAGTAGTACAAAAAGACCTGACCACCAGCGACAAACCGTTGGCATTGTTCGATGAGGCGGAAAAAACACTCAACGAAAAGGAAGTGCCCGAGGAAGGCCGTGTGCTTTACTGCACCAATGAATTTTATTCGATGCTCAAAAACGACAGCACCATTTCAAGACGTCTGGATGTAGGTTCTCTCAGCGGTAACATCAATCGAAAAGTGACAATGCTGGATGGTATCACGCCCATTATTCGGGTACCCCAAGTGCGTTTCTATAGCGAGATTACACTACATGATGGGAAAACAGAAGGTCAGGAAAAGGGACACTATATTCCCAAAGTTGGTGGATTCGATATCAACTTTATTTATGCTAACCGGGCTGTCCTCCATGGCGTGACCAAGCGTCATGTATCAAAGATTGTATCCCCGGAGGAAAACCAGTCGGCTGATGCTTATGACGTTTTTTATCGTCTGCATCATGATTTGATTGTTCGAGATAACGAAGCAGCTGGAATCTATGTACATACCAAAAAGACTGCCAGGGTTTAGGTGACATTGTGAAAAATGAAAATGACGTTTTGGATATCTGGGAACGGCGGGGATATATTACCCAGAAAGACCGATACGAAAATAAGGAAGCGCATCTTACGTATATCTTTCAGGCTAAAAGTGAAATACTGGCTTATTGCAATATTCCACTCACTGCCGCCATGCCAGACGGTTTGCTCTATGCCTGGGCAAATATCGCCCGGGATATGAGAAATCAGGCAGAGATTTGCGAGCAGCCGTATACAGTCAAAAGCGTATCTGAGGGAGGGGATTCCATTACTTTTGCCGCATCTTCAGGCTACGGACAAATCGAAGGAAAATCCGTTCTCTTTAACTATACCCATATCCTCAATCAGTACCGCAGGATGCCAATTTAAGGGGGCCGGAATATGAAAGTCCCAGATAATATTATTAAGGCTGGAAAAGCTGCCCTTCAATCCTTATGGGATGACCGGGTGACAGTACGACGGGAAAAAACAATTGGAAACGTGAAGGAGGACGCCATTGTGTATGATGGTGTCCTCTGCCATTTTTCTCAGACTTCCCAGTCGACATTGGAACAAGGAGAGGAAGCCGCCGCGACTCGGACGATTGCGGAACTCTTTATCGATACCGAAGTTATTCTAAATGCTGGGGATACGCTGGAAATTACCCACAAAGGACAGAAGATTACAGGTATTGCAGGAAAGCCATATCACGGGAGTTTTTCCAATTCCGTAAGGGTTGAGGAGCTGAAATTTGCATGAGCAGACTGAGTGGAAAGAACAAAAAAGCCTTTGCCGACTTTGTGAAGAAGCTGGAAGCCCTTGGAGCTGATATTCAGCAGGCAGAAGTAAATGTGGTGAATAAGGCAGCGGAAACAGCAAAAGGAGAAACTGTTGAAAGCACTCCAACGGGCGATTATCCTACAAAGGTATCTTTTGTGGCATATCAGGGAACCGAAAAAGAAAAGATAGTGGAATTTCATGTTGCCAAGAAACTGGGAGGAACTCTGAAAGGGCGCTGGACAGATATACCATTGATTATCTTGAATGGGAAAATAAGCAAGGGATACTATAACAATCTCCATTATGCTCCCTATGTCAATAATGGACACCGTGTAGTAAATAAAAAAGGAGAGACTGTTAATTATCTTCCTGGAAAACGAATGCTGGAACGGGGAATTACAAGGGGCCGCTTGGCAATGCGACCGCTGATGGATGAGGAAATCCGGCAGATCAAGCGTAAGACAGGATTTTAGGAGGGAATCCATGGAACTGAAACCCAATATCATTATTGACCGAAACCTAATGGAGAGGATTGACGCGGGAACGCTTACTATTGCCGACCACTTGCGCCTGTACCTTGCAGATTTTATGGCGGGGATGTTTCCAGACCAGTCCGTTTATACTGAGAGACAGAAACAAGGGACGGTTCTACCGGGGTGGTTTGTGCGAATCTTTGACTTCATCCATCAAAAGCAGCTAGTCGACACAGCAAAATACACCTTCGGGTTCGAGCTGACATACTTTCCATTGGATTCTCTGTCCAATTCTGAGCTGACAAATGCCGCTTTTATGGTTCTTCAAAATTTGGAGTATATTGACGGCGCAATTGGCCCGTTTTCTTTCTACCGGCTGCAAAGCGACATTACAGATGGTGTTGTCCATGTAGTCGGGGATACCTCAGCTTGTGAAATCAATTTACCAAATGGAGAGATCGTCCAACAAGCAGATAAGGAGTTGATTATTGAATGATTAATGCTATTTTACCCGGTACATATGTAGAAGTTCGGGCGGGGCAAACCCAGTCTTTACAGAGCACTACGGGAGTTGTAATGATGCCTTTGGCGTTGGACTGGGGAAATAAAGTGACTACGATCAAAAAAGGTGACGACACTTTATACACTCTGGGATACAAAATTTATGATCTAAAAATGAAGCTGGTCAACGAAGTGATGAACTACGCCGATCAGCTGATTCTTTACCGGCTTAACGATGGAGTAAAAGCCACGGCAACACTGGCTTCTGGCATTACGGCCACGGCTCTTTATGGTGGGACACGCGGGAACGATTTGTCAGTCACTATTGAGGACAATACCGGCAGTTTTACCATTAAGACCTTTTTGGAAACTTTAGAGGTTGATAGTCAGGTGATTACTTCCGTTGCTGATTTCAGACCTAATTTGTTCCTCACTATCACCGGGACGGGTACATTAGCTGCAAAAACTGTCAAACTGACCGACGGAACCAGCACCGAAGCAAATGCAGAGGCATTCAGCGGATTTTTTGGGGAAGCACCGAAGCACAGCTATAACGTCCTTTGCTACACTGGAACCGATGCAGAGACCGCACAGTCCATTATTGGGTTTGTAAAAGAACAGCGGGAAAACGGGGATATGGTTCAGGCGGTTTTATCCACCAACACAGCCCCCAATGACAAAGCCATTATTAACAATACCGTGGGAGGAATTACCGCAAACTATGAGCTGACCGCCGCCGAAGCCTGCGCCACCATGGCTGGCATTCAGGCAGCACGGGGAATTGAGGGAAGTGCTACTTTTTACGACGTATCAGGATGGCAGGACGTAAACCCGAGGCTCAACAAAGTACAGCAGGAAATCCGGACACAAAATGGAGAAATCCTATTTGTTTATCGGCACGGTAAGGCGATGGTGCTCTATGATATTAATAGTCTCACTGCTTACACCGAGCAGAACCCGGAAGCCTTCCGAAAAAATTTGGTAGTACGCACCATCGATAAATATGCAATGGATTTGCAAGTGCTTCTTGATACCAAAGTCATCGGGAAAATCCGCAACAGTATAGATGGACGCAACCAGATCAAAGGACTGATTGCGGACATGACCATTAAAAACTACGGCGATACCGGGGCGGTGGAAAGCTTCTCCGCTGACGACATCTCAGTATCCCCCGGTACGGCCAAAGACAGTGTCATAGTGACAGTAGGTTTGCTGGTGACAGATACCACTGATAAGATTTATATCACTGTGACAGCGCAGTAAAGGAGAGGGCATAGATGAAAAAGGAACGGTTGCAAAACCTCCCATCGGGACATGATGGGAACGGATATATCACCATCAACGGCGAGGTCAAGAAGAGCTTCCGCATAGGCGCAATCGAGGCAACCTTGGAAGCGATCAAGGAAAATAAGAGGTTTTTAGGCGAATACATGGAACAAAATGCGATTCGCGGTGAGAAGGGTTCGGGAAAGATGTCCTATTACCATACCACCAGCGAGTTTTTGGAAATTATGCGAACCTTTAAGGAAACAGGAGAATATCCAGAAATCACCATCCAGTATTACGCAGAAAACAAGGCCTATGGCCGATGCGAAGTAACCTTAATGGGTGTTATTTTTGATTCAGTAGGAGCGGGTACTTTAGACGATTCTTCTGACGAATCCATCCGCTTGGAAACTAATTTTACATTTGACGATTTTGACATTGTATCCCGGTTTAAAGGATAGGAGGAAAACAGATGAAAACTTTTAACGGATTTTTGCACCCTAAGAGAAAAGAAAACCTTAAATTTGTACTGTCGGACGCTTTTGTAGATGAAGATGGCACCCCATTGGAGTGGGAAATGCGCCAGTTATCTGCCAAAGAGGGCATGGAGCTGACGAAAAACCTTACTAGTACCGAAACTTCTGAAATCTGGGCCCACTATGTGGCGAACGCGCTGGTTGTTCCTAATCTGCGGGACGCTGAATTTCTCGAGGACTTGTCTAAGAGGGAAGGGAGGAAAATCCTTGATCCTCTCGATGCGCTTTATTGTCTTGTAACGGACGGGGAGCTGGCTAAACTCATGGAACTGTACAATAAGCACAACAGCGTATACAACAACTTTCAGAAGGCAGTGCAAGAAGCAAAAAACTGATCGAGCAGGGCGAGGACGCTTTGGCGGTTTACGCCCATCTCGCCCTGCAAAATCACAACATTACGCCGGAACGCTATTTTGCTTTGACAGAGCAAGAACAGGCTTTTATGGCTGCAAGTGACTTAATAGCAGCTCAAAAGCTGAAAGGCCTTGGGGGGTGGTAGTTTGGCTGAACGGTTAGAGGCTATATTTGAGTTAAAGGATATGTCCGGAAACACCGTCGGAACCGTTATTCGGAATATAAACAAAATTGGAGAAGAAACGGGCAAGACCGAGCAAAAAACCGGAAAATACAGCAAAACTGCCGCCCAGGCTTACAAAGAGGTGTCTAAGAACGCTTCCGATGCGGCCAACGCTGTCCGAAAAGTCTCTGATGCCCAGGATGATGCAGGAAAGGCGAGCGGAAGCGGGCTTGATGGGATTGCTGGAAAGCTAACAAAAATCGTTTCCCTGGCTTATCTCGCTCGAAAAGGCTTTGAACTGATGAGCACCGCTGTCAACGGTGCTGCTCTCCAAAAGGTACAGGAAACTACCCTGCAAGCCATCTTAAAGAATGAACAAGCCGGGAGTGATTTATACAAGTACATCAGCGCCTATGCCAAGCAGTCGGCTTTGGGACGCGAGGATTTGGTTCAGGGCGTCACATCTGCGCTATCGGTTACGCGGGATATAAATCAAGTCGAACAGTTTATGAAGATGGTGGAGCGGTTGCAAGCCAAAGACCCCACCAAAGGCGCACAACAAGCTGTTTTTAGTTTAAAAGAACTCCTTGCGGGAGATGTGGTATCGGCGCGTGGTGTATACGGCATTACTGGAATATCCGGTGAGAAAATCCGAAGTATGATGGACAGTGGGGACACCCAAGGAGCGCTTGATTACATCAGTGCAAAGCTGGATCAGTTCGGCGCGACACAGGAGGTCGTGGATAAGAACTTTAATGGCCTCAATACTCAGATAGGGGTGTTCACTTCCAATCTGCAAACGGCTATTTCTGAAACTGCACAACCGGTCATGGAGACTTTGGCCGGAACCGTCCGGCAGCTTAATGAGGATATGGACGCCGGGAAGTTCCAGCCGTTTATTAATTTGATGGTAAACGGAATGCAGCTTGTTGGGAATGGAATCGCATGGGTGGCACAGAATGCAGATTGGTTGATACCTATTTTGGGTGGCGTCGTTTTCGGACTTTTGGCGTATAATGCCGCTACTAAGCTCGCCGCACTGTGGACTACCATTACAAGTATCGCCGTAAATGGCTTAACCGGAAATTGGGCGGGAGCGATTGGCATCCTAGCAGGCGTTACTATGGCGGCCTGGGGCCTCAGTGAAGCTTTTCAAAGCGTTGATGCAAGTATGGATTCATCAGATTTGGCTGCCCTCAAAAAAGAGGCGGGACTTGGATTGTCCACGACATCAAAAATGCCAATCCAAGCCGAACTTGTCAACAAAGACCCGATTTCTGTCAAGGGCACTGTGGATATTGAGGAAGAATCCTTAAAGTATGCGCTGGATTTTGTGGGCGCAAAGTTTTTCGCCCATTTTTCAACTGCTACACTGGCCCCACAACTCAATATTTATGGGCAGACCATCGAGAAAACCGCTGATGCAGATGAGGTTATGGGACGTTTGGGAGACAAGCTATCCGAAATGACACAAGCCGCACCGGAGGGGGTTTACAATGTATAAAGTTTACTTAGACGATGAATTTATTTACGGCGTGACTTCTTTCGAAGATGAATCCGGCCGGGACATATCTATTTATGACGGGGTGGGGCAGGGAAATTTTCCTGTCCCCGAATCCCAAGATCTGCATAAATGGTCGCTGGAATGCGAATTGTCAGAAGTCAATGACATGAACCACAAGGAATGGAAAAAGGCAAGCGAAATCTTTAAGCACCTTGAAAAGATTCTGGGACAAAAAGAAAGTGTACGCCTGGTTGTTACTTCGGCGTACACAAATCTTTCGGAACTGGTTTTTCTTGAAAAGTATTCAAAATCTGAAAAGGTCAACGGGATTTTTGATGTGCAGATGAGCTTTGTTCAGTATAAGGCGGTCAGCACCCGGACGGAGGATGTCCCCTATGTAGAAAGGCCGGGTAAGATACCGGTGCCGCCTAAGGCTGTGGTGAAGAATGCGTATAAGACGGAAAAGAAATACACGGGGAAAACGCCGGTGGCGGGCAAAGAAGTACTTTCGTATGTTGATGCAGGGGCGAACGTAGTCAAAAGTGCTGTTGACAATCCCAATTTGGTGCCGGAAAATGTCGGAATTTTTAGCACTAACTCAGGACTCATCGCTTTGGATAAGTTTAACAGTTGGCTTAACAAACAGCTCGAAAGTGATTCTATGAGTGATTTAGGAAAAGAGGCTTCTTCTAAAATCGATCAGGCAAGAAAAAATTATCGTACAAGCCAAGTTTTTAAAGCCATGTCTACCACCAGAGGAGATGCGAAAATAAAAGTAAAGTTTAAGAAATAGCTGTTATTGTAGGCCAAATTGCGCTTTTGATATTACAGAACCGTTCTGGAAAGTTACATTTGCATTTGCTCCATGCGCACCAGAGCCTTCCCACACTAAAATAACAGTTGTATAACCCGCTATCTCGCTTCTAGACAATTCCGCTCCATAAGAACCAATAATACCAACGACTTCATCATAGGTCATCCCCATTTCTATTCTATTAAACTCGTCTAGCGTTATACTGCTGTCATTGACTATGCTGCTTGAAGATACTTTATTGCTTTGGGCTGTATCATCAGAAAAGTGTTTTGATAAATCGGTATAATTTTCAATGAAATATATCGCACATATAAAAATAAAGACTAAAGCACTCCAAAGCAGAACGTATCTAAATATGTAACTGCTAGTTTTAACCTTTGGTTTAACATCACTATAAGCCTCATCAAGCATTTCCTTAATTGTTGATTCCGTTTTCTCTGTCCGGTCGATAGATAGCTCTGATTCTGGTTCCTCCGCTATATATTCTAGGCCCCGACCGCAGTAGGAGCAATAGGAACTGTCTCTCAGAATTTCTTTTCCACAAAATCTACAAAACATTTTATCTGTATCCACTGCTATCACCGTCCATTTTTTAACAAATTGTATCATAGGTTAACACAAAATTCAATATTCATTTTTGTACTACAATGGGGGTGATCCTATCCTATTAATCAACAACGCCGACATTACCGACATTGCCGTCAACATCAAATTTGTCTCCCGATGGAATAACGGAGCGGGTACGCTGACCTTTGAGTACCCTTTGGCGGCGGGGACACCGTATGAAAACGGATCAACAGTCATCTTTACCTACGGCGGCACGAATATCTTCTATGGCTTCCTGTTCAAATCTCAATTGGACACTAAGAAAATCAAATGCACTTGCTACGACCAGCTGAGATACTTCAAGGCTAAAAACTCTCTTATGCGGCAGGTGCAGACGTTGACCAGCTTTGTAAACGATGTAGCCTACAGCGTTGGGGAGCGGGTACGGTTGGGGCAGATCGACGAGACGGAAATTA
>OFMK01002464.1_pt1 | contig 10123 bp, 10 predicted proteins | sample 1541781 | NCBI WGS metagenome assembly OFMK01 (sample SAMN04209250, study PRJEB22552) | human gut metagenome | biome: gut; material: feces | host: Homo sapiens | place: USA: Oklahoma
CCCTGCCGCCGAGGCCGCGCCCGCCGAGGCCGCTGCCCCTGCCGCCGAATAAGCTGATCTGCGCATCTATTGCACTGAACGCGCCGTCGCGCCCTTCCCGCGCGGCGGCGCTCGACACCCCGCCGCGTCCCAAGGCCGCGGCATCGTGAGAGAAAGGAACAACGTGGCTGCTGTTACCGCTTCCATGGTCAAGGAACTCCGTGAAATGACCGGCGCCGGCATGATGGAGTGCAAGAAGGCGCTCGTCGAGGCCGACGGCGACATGGACAAGGCCGTCGACGTGCTGCGCACGCGCGGTCTGGCCGCCGTGGCCAAGAAGGCCGGCCGTGCCACCAACGAAGGCACCGTCATGGCCATCGTCTCCGACGACGCCACGTCCGGCGCGGTCGTCGAGCTGAACTGCGAGACCGACTTCGTGGGCATGAACGACAAGTTCAAGGCCTACGCCGAGAAAATCGCCAAGGCCGCCCTGGCCGCCAAGCCCGCCGACCTCGACGCCCTCAAGGCCGCCGACGCCGAAGGTGAGACGGTGGAAGCCGTTGTCACCGACGCCATCCACACGCTGGGCGAGAACATCCAGCTCGCCCGCTTCGCGGTGGTGGAGGGCGGCGCCGTGTCGTCCTACATCCACGGCGGCGGCAAGATCGGCGTGCTCGTGCAGTTCGATGTCGAGGGCATCGACCCCGCGTCCGACGGCTTCAAGCAGTACGGCCGCGACGTGGCCATGCAGGTTGCCGCCGCCGCTCCGGTGGCCGCCACCCGCGAGGCCGTCGACCCGGCCGTCGTCGAGCACGAGAAGGCCATCTACATGGCTCAGGCCGCCGAGTCCGGCAAGCCCGAGGCCATCCAGGAGAAGATGGCCGTCGGCCGCCTGGAGAAGTTCTTCAAGGAGAGCACGCTGACCGAGCAGGCTTTCGTGAAGAACCCGGACCAGTCCGTGAACGACTACACGGCCGAGGTTGCGAAGAGCCTGGGCGGCGAGATCAAGATCGTCGACTTCAAGCGCTTCGTGCTTGGTGAATAGCTGCGTTCCGGCGGCCTGATGGCCGTCGGAATCGCTCGACGCTGCGAAGCCCCCTCGCACCGATCCTCAGCCCTTTTTCGCTTGCCTTCGCGTACCGAAGTACGCTCAGCCGCGAAACGAGGCGAGGATCGGCACGAGGGGGCTTCTCGCTGTCTTGCTGCGCCAACCTGCGTTTTTCGTTTCGGTACCAGCAGCTATCGGTCCTTCTGCTTTCGTTGTGATGATGGTGGGCGCGCAGCCTCCCTGTTCTTATAATGGTGGGTACCGCGAAGGGCGCCTCGGACGGCGTCCGCCACCCAATGAAACCAACGCCCGGACCCTCGTCGTCGCGGGCGCGGAGGATGCTTCCATGGCTGAAGAGATCATCATCGTACAGGGCAACAACACGCTGGCCGGCGACGTCGCCGTGTCGGGCGCGAAGAACTCGGCGCTCAAGCTGATCGCCGCCGCGCTGCTGGGCCGGGGCGAAACGACCATCCACAACGTCCCGCTCATCTCCGACATCAGCATCATGTCCGACGTGCTGCGCTGCCTGGGTGCGCGGGTGGAGCGCGACGGCCATACGCTGACGGTGGACACCTCCGCCGTCGACAAGCACGAGACCCCCTACGAGCTGGTGTCGAAGATGCGCGCGAGCATCTCGGTGCTCGGCCCGCTCGTCGGCCGCTTCGGATGCGCCCGCGTGGCCATGCCGGGCGGCTGTCAGATCGGCGCTCGCAAGATCGACATGCATCTTGTCGGTCTCGAGGCCATCGGCGTGGAGTTCTCCATCGACCACGGCTTCCTTGAGGCCAGCACGCCCAACGGGCTGCACGGCGCGCATGTCGTGCTCGACTTCCCCAGTGTGGGAGCAACCGAGAACCTGCTCATGGCCGCCGTGGCGGCCGAGGGCTCCACGGTCATAGAGAACGCCGCGCGCGAACCCGAGATCGTGGATCTTGCGAACATGCTCGTGTCCATGGGGGCGCGCGTCACAGGCGCGGGCTCGGACATCATCGAGGTCGAGGGCGTGCCGCTTTCTTCGCTGCATCCTTGCGAGCACACGACGGTGGGCGACCGCATCGAGGCCGGCACCTTCCTGGCCGGAGGCGCGCTGACGGGCGGTCCCGTCACCGTGCACGGCATCGATCCGTCGTATCTGCGCGTTGCGCTCATGAAGCTCCGCGCCATGGGCTGCGACGTGGAGACGGGCGACGACTGGATCACCGTGGGCCGCACGCGCCCGCTGGCTCCCATCGACTTGCAGACGCTGCCGCATCCCGGGTTTCCCACCGACCTTCAGGCGCAGTTCATGCTGCTGGCCGCGTTCGCCGACGGCATGTCCGTCATCACCGAGAACGTGTTCGAGAACCGTTTCATGTTCGCCAGCGAGCTCATGCGCATGGGCGCGGACATCGCCATTGAGGACCATCACGCCCTCGTGCGCGGCGTGGACGTGCTGCAGGGCGCCGACGTGTCGTCCACCGATCTGCGCGCCGGGGCGGCTCTCGTGCTGGCTGGCATTGCGGGGGAGGGCGAGACTCGCGTGCACAACATCGGCCATATCGATCGCGGTTACGAGGACTACGTGGGCAAGCTGCGCGCTCTCGGCGCCGATGTCGTGCGCGCTGAAACCGAGCAAGCCCAGACGTCCCGGTAGCGAGCGCCCATGGTCAACAAACGCAAGCAGGGCCTGACGCAGGCTCGTGCGAAACTTACGTCGCATCGCATGAGGTCGGCAACGGTCGGCACCCATGTGCCGCGACGCTCGTCGCGTCATATGAACGGCGAGGCGGTGGGATTCTCCAGCCCGCGCAAAAGGAAGCGCGCGGCTCGCGGCATCGTGGAAACCATTCTGCCCGTCACATCGTCGGGCGAGAGCTCGTCGCAATACGCCCGCCGCGTCAGCCGTCGCGAATTCGCCCAGGACATCCAACGTAAGGCGCGCATCCGCCGCATCGTGGCTGCCGTCATCGCCGTCGCGGTGGTGGCCGTGGTCGCCGTCGGCGTGGCGACGTTCTTCGGGTCGCTCGACGCGAAGCTCGGACTCAAGGATTCCGATGCAGCGTCGGCGCTCGTTGCTCCCAAGGCCGATGCGAAGGCGTTCTACACGGTGGTGTCGGCCGACCTCGATGCGCCGGGCTCGGCGAATGCGACGGACGGCCCCGACGCCATCGCGCTGGTGCGCGTCGACGAGGAGACCCGCGTCGTCACCGTCGTCTCGATTCCGCCTACGCTGCAGGTGTCGCTGAAGGACGGCAAGAAGCACCCGCTGCGCGAGGCTTCGACGCAGGAGGGCGATGCCGCGCTCGTGTCGGCCGTGGCCGACTTCGCAGGGGTGAACGTGGCTCATTACGTGAAGACCGACGCCGAATCCATCGTGCGCCTCGTGGACGCCCTCGGCGGCGTCGAGGTGAACGTGGCCGAGGAGGTGGACGACCCGAACGCGGGCGATGCTTACCTGCCGGCGGGCACCCAGACGCTCGACGGCGCGCAGGCGCTCACGTTTTTGCGCGCCAGCAACTTCTCGAACGGCCTCGAAGTCCAGGCGGCGAACCAGCGCGAGCTGCTCACGGCACTGTCGCTGCGCCTTCTGGGGGAAGGGCGGCTGAGCTTCCTCGCCACGCTCGACAACGTGGGAGGGTCGTTCCAGACCGACCTTTCGGCTGCGGCCGCGCTTTCCGTCGCCGATGCGCTTCGCGGTGTGGACTCTTCCTCGGTGTACGGGGCGCTTGTGCCCGGCTACGAGACCGCGCGCGATGGCGCGAGCTCGTATGCGGTGTCTTCCGATGCCTGGAAGAGCATGATGGAGCTCGTGGCGGCCGGTTCCGAGCCCGTGGTGGAGCAAACGGCGCCCCAGGTGGATCCGGGCAGCTTCACCATCACCGTACGCAACGGCTCGGGCGTGACGGGCGGGGCCGGCCAGATCGCCGACGCGCTGAAAGACCGCGGCTTCGACGTGACCGAGACGGGCAACACCGACACGTACGCTTACGACGAGACGCTCGTCGTGTACAACGACGACGCGTTCGAGGCGGCGGCGGAAACCGTGGTGGCGTCGCTCGGCCTGGGCCGTACGGTGCCCGGGGCGGGTTTCTACACGTTCGATACCGACGTGTTGGTGGTTCTCGGCAAGGATTGGAAGCCCACATCGTAGACTGTGGTAGAATCGGCACCTGAAAGCAAGATGTTCAAGTTCAACGAAGGAGCTTTGCCATGGTAGACAAGAACGATGTGGCGGCGGTGCTCGAGCTCATCCGCCCCAGCCTGCAGGCGGACGGCGGCGATGTGCGCCTCGTCGACGTGAACGAGGACGGCGTGGTGTCGGTGGAGCTGCAGGGTGCCTGCAAGGGCTGCCCCATGTCCCAGATGACGCTGGCCAACGGCGTGGAGCGCATCCTCAAGGAGCGCGTTCCCGGCGTGACGAAGGTCGTTCCGGCCGACCTGTAAACCGGATCGATCTCGAAGGCGAAGGAGGCGGATATGGCGCAGTGTTGGGAACGCCGCGGGTGCGACGAGGAGATGATGTCGCGCTGCCCGCACAACATCCCGGGCGAGCCGTGCCCTGCCGATTGCCGCTTCGCCGCATGCATGCGCTCGACGCACGAGGTGTGCCAGGATTTCAACAAGCTGCTGAATCCCGAGCGCGATTACGACGCGGCCGTCAAGGAGGTGTGTCGCTTCTGCGAGCACTTCCTGGAGCACGGCCCTGGCGTGGCCGAGCGCACTGGCGAAGTCACGAGGCAGGGCAATCCGAACCGGTTTCTGCTCTAGCAGGGCGAACCGGTTCGAAACGCGCGCATCCGCGAGGAGCGCGCGACAATCGCAGCGAGCAACCGCGGCCGTGCAGGACATCTGCGCGGCCGCGCGCTACCCCCATACCAGCAAAGAACCGACGAAAGGGAGACGATGGCAGAGCAGGCTCACGGCACGCTGAAGGTGAAGACCGGGTTCGCGGAGATGATGAAGGGCGGCGTCATCATGGACGTCGTGAACCCCGAGCAGGCGAAGATCGCCGAGGACGCGGGCGCGGTGGCCGTCATGGCCCTGGAGCGCGTTCCCGCCGACATCCGCGCGCACGGCGGCGTGGCCCGCATGAGCGACCCCACCATGATCGAGGGCATCGTGGAGGCCGTGTCCATCCCCGTCATGGCGAAGTGCCGCATCGGGCATTTCGTGGAGGCGCAGGTGCTGCAGAGCCTGGGCGTGGACTTCATCGACGAGAGCGAGGTGCTCACCCCGGCCGACGACGAGTACCATGTGAACAAATGGGACTTCGACGTGCCGTTCGTGTGCGGCGCGCGCAACCTGGGCGAGGCCCTGCGCCGCATCGCCGAGGGCGCGGCCATGATCCGCACGAAGGGCGAGCCGGGCACGGGCAACGTGGTGGAGGCCGTGCGCCACATGCGCACCGTGACCACCGACATCGCCCGCATCAAGGGCCTGCGCGACGAGCAGCTGTTCACGGCTGCGAAGGACCTGCAGGCGCCCTACGAGCTGGTGAAGTGGGTGGCCGAGCACGGGTGCCTCCCCGTGGTGAACTTCTCGGCCGGCGGCATCGCCACGCCCGCCGACGCGGCGCTGATGATGCAGCTGGGCTGCGACGGCGTGTTCGTGGGCAGCGGCATCTTCAAGTCGGGCGATCCGGCCAAGCGCGCCCGGGCCATCGTGGAGGCCACGACGAACTACGACGACCCCGACACCATCGCCCGCGTCTCGCGCGATCTGGGCGAGGCCATGGTGGGCATCGAGATCTCGGACATCCCCGAGAACGAGCTCATGGCCGGCCGCGGCTGGTAAGGCGGGTTCCGGCGGCTCGCCAGCCGCCGGAACTGCTCGACGCTGCGGCGTGCCGAGGCGCCCCTCGCTGACTTACTACGCCAACCAGGGAGGTGTCAATGGAACCTGTGAGAAAGACGATCGGCGTCCTGGCTCTGCAGGGCGCCTTCCGGGAGCATCGGCGGATGCTGGAAGGCCTGGGGGCCGACACGCGCCTCGTGCGCTGGCCATCCGAGCTGGAAAGGCTGGACGGCCTGGTGATCCCGGGCGGCGAGTCCACGGCCATCGCGAAGCTTCTGGCCATCCACGGCATGTACGGGCCGTTGCGCGCCGCGCATGCGGGGGGCATGGCCGTGTTCGGCACGTGCGCCGGTGCCATACTCATGGCGCGCGACATCGAGGGGGCCCGCCTCGACCAGGAGCCGTTGGCGCTGATGGACGTGCGTATCCGCCGCAACGCCTACGGGCGGCAGATCGACTCGTTCGAGACGACGGTGCCGTGGGCGGGCATCGAGGGCGACCCGGTGAAGGGCGTGTTCATCCGCGCCCCGCGCTTCGCCGATCTCGGCGAGGACGTGGAGGTGCTCAGCATGTCCGAGGACGGCGAGCCGCTGGCCGTCCGCGAAGGCCGCGCGCTGGCCGCGGCGTTCCATCCCGAGCTCACCGACGATTCCCGCGTGCATGCTTTCTTCCTGGAGCGCGTCGTCGGGTCGTGAGGAGCCTCTCCTGCGTTGCCGGGGCGTTTCCAATCGCGGGAGCGCGCTCGACGAGTTCTGCTACAATGAAGACGAAGGAAGGCGGGCGACGAAGCGAGAGGAGCGTGAACCCATGAGCAAAGGCGTGACCTGTCCTGCGTGCGGGGCGGTCGGTTTGGACGTGTGCCGTTACGAGTCCATGATGGTGGTGCGCGCCGATCTCGCGATGTTCACGCTGTGTTGCCCGCACTGCAAAGCCACCGTGTCCAGCATGCAGCCCATTCCGCCGCAGCTGTACGAGGAGGTGCGGTTCGCCGCCCTCGAAGTGGGCGCCGGCATGGGCCTTGAGTAGCGGTTCCGCCGGCATCGTGCCGGCGGAACTTTTTTCTATGCGGTTCGAACGACAACCGAATGCCCGTGCCGCGCGGGCTGCGAAGGAACGACATGCTCAACGACATCTACCAATCCATCGATCCCGTCCTGTTCGCGTTCGGCCCGTTCACCGTGCGCTGGTACGGCGTCGCCTACGTGCTGGGCTTCGTTTTCGCGGGCCTCGTCATCTGGCGCGTCGCGCGCCGCTGGCGCGTGCGCGTAGATGCGGATTCCCTGCTGACCATCATGTTCTGCGTCATCATAGGCGTCATCGTGGGCGGACGGCTGGGTTACGTGCTGTTCTACGGCGAGGGGTACTATTTCCAGCATCCCGAGCAGATCCTCGCGTTCAACAAAGGCGGTATGAGCTTCCACGGCGGGCTTATAGGCGCGCTTTTGGCGGGCATCGCGGCTGCGAAGCTCACTCGTATTCCGTACCTCACGTTGGCCGACCTCGGCTGCATCGGCGCGCCGCTGGGCCTGCTGTTCGGCCGCTGCGCGAACTTCATCAACGGCGAGCTGTGGGGCGCGCCCACCGACGCCGCCTGGGGCGTGGTGTTCGGAGGCGCCGCGGGCACGATGCCGCGCCATCCGTCGCAGCTTTACGAGGCCTTTCTCGAGGGCGTCGTCATCTTCGCCGTGCTGTATCTGCTGTCGCGACGCATGCCGCCGCGTCCGCGCGGCACGTTTCTGGGCACGTTCCTCGTCATGTACGGATGCTTCCGCTTCCTCGTCGAGTTCGTGCGCGAGCCCGACGCGCAGCTGGGCTATCTATGGGGTGGCTGGCTTACCATGGGGCAGCTGTTATCGGTGCCGCTGATCCTCGTGGGCGCCGGCGTGCTGGTTTATGCGCTTGTCGTGAAAAACCCCCAAAAAGGGCTTCCTGAAATGCAACAATCTGAGTAACATATAAGGGTATCGAACGCACGGCTCCTCGAGGCTTCGACTCGCTAAGCCATGCGATTGGTTACGGTTCGGCGGCAACCTTGCCTGCGGTAACGGTTTGCTTGCCGGGCGAAGCTAAGCTGGCAACAGATCATATTGGCTGCAAGTTTTATCAGACGACGAAGGGGGACTTCCCATGGATCTCAAGTTCTACAAGTGCATGCACTGCGGCAACATCGCCATCAAGCCGTTCGACGCGGGCGTGCCGCTGGTGTGCTGTGGCGAGAAGATGACCGAGCTCACTGCCAATACCACCGATGCCGCGGTCGAGAAGCACGTGCCCGTGGTGCGCGTCGACGGCTCGAACGTGCACGTCGAGGTGGGCAGCACGCTGCATCCCATGACTCCGGAGCACTACATCACGTTCATCTGCCTGGTCACGAAGAACGGCTACCAGATCGTCGAGCTGACGCCGGAGGATGCTCCCGTCGCCGACTTCGCCATTGCCGAAGGCGATGAGGCTCTCAAGGTGTACGAGTACTGCAACCTGCACGGCCTTTGGGTCGCTGAGGTGTAGACGGCCCTGCGTTTCGCGCATGACGCGCCCGTCCCGCTTCGCGGGGCGGGCGTTTTCGTTTGCGTCGCGGTCGGCGCGCGTGTTACCGCTGCGGATGTTTCACGTGAAACATTTGTTCTGAATGGACGTTTAGGCACTCGTTCGGTCGCGTTTGGCGTTTTGCCCGCGCGGCGCGGCTGCGCGTGGTTCGCACCATGCGTCGCGCTTGCCGCCCGAGCGGCCCATCCCCGCATCCGTCTCGCCCGCGCGCCATGGCCTCCGAGCTTCCGACGGCTCCTCGGATGGCGAAAAAGCATCGAATTCGGAAGTCCCCGACGGTGCTGCGGGTTCGTCGGGAGGCCTCCTCCTGTATCGCTCCTGGTCGCGGGCGTCTCTTCTTTCGCCGCCGCGCGCAGGGTCCGACCGAGGCGCTCGATTTCTTCCGAATTCGATGTTTTTTCGCCATCAGGGGAGCCTCCGTGCGTCTGCAAGCTGCTTGGGAGGTCGTCCGACGGGGCGTGCGATCCCTGGGGCGAGACGTTTCTCGGGAGGTCATGCGCCAGGCGTGCGGTCGGGACGTCTGCTCGGAAGGGAAGAGCATGCATGCCGCTATTCTGAGTTAGCGGATATCCGTTCGCCATCCTGGGCGCGCGCAAGCGAGTCGAAGGATCTCGCGCAGCGCGCGAGGATCCGAAGGCGGCTTCGAAGCCCGTTGCCGTTCGGAGACGCCGCGCTTGTGTGCAGACTCGTCGGATTGGGGCGGCGCGACGGGGGCTCGCGGGGATTTCACGGTATGATGGATCCCATGGAACGGGCGCGATCGAGGAGGAGCATGGCAAGACGCACGAAGATCGTTTGCACGCTGGGACCTGCCGTCGACGATGAGGCCGCCCTGCGCGGGCTGCTGTCCGCCGGCATGGACGTGGCGCGCTTCAACTTCTCGCACGGCTCGCACGACGAACACCGGGCGCGCATGGATCTGCTGAAACGCGTGCGTCGCGACCTCGGCTCGCCGTGCGCCATCCTGCTGGATACTCGCGGCCCCGAGATCCGCACGGGCGCGCTTGCGGGCGGGCGTCCCGTGGAGCTGCGGGAGGGCGGTTCCCTCGTGCTCACCGAGCGCGTGGTGGACGGCACGGCGCAGCTGGTCTCGCAAACCTGCGCGGGGTTGGCGCGCGTCGTCGGGCCCGGCCAGCCCATCCTGCTGGACGACGGGCTCATCGAGCTTCGGGTGGAGGCGGTCGAAGGCTCGGACATCCGCTGCACGGTGCGCAACAGCGGGCTGTTGGGCGAGCGCAAGTCCGTCAACATCCCCGGCGCCAGCGTGCCGCTGCCCGTGATGACCGACCAGGATCGGGCCGACCTCGTCTTCGGCATCGATCAGGACGTCGACTTCGTAGCGGCCTCGTTCGTGCGCAACGCCGAGGGCGTGCGCGAGTTGCGGCGTTTCCTCGACGAGCACGGCGGCGAGGGCGTGTGCTTGATCGCGAAGATCGAATGCGCCGAGGCGGTGGAGAACTTCGAGGGCATCATCGAAGCGGCCGACGGCGTGATGGTGGCGCGTGGCGACTTGGGCGTGGAGGTGCCGGCTCACAAGGTGCCGCACATCCAGAAGGAGATCATCCGCGCGTCGAACCGTGCGTCGAAGCCGGTGATCACGGCAACCCAGATGCTGGACTCTATGATACGCAACCCGCGTCCTACGCGCGCCGAGGTGGGCGACGTGGCGAACGCCATCTACGATGGCACCGATGCCGTGATGCTGTCGGGCGAGACGGCTGGCGGGCGCTACCCGGTGGAGGCCGTGCGCATGATGGCGCGCATCGCCGAGTC
>OFMK01002466.1_pt1 | contig 10118 bp, 11 predicted proteins | sample 1541781 | NCBI WGS metagenome assembly OFMK01 (sample SAMN04209250, study PRJEB22552) | human gut metagenome | biome: gut; material: feces | host: Homo sapiens | place: USA: Oklahoma
GAACCGGTGACCTCATCCTTACCAAGGATGCACTCTACCTACTGAGCTACAACAGCACTTCCCGGCTCCCTGAGCCGAGATATATCATATCACAGGAGGACTCTTCTGTCAATCAAAATTTAACAAATCTTATCAAAAAATTGCCAAAATTTCATTTGAAGTCCAGACGCTGTTTCAAAAACTCTGTCCGCCTGTTCCGAAATGCTTTTGTATCTTCTTTAGACAGACTGTCCCTCAATCTCGTCGATGAGATCGCACAGGCAGCCCATATGGTCAATGACATAGTCTGCCCCTGCCTCCCGGTAGCTCTGGGTCAGCCTCTCCTTAGCCGCTTTTTTGCCAGCTTCAGAAAGGGCCTCGTACTCCTGTTCCGTCAGTCCCATCTCGGAACTTCCCTCCAAGACTCCCACAGAGATCACGCCTGCATTTACTCCCTCCTGAATATCTGAAATGGTATCTCCCACCTTCATAACGGTATGCACATTCCTAAGTCCAAGCTGTCTCATGTTTTCAAAGATCATATACGGATAAGGACGCCCCATATTGCCCACGCTGTTCGGGGAGATCCAGAAATCCGGCTCATATCCGTTTTCTGCTGCCTTTGGAACTACAATCTCCATCATCTGATCCGTATATCCCGTTGTGGATCCGATTTTTATTCCCCTGTCTCTCAGCTGTCGTACTGCTTCCAGAACATAAGGCTTTACTTCTGCATATCCGTGGAGAATCCCCAGCAGTTTCTCCGAAAATTTCTCGTGCATCTCGTCCACATCCCGGTCCGTCCACTCCCGTCCGTGAACCTTCACCCACTCACTGTGAATCCGGTCCATAGACAGCATGGTTTTAATGTGATCCCATTTCAGCATCCCCATGGGCTTCCTGGTCTCTTCCATGGTCGCATCAATCCCATATTCCCTGAAAATCTCCATAAATGCCCTGACCGGTGCAAAGCATCCATAGTCTACTGTCGTGCCGGCCCAGTCAAAAATAGCACCCTCTATTTTCATTCCTGTCCTCCCGGCAGATATTATTTTCTCTGCCTTTTCTTCCTCAAATTTCCTGTTCATTTCCGTTCAGCCGCCCATCCTGCTGTCCTGGGACAGCCGGCAGACCTGCTGCCGTTTCCGTGGTAGCTTTTGTTTTCCTATGGTTTTACTGCTGTTCAGTCTTCTCCATGTACTCCTGCATGATCTCTGTCAGCTTCTGGATATCCTCCTCATAGATCTCCCCGATCACGCCAATCCGGAAGGTATCTGCATCCGTCAGTTTTCCGGGATAGATTGCATATCCCCTCTCCTTGATGTAGTGGTACATATCCTGGAAGTCGAATTTTCTTCCCTCCGGGTACAGGAAGGTGGCAATAATCGGCCCCTGCCATGCCTTGTCCACATAGAGCTTAAAGCCCAGCTTTTCAAAGTTTTCCACAAGGGTATCCATATTTTTCTGGTAGCGGGCATGCCTTGCCTCGATGCCTCCCTCGTTTTTAAGCTCCTTTATGGCCTGATCAAAGGCGAGAACTACGTGGGTCGGGGATGTGTAGCGCCATTTTCCGTCCTGTTCCATGCCTGCCCACTGATCGTAGAGGTCAAGAGAAAGGCTTCTCGCGCACCCCTTAGACTCCATCAGCAATTTTCTGTTGGCGATAATAAAGGAAAATCCCGGAACTCCCTGGATACACTTATTGGCGGAGCTTACGAGAAAATCAATGTGCCAGTCCCGAACCGGAATGTCAACACCTGCAAAGCTGGACATCGCATCCACAATAAAGACCTTTCCATAAGTATGAGCCAGCCCGCCGATGGTCGCAATATCATTCAAAATTCCGCTGGTGGTCTCACTGTGAATCATCATCACATGGGTAATTTCAGGGTGGTTCTTTAAGGCCTCCTCTGCTTTTCCTGCATCTGGTGTCTTGTCGTAAGCCTGCGTTATGTGAATACAGGAAATATGGTGATATTCGCATATTTTAGCGGCTCTCTCACCGTAAGCGCCGTTGCTCAGCAAAAGCACTGTTCCATCCTGCGGCACTACGCTGCTGAGTACGCTCTCCACTCCAAAGGTTCCTGAACCCTGCATCAGCACTGCCGTATACTCTTCCTCGGTGACATGAGCCAGTTCCAGAAGCTCTCTGCGAATTTTCTGAGTGATCTGCTTATAATCGTCATCCCATGTACAGTGATCAAACATCATCACCTGTTTTACCGTGTCCGTAGTGGTGAGAGGACCTGGCGTAAGTAATTTGTAGTTTCTCATCTCTGTTCTCCTGTGAATTTTTAAAATTTCCATACTGAGGAATCAGCGGATCCGTCAGGCCGAATGTTCAGCCGCATGTTTGGCTTCCGTTTGCTTTCAGCCTGTCTTCCGTTCCTTCTCTGCTTTGTTTTTAAATTTTTCTCCAAACAAAGCTAATTCTACCTTAAAATTCTAAAAATTCAAGAGAAATCTTGTTTTTTAACTATCTTTTTACCTTCGTTTTACATTTTATAAGAACAACACTTACATTTTTTATTTTCTATACAATCCCTGATCTATTTTTTACATTCCTCTGTTTTCTGTCTGCCCCATGTCATCAGCCTTTCTGCCTCTCCCATGTCCGGAGAGACAGGATCCCTTTCTTCTGACAATCCTTTTCAGCGGCAAAACAGCCATGCCTTTCGATTGTCCCTGCACATACGGAGAGAAAGCCTTTTTTCCTGTTCTCTGCCCTGCACAGAGATTTTCTCCCGGTTCTCCTTCCTCTGGCCTCCTCCTTCGCAAACAGGCCCGCGATATACGGATCTACTCTGCATCCAGCAGGTCTGCAGCACAAAGAAATGTGCCTGAAGCTGTGTTAAAAATGCCGCGCTCACAGCCAGCAGGCGGGCTTTTTGGCGCAAGAAAAAGCAGGCGGAACAATATTCCGCCTGCGTCCTTTCATCCGGGCTCAGAAATTCCTCTATGCCATTGTGGGCTCTTCCCCCTCTGTCGGGGCAGTCTCCACCTGACCGGCCTCCACCTGTCCCTCAGAAGCCTTTGGTCCTGCTCCTGCCGGCGTTCTGTTAATGGTAAACGGCAGGTTAATACTCATAATATTCAGCACAACGCCCTTGGCATCCGGAACCAGAAGTGAAGCCAGCTTCTCGGCCGGAACGGCAATCGGGCGGAATTTGTTTTCCCTGTTGAATTTCTGGAATTCCAGTGCATCCGTAAAAACCGGCTGATACAGGTTTCCGTCCTTCATCTTTGCCAGCGGAACGCCCTTCTCCTCCTTCTGCACTGCCATAATAAATTTGCCCTTTTTGAAATCTGCCAGAAGCTCGTCAAGAAGCCCTGCCGTATTTGCATCATGCTGCGGGTTTGGCTGCTTCCTCATCTCCTGGGCATAGTAGAGAGAGGTGAGCTGAAGCTGAGGATTCTCAATCCACACCGTTCCCTCCGGCTGCTCCTCCTGGCTCTTCCTTCTCACCAGCTCCTCAAGCTGCAGAAGCGTCTCCTCGCCGCCATTGGCCATGAGGATCGCGTTCACACCCAGCGTAAAAAGGCTTGTGAAAAACAGGAGCTTCTGCTTTTCCTCCACCCTCACAATCGAAACAGGGATCTTCTCTTCCAGAAGCGCCTTTCCCTTTTCTCTTGCCTCCTCCTCTGTGAAAAACATCAGAATCTCATCATCAAAGGTTTCCGGGTCACAGACCACATAGGGCTGTTTCGTGCATACAGACATCAGAACGTAAAGCTCCGGCACATTTCTCATCTTTAAGAGCAGCTCCTTTTTTTCCAGAACTGCCGTATTTTTTTCTTCATTGCTCATCATATCTTCTCCTTCCGCCTGCTTTCCGCGGAAGGCCCACTGAAAAGCGCGTTTTTTCTCTAATCAATTATAAGCAAAAGAGATTTTCGTGTCAATAAAAAGGAGGGGCTGAGCAGAACTCCCGGCGCGCCCGAAACAGGAAGCATTAAAAATTATCCTTTATCAGTGAAACAGCGATTTCTCTTGCCCGGGAACTGGACACATTTTGACCGGGCGTTTCTCCCAGATAAATGCAAAAATAGATGCGGTGTCCGACGTCTGCAAAGCCTGTATACCAACAGTCTACTACAGTTCCTTCCGATTTTCCCATCCCCGTTTTTCCGTAGACCGCACAGCTTTTATCACTCCCCTCTGAATAAAACATAGCTTTTTCAAGAAGAGCCCTGGTGTCTGAGGAATATTTTGAGGAACTTCCAAAAATCCTCTCCATCACTTCGCTCTGTTCTCTCGGTGAAATTTTCAGGGATGATTCGATCCAAAAGCCGGTGAGGGCCGGATTGCTGTTGTTATTGTTCAGATGCCCCTCCCAGTCTGATATATCGCAGTTACCATATTGAAGGTCATCGAGAGCGCGTTTCATCCCATCCGAGCCGATTTCATCAATCACTTGCCGGTAATACCAGACACACGAGGTCTGGAAGGCAGAGAGAAAGTCGATATCCCTGTTCCAGTCGTCATTCCAGAAAATCTCACCGCTCCAGGATCGGGTGGAATTCTCCGGATCAATGACACCGTTTTCCAGGCCCACCAGGGAAGAAATAATTTTGAAGGTGGAGCAGGGAGAACGGCGGGTATCTGCCAGGTCTTCATTATAAATCTGAACTGTATATTCGTCCGGAGCAAATATGACGGCGGCGCCGTTCAGCTCCCCGAAATAAGATGCCCAGTCAGGACAGAGCACTGTGGCTGGCGATACTGAGGCCGGTGCTTCCGTTTCAGGCACAGTCTCTGCAGACGGCAGCTTTATTTCTTCTGACTCTGCGGCTGTTTCCTCTTTCTCCCGGACGGCCGAAGCTGTCTCATTCTGGAATGACGGCGATTTCTCCTGCTCAGACTCAGAAGCACAGCCAGACAGCATTGCAGACAGTGTGATGGCAGCAGCCAATAGACGGATCAGTTTCATTTGATACATTTCCTCCTGATCTTTCTTTTTCTCTTATAAATCTTTTAGTATTCTGTCTTCTGACCTAATATTCTGCTATCCCCGGCAAATCATAGAAGCAAACGAAAATCGGATATGGTTCCGGCCGATTTCTCCTACCCCGTTTGGGAAAGTGCTTTAAAAGTGCGGTTCTGCCCTACCTTATCTCAGGGCAAAACATTCCTCCCGCACTGTAGCAAGGCCTTCCGTGCAGGTTTTCCCTGCGCCGACTGATAATATCCGCCAAGGGAAATGAGTTTAACATCGGACAGCAAAATTTTGGAGGTGAGCGCAGCTCAGGGCTTGGCGTCTGAAGATTCGTCTGCTTACGGGGACATATTCAGACAGCTTCATAAAACATATCTACCGGACTTTGCCTTATCCCTTGCCAAACTCCACTTTTACGCTATTATGCTGTCTGGTTTTTGTGGGAGAGTAACACTACAGTCTCGACTGTTTTTTCGTTGAGCAACCGAATATCCATAGTTTCCTGCCCTTCATAATAAACACCGAACTTAAAGTTAATCTGCTTCACGATACTTCCATTATCCATCTTTTCTGGATAAAGTTCAATATTGTTTATGAAGTCTTTCATAAATTCTTTCTTTTCAAGGTCCGTCATTTTATAGTACATCATTTCAAAATGTACCAGAATGTCATATATCTGCTTTCCGGTAATCTGATTTCCATACACTGCCTCAATTCTCGCCGTGATATCTGCAATGCTGTCTTCATATTCGGAAATTTTATCGTACAGATTATCCAGTCTGTCATGCATGTCCTGATACTTTCTGTCATAGTGCTTATCCATCACATCCAGTTTATCAAGCATGTCTGTGAGCTTTGTTTTCGCCCCCATTACCTGTCTGAGCAACTTTCTGATTCTTTCACGCTCTTCTTCCAGAGCACTTATATCAACCTTTGTATTAACCTTATCCATAACGAATTGACGGAAGTTCTCGTGGTTTACCATATCCAGAATCACTTGCTCCACTTCATGGTTGAAATCATCCTGATTAAGAGACGGTTAAAAATTACAAAAATGCTCATCATCAATCTTATGTCTGTGTTGACAGCGATAATAGAAATCATCCACATAGTCTCCGGTTTTCTTATTCTTGCGACGTCTTACCGTACCACTCAAACCGTGTCCGCATATCGGACATTTTATAATGTGGTGTGGTATAAAAAAAGTTGACAGCTTATTCTCAAGGATTCCATAATAAAACCAAGAGAATAAGGAGGTATTCAAAGTGACACGTAAATATGACTATGAATACAAAGTACAGGCAGTAAAACTTGCCAAAGAAATCGGTGGCGCTAAGGCTGCTAAAGAATTAGGAATCCCTGAAGGAACCATCCATACCTGGCTGAAAGCTGTAAGGGCCGGTAAGTTAGATATCGGGGAAGGTTCCCATACCCCTGCCAGTGCAATGAGCCTGTCAGAAGAGATTGCTATGCTGCGTAAGCGGGTAAAGGAGCAGGATAAAGAAATTCGCCTCTTGAAGGAAGAAAACGAATTTCTGGAGGAAGCCAGCGCTTTCTTCTCCTCCAGCCGTCGGAAGTCAGCAAAAATCAGAGAATGATATTTCTGGCTTTGAAAACAGAGGACGGCAGGATTACCGGGAAAATCTCATTTTATTGCCGGATGCTTGGTATCAGCCGGCAAGGTTTCTATAAATATCTTGCGAATAAAGATCGTCCTTGGAAGTACCAGGATTTGGCGGATGCCATGAAAGAAATCATCAGCGAGGACGAATGTAACGATACTTACGGTCGGATCCGGATGTATCAGGCACTGTTGCTGAAACAGCCGGAGGGAGTGCATATCCCAAGTGAGCGGACGTATACCGGGTTATGGAGCAAATCGGTCTGAGTCATCGGCCAAGGAGAAAACCGAATGGACTCACAAAGGCAGACCGAGAAGCCATGAAATCGGATGATCTGCTGAAGCGGGATTTCCATTCCAATGTCCCATTAAAAAAGTGCATGACAGATATCACAGAGATTCCGGCATCCAATGGAAAACTGTATGTATCTGCGATTTTCGACTGCTTTGATCTTAGCGTCCTCGGTCTGGCAATGGAAACAAACATGAAAACAGATTTGTGTATCCAAACACTGGAAAATGCCCTGACTGCTTATCCCACGCTGGAAGGTGCTGTTATCCACAGCGACCGTGGGACACAGTATACCAGCGAAGTCTATCGTCAAGCTATCCAGAAATATCATATCCACCAAAGCATGAACAGCGCAGGAGGGCGCTGCCATGATAATGCACGGCCAGAATGAAGACAGAGCTCCTTTATGACCGTTATGATACAAAGCAGATGACTGTAGAGGAATTAAAGGTACTCATTTGGAGATACTTCCTCAGCTACTGGAATAACCGGAGGATCTGCTCTGCCAATGGAGGGGTTCCTCCCGTGGTAAAACGCAGGCAGTATTATGAGACTTTGGAGCGGGCGGCATAGTCAGTGATATCCTTGAGAAAAATGTGTCAACTAATCTTGACAATATCAATGAAATGATTTCTCCCTTGCCATTGCGGATAATCTGGGCGTATGCATTCCCCCACAGGAGCAAATGCGTCATCAACGTCTCCCTGAATACAAAGGAAATCATCTCCGGATTCGGCTCATCATGGAGTAAAAAATAAAGCGGATGTTTTACCGCCTTCTCCTTACCACCATCTCCGTTGTATTTGTAAACATGAAGCGGAAGACTTACCACCGCCTCTGATAAGATACGCACACAGGAATAAACTGCTGTCATCTGCATGGCAGAACGCTCATTGACATTCTTGCCACTGGAACTACCACCGATAAAGAATCAGTATGCACTGCCAGATGTTGCATTCTGTGGCTTATCTCTTGATTTAAAAATTCCTGATAAAATTCCCATAGCACTTCACGCTCCTTTTTATTTACAAAATTTTCATTGACAATTTTTTAAGCAATTACATATAATATAGTAGACGCACGAATGAATGCGTCCTCAAATAAATTCAAGCCTATTGACTTGAATCTATTTTGTGCTATAATGTTTATAGAGGATAGCGACGAGATCAGCTATCGTTGGTTATGAAGCAATTGACTGTGTCGGTATGCAGCCGGTTGTGGAGCCAGACCTTGGGTTATGCGATAACCTCAAACCGAATAGGTTCTTCGGAACTGAAAGAAAACGCTTTTACAGGGCCTTGTTCTTGCAAGGTCCTTTATTTTTACCAAAGGTGGCTATACAAAATGGATATTTTACAACAATCAGCATTAGCTTGGAAAGAACTAACTGAATATCGATACCAGTTCGTGTATGGCTACAAGAAAACCTTGTATCCTATCAATCTCACGTTTTCATTTGAAGACTATCCACATCTGGCAGGTTTTCAATACTTGAAGGATATCTCCCTTCCTAACTATACGTCTGCGAAAATCGTTGACCGAATCCTTGAAGGGAAAATAACTTTTGAGCAAATTCAAAAAGCCGCTCAATATGAGGAAATGGTTAAGCCACGATTAGAAGCATTAATCCATTTAAAAAACTCATTGGATAATGATTTTAACCTATATTCTTTCATGCCACGGATGTATCCTTTTATCACTAACATCAAAGCGGATTATTTGATTGCCAGCCATATTGTTATTGATAGTTATGTTTTCATAATTCACACAACTCCAAACGGAGATGCAAAATGTGATTTCCTTTGTTGCTCTGCTTTTACCAAAGGAGAACGCGATTACGAAACAAACCAGAGAAAACGTGCATTGCTAAAAAAGGAATGTATACATATTCCAACGAATACAACTACCATTTTGCTTGATAAATTGAATAACCAATCGTCATAGGGAACATTTATTTCTCTTTGTCTGCTTTAACATTTCCCGCCGGATCATTACGGATATAAATGTTATCCATCATCCAACGAAGAACCGGATGACCACCATGCGCAAGTTTCTGTTCCAATGTCAGCTTCATGAGTTCCTTTGTCGGCGGACTCATATCTTTGAATCCCTGTGCAAATGGAACTACTGTGAATCCCATCCCTTCAAGATTCTGCACCATCTGTACCGCACCCCAACGGTCAAAGGCTATTTCACGAATATTGAAACGCTCACCCAATCTCTCTATGAATTTTTCAATAAACCCATAATGGACAACATTACCTTCCGTGGTCATAAGATATCCTTGCTTCTCCCACACATCATACGGAACATGATCTCGTCTGACTCGCAGTTCCAATGTATCTTCCGGATGACGTATAATTAAGGACCTGTTGACAAAATCCCCGGATACTCTGCCCTTATGGTATAATTCTTAAGGAAAGCATCTGATTCAGGCAAAAAATAGAGCAGCCAATTAAGCTGCTCTGAATCTGATGATTTCCAATTGTACCAATTCGCGGTCGGTTAGCCGACAACATATATGGGGATTGTATCCTTCCGGTTTCCCGAAAAACGGCGGATTTTACGGGAAACCGGGACGCGGATAAGGAAATTTACTGCCTGTACCGGAGTTTTGGGCATGCTTCGCAGGCCTTCCTGTGGGAGGCCTGTGAAAAAAATTGTGGAATTCAGGCACTGGTTACAGCAAAAGGGCATAGGTCCTCCCTGCCGGTTTTAAAGCGGCGCACCCGCATGCCGGGCAGACGGAAAGATCAAAATCCCATACCGCTTTCAGCAATTCTGCCATTGACATGCCGGCATACCTGCGCTGGAAACGCTGATGCCCCTGAAGCTTGAAAATCAGTTTCAGGTTTTTCGATTTCATCCGGTTATTGAGAAAGCCGCAGTAGCGGATTTTCTGGAATCCGCGCGGCAGCACATGCAGCAGGAAACGTCGGATGAACTCCGTGTTGGAAAGAGTGAGGGTCCTTCTGGGGTCCCCCGGTTTCCTGCCCCTGGCTGAGAAAGTTGTCTCTTTGTCGGTTACGGAGAGGATGCGGCTGTTTGAAATGGCGACCTTGTGTGTATACTTCCCAAGATATTCCACAGCGCTGCCAAATCCACGGAAGGTCTCCTTTATATAGGGGCACCAGTCTTTGGAATAGAGCCTGTTTTTAAACTCCTGCCATTCGTAGGAATTACGAAGGCAGCTGCAGGAAGCGGAAAACACAAGCTGTCCCTTTTTGTAGAGGGAATCCAGCTCCTGGTTCCAGGTATGGAGGATCTGGATAATGCCGGGCACAGCGCC
>OFMK01002468.1_pt1 | contig 10099 bp, 6 predicted proteins | sample 1541781 | NCBI WGS metagenome assembly OFMK01 (sample SAMN04209250, study PRJEB22552) | human gut metagenome | biome: gut; material: feces | host: Homo sapiens | place: USA: Oklahoma
TCCCGGCGCATCTCCTCTTCCATGTCCACCCAAGGGGCGAACACCCGCTCACACCAAAAGTAAGGGACTTCGTTAAAGGCCCCATATAAGATCTTGATTCCCAAGTGGGACATCCCAATTTCATAGGTATCAGGGAAGCAGAAGGCAAAGCGCACATCCACCTGGGCGGGGTCCTTGACCACGGAGTTCAATTCCCCTCCCACATAACGGCCTGGCTTTTGCACTTTTTGCAGGGCGTGCTCTAATTTGATATTGCGTTCCATAGGGAAACCTCTCGATCTGTTAGAATGAAAACTTTCTCTGGGATGATAACTAGTATACCACTCTTTGCCGATTGACTCAATGGATGAACATGGCGTCGCCAAAGGAGAAGAACCGGTATTTCTCCTCCACGGCAACATTGTACGCATGGAGGATGTTTTCCCGGCCCGCCAAAGCGGATACCAACATGATCAGGGTGCTCTCCGGCAGATGGAAATTGGTGATCAGAGCGTCCACGCCTTTGAACTCGCAGCCGGGATACAGGAAGATATCCGTCCAGCCTTCGCTTTCTTTAAAGCAGCCCTCCTTCTGGGCCACAGACTCGATGGTCCGGCAGCTGGTGGTGCCCACGGCGATCACCCTGCCGCCCCTGGCCTTTGTCTTGTTGATCAAATCAGCCACCGACTGGGGCATATGGTAGTGTTCGGAGTGCATTTTATGATCCTGGATGTTTTCCACACTCACCGGACGGAAGGTACCCAAACCCACATGGAGGGTGACAAACCCCAGCTCCACCCCCTTAGCCTGGATCTTTTCCAGCAGCTCTGGGGTGAAGTGCAGGCCGGCAGTGGGAGCTGCCGCAGAGCCTTCCTCCCGGGAGTAAACGGTCTGGTAGCGTTCCTTATCCTTGAGGTCTTCTGTGATGTAATGCGGCAGCGGCATCTGTCCAAGCTGGTCTAAAATCTCCTCAAAAATTCCATCATAGTGGAACTGGATCAGACGGTTCCCCTCTTCCACGATATCAATGACCTCACCGGTCAGAAGTCCATCGCCAAAACTGATCTTTGTTCCGACTTTACATTTTTTGCCCGGTTTTACAAGGGTTTCCCAGATATCATTTTCCTTACGTTTCAACAGAAGGATCTCGATCTTTGCTTCTGTGCCCTCTTTCACTCCGTACAGTCTTGCAGGAATTACTTTCGTATTGTTAATGACAAGGCAGTCTCCCGGTCTTAAATAATCTGTAATATCCTTAAAAACACGATGTGTCACTTCACCGGTATTTTTATCCAATACCATCAGCCGCGAACTGGAACGGTCCTCTAACGGGTCCTGTGCGATCAGCTCCTGTGGCAGGTCATAATAAAAATCTTTTACGTCCATGATTCTCAATCCTATTTTCTTAATTCCGCACCAACATGCTCAAGTGCTTTCACGATTTGATCCATTGCACCAGTGATATCGGCATCCTCTAAGTTTCTGTCCTTTGCACGGAAAGACAAGGAGTATGCGATTGATTTATATCCCGGTTTGATCTGTGCTCCCTCATAGATATCAAACAGATCGTATTTCTCTAAGAACTGACCGCCCTTTTCATCGAAGATCTTCTCGATATCGCCTGCAAGCACTTTCTTCGGAACAACCATGGAGATATCTCTGGCTGCAGCCGGGAATTTAGCGATTCCCTCATATTTGTGGTCGAAAGATGCGCGGGATACGATCTCTGGCATATCAAGTACTGCAACATAAACGCGCTCTTTGATCGCATAATTTGCAGCAACCGTCGGATGAACCTCACCGAGATAACCGATCACAGTGCCATCATAAACAACATTTGCCTGACGTCCCGGATGTAAGAATGGTTTTCCGGCTTCCGGATCATATTCCGGTTTCAGCTTCATTCCTGCTTTGTAAAGGAACTCCTCGATCACACCCTTCATGGTAAAGAAGTCACCCTCTCCGTACATACCAAGTGTAAACTGCATGCGCTCTTCCGGCAGCTCTGTTACCGGTACCTGTTTTGGCAGGTAAATATTTCCAAGTTCATACAGACGCACGTTTTTATTTCTGCGGTTAAAGTTTGTGGAAAGTGATGTCAGCATACCATTTAAGGAAATCGTTCTCATGATAGAGAAATCCTCTCCGAGCGGATTGCTGATCACAACCGCTTTGCGGAGCGGTGAATCCTGTGGCAGTAATAATTTATCGTATACTTTCGGGCTCTCAAAGGAATACGTCATGCCCTGTGAAAATCCGCAGAACTCTGCGATCTCTCTTGCTACTGCCTCGATGCGGAGTTTGAAGGTAAGTTTTCCTGTGGTAGCCTCACCGCTTGGCAGTGTGGTCGGAATCTTATCATAACCGAAGAATCTTGCCACTTCCTCTGCAAGGTCGGCGTCACACTCTAAGTCCTGTCTCCAGGATGGAACGATCACTTCGTTCGAAGCCGGATCATAGCCGAGGTCGATCTTTGAGAAATAAGCCAGCATTGTCTCTTTTGCAATGTCCGTTCCAAGTAGTTTGTTGTATTTCTCCGGCTCGAATGGAATACGTTTATCCCCTTTGACATTCGGGTAAACATCCACAACGCCGCCGACAACTTCTCCGGCACCAAGTTCCTCTATAAGCTGGCATGCACGGTTCATTGCCTCGATCGCTGTGTTTGGATCTAAGCCTTTTTCAAATTTTGCGGAAGCATCTGTACGCAGACCAATCTTTCTTCCTGACAGACGGATATTTGTTCCATCGAAGCATGCAGCTTCAAACAGCATTGTTTTAACATTGTCCGTGATCATGGAGTTTTCTCCACCCATGATACCTGCAATACCGATGGCTTTTCTTCCATCACAGATCATTAATACAGAGTCATCTAAGGTGCGTTCCTGACCGTCTAAAGTCACAAACTGCTCACCCTTTGCAGCGCGTCTTACTACGATCTCTCTGTCCTCGATCGTGTCAAGGTCATAGGCATGCATCGGCTGTCCATACTCTTCCATCACATAGTTTGTGATATCTACAATGTTATTGATCGGGCGGATTCCCTGCGCACGCAGTCTGCACTGCATCCATTCCGGCGACGGTGCAATCCTGATATTTTTTACCACTCTTGCGGTGTAACGGGAACAGAGCTTATCATCTTTTACAGATACTTTGATGTAATCGTTAACATCTTCATTATTACCTGTTTCTGTCACAACCGGAGGAACAAACTCTTTTCCGAACGTAGCTGCCGCCTCTCTCGCAATACCTAAAATAGAGAAACAGTCTACTCGGTTTGAAGTGATCTCATATTCCACAACCGTGTCATCTAATCCAAGATAACTGATAGCGCTCTCTCCGACCGGAGCATCTTCCGGCAGGATATATAAACCGTTTTCCGGTGCAAGTGGGAACATATCTCTGTTTGAACCAAGTTCCTCAATGGAGCACATCATACCGTTTGACTCCACACCGCGCAGTTTTCCTTTTTTGATCTTAATACCGCCCTCGGTCTTGCTGCCGTCATGACCTCCGGCAACTTTTCCACCGTCTAATACAACCGGTACTTTGCACCCTTCAGTCACATTCGGAGCACCTGTCACAATCTGTATTGTCTCCGTTCCGATATCTACCTGGCAGATCACAAGTTTATCCGCATCCGGATGTTTCTCAATGCTTTTTACCTGTCCGATCACAATTTTATCAAGATCCTCATCCATGTTCTCATATCCTTCTACCTTAGAGCCGGATAATGTCATGGCATCCATATATTCCTGTGGTGTACAGTCAAGACCTGGAACTAAGTCTTTGATCCACTTTAATGAAGTATTCATAATGCTATATTCTCCTATCTTTTTCCTAGAACTGATTTAAAAATCTCTGATCATTTTCATAGAGCAGACGCATATCATCGATCTCATATTTGAGCAGTGCAATACGTTCTAATCCGATGCCAAAAGCAAAGCCTGAGTATTCTTCCGGATCAATGCCGCTCATGCGCAGTACACGCGGATGTACCATACCACAGCCTAAAATCTCAATCCATCCTTCACCCTTACAGAAACGGCATCCTTTCCCGCCGCATTTAAAACAGGTCACGTCCATCTCGGCAGATGGCTCTGTAAACGGGAAATGATGCGGTCGGAATTTTACTTTGGTATCCTGTCCGAACAACTGTCTTGCGAACTCTGCAAGTGTTCCCTTTAAATCAGAAAATGTAATTTTTTTATCAACGACAAGTCCCTCAATCTGATGGAAAGACGGAGAATGTGTCGCATCTACCTCATCGGCACGGAATACACGGCCCGGTGCGATCATACGGATCGGGAGATGTCCTTTTTCCATCTCACGGACCTGTACCGGAGATGTCTGTGTACGGAGCACGATCTTGTCATTGATATAGAACGTATCCTGCTCGTCCTTTGCCGGATGGTTTGCCGGGATATTAAGAGCCTCAAAGTTATAATAATCATACTCTACTTCCGGTCCCTCTACCACTTCGTAACCCATTCCGGTAAAGATGCGCTCTACCTCTTCTAAAGCGATCGTGTTCGGATGACGGTGTCCGACATTATTTTTCTTTGCCGGAAGCGTCACATCGATGACTTCTCTGCGCAGTTTTGCATCTAACTCCGCTGCCTCTAACTTTTTCTTTGTCTCATCTAAAATCTTCTCGATGCTCTCTCTCGTCTCATTGACAAGCTGTCCGACTAACGGACGCTCCTCCGGACTGACATCTTTCATACTCTTTAATACTGCGGTCAGTTCTCCTTTTTTTCCAAGAACCGCAACACGCACATCATTCAATTTCGACAGATCGCCGGATTCTTCGATCTGGCGGATCGCATCTTCTCTGATTTTCTGCAATTTTTCTTTCATGATAATCTCCATTCTGCATTATTTCTTTCAGATATTTGTCTCACAAATTATTTTTGTGACACAATTTCCTGTGGTGGATTTGTTTCAGCAACAAAAAACGCGGAGTCATTCGTCCAGGGACGAATGATTCCGCGATACCACCCTGATTCTTTCTGCCACGAATATTGACAAAAAGCTCTTAACATGCGTAACGTGCATGGACGTCATCTGCTACTGTCATTTCACAAATGCAGCTCCCGTGCGAACTTCGCTTCCTACCTTGTCTTAAATGGGTTTTCAGCCGGTGACCCACTCTCTCTGAAAGAATTATAGTGCACTACTAATCACGTTCAATGCCTTTCCTTTTATTTTCACTCTGTATTGCATTTTAGCACAGGCAATTTATTAGTTCAAGAGTTTTTTCTCTTTTTCTTCTCTTTCTCTTTGAGCAGCCACTTGCGAATACTGTCATTGAAAATGACATTTACTTCCGCCGACATCATCATGATATACATACAGAAATAAAGCCACAGCATGATGAGGGCGATCGTCGTCAGGCTTCCATACATGGAAAAACCGTTAAAATAATCCACATAGATGGAAACACCGATAGAAAAAATATACCATGCCACACCGCAGATCGCCGCGCCCGGAAGCTGGCTTTTAAAGGTCAGTTTTTTATTTGGCAGTGCTGTAAATATCACATCAAAGAAAACAATTAACATGACCAGCATGATAAGTCCCCGAAAATGTGCCAAAAGATCTACCGCATGCCGCAGTAACGGGATATACTGCGATGCCAGTTTTTGGAGAGAATTACCAAAAACAATGACTAACAGTGTAAACACAATAGCTACCAGAAAAATCACCGTATACACAACTGCCCACATCCGCAGTACAAGCCAATTTCTTGTTTCCTCCAGGTCATTGACCGAATTGAGTCCATCCGTCATGTACTGCACACCTTTTGCTGCTGACCAGATTGCAACGATCGCCGTAATGGAAATAATGCCTGCTGATCTGTTGTATACCTCATCAATCAGTGAAATAAGAAATGGTGCTATGTATTCCGGCATAACTCTCTCAATGATTTTTAAAAGCGTCCCCTCTGTCACGGAAGTATACTGTAACAGGGATGAGAAAACCATAAGAAACGGGATCAGTGATAATATAATAAAAAACGCAGACTGCGCAGAATATGCATTGATCTTATCCCGTTTACATTTTCCCATAAACGACATCACATTTCCTATAATCTTCCAGATCATAATGTCTCTTTTCCTTCCATCTCTCCGATTGTTTCCACGGTAATATCCTGATAAAAATAATTTAAGATATCCTGATAGCCCATACCGGCTTTTGCCATTCCGTTTGCCCCATTCTGGCTCATTCCGAGTCCGTGCCCATAACCACCGCCGGACAGCAGATATGTCCCGTTTTCCTGTTTCTCGACGGTTGAAAATGCACTTGGCAGCATCGTAATATTCTCTGATTCCGTTGCATCTGCGTAGACAATTTTTTTCACCATACAGCCTAAAATCTTGCGGATGTTGTACTCTGTTTTTATTTTCACAATGCCGCATTCATAAGTAAGATCTAATGTAAGAATCGAACCGGAACTGCTTCTTGCTTCCACTGACATTCCGGTAATGGCTCCCATTTTCTCCCCGGCAGCGGCGACATCCATCTCCGTCGTACCGTCAGATTCATAATATAACACATTTTTTGGTGAAATGGAATGTCTTGCCGCTAAGATCTCATTCACCGTTTCTGTCTTATCCGATAAATCTGCCGTTGCAAACCATCTGTAATAACGGATATCGCTGTCATATCCATCCGCACTGCTCTTGATGTACTTGGAAAATGCAGTTTCATCCGACAAATCTATGTCTGCATCCGCCTGGTTTAAGCATGCTTTTTTCAGATAGCCATAGGACGACGGATCATCCACATTCCAGATCTCCGCGGTGTCTGTGTAACCCATGGAAGTCGAAAAATAATATGCCTCCACAACTTTTCCGTTCCAGGTCAGCACCTGCCCGCATGTCGCATCCACAGCGGCGACAGATTCCTTTGTCTTTTCTACTTTGTTATAAACCTGGTAGGAGGTGCTGTCATTGATATGTGCACCGTAAGCCGCCAGATCCGCCCGCATCAGCTGCATATAGGCATAACTGCGCGCACACACCGCCTGTGTCTTAAGCGCTTCCGGAGAAAAGCTTGATGGCATCTCACTCGGCACGACCGCATACAGATATTCCTCTAACGGCAGTTCATTGACAACCGTATATCCATTCTCTGTGCTGCGCACCTCAATCGTCCCCGCATAACCATTTGATACAGCCGTTCCATTTCCATTGCACAGATAGATCTTACCGTCTTCCGACTCCGGTTTTACGATAAAGGTTTTTCCCGGTGCCATCGTCAGTGTATCTGCCGGATGAAGGAGTTCCTCAGATCCGGCGCTTTTCGTTTCATCACCACAAGTTATATCGGCATTTGTCGAACACTTTAGATAAACATCGCTCCGGGTATTTGTTCCGTCATCCGATAGCAGAAGAACACGGATATTTTTGATATCAGCCGGCTGTAAAATAAGAATTGCGCAGACTTCCTTTCCCGCAGTCACATAAGCCACATTCATATTGCCCAAAACGACATCCGATATGGATTTTTCAGACACATCTCCATAGGTCTGGTAAACCGGAAGCTTCCCATTGTGGTGGATTCTTCCATAATCTTCAATCTCGATCTCAGAATCATCATAGGATAACATCTGTCCCTGTATGATATCCTGTTTTGTTTTGATTGCAGTAAGCGCTCCATCCCGAAATACCAGATCACATACTCCCGGTTCACAGGATATCCATCTCTCCTGTAACTCTTTTTCATAGACGGCACCTGCAAATAAAAAACTGATTTTTTCATCCTGACAGGATTTCAGATATGCATTTTCAATCGTTTGTTCCTGCTCTGACACCTGTGCAATTCCAATGCACTGATCCTCTTTTATATAAACATCATAGGACATCCAGTCCGTAAAATATGTATTCTGCAGTTTCGTATAAAAATCTCCCTGATTCGTGACCAGAACCGTCTGATCTTCCATTTCCATACGGTTTAGCACAAGCAGTGTTTCTTTTTTTACGCTTTGTTCCATATCAAGAAACGCAAGGATCTGCGCATATACCTGGTTCCATTCTGTACGCGAAACGGCAGCATTTTTTCTTTTTTCCGAAAAATCAATCTGTTCCGAAACTCCAAGTCTTTTTAACAGCTCATCCAGCACTGCCCCTGTCAGATAATCTTTTTTTCCGCCCTCAAACCATTCGTCCCACTCTTCCTGTGAATATACGGTAAAAATCAGTTCCTGCTTTACTTCATCAACGCTGATATAATTTTCCGAAAAAATTTCCGGATCATAATTTTCCTTCAGTTTTCCTATCAGTATTCCTGCAAACACACAAATTAAAACCGCCAATATTACTGCCGAAATTTTTGGCATATTTCTTTTTTTCACGCTAATCTCCGTTTCTGTATCAAATACCTTTGATTTCCGTCATTTTATTACATAAAAGAAGCTGCTTATATTTCAAAGCAGCTTCTCTTCGTATTTTTAAATATTCCTTTGTATATCAATGATTTTTCATCTGTATACCGAATATTCTTCTGTACAGTAAACTTTCTTTTGTACTCTTTACTTCTTCTGTACTTTAAAAATCTTCTGTACCATATGATCTTTTGTATAAACCCAAAATGCCGTTTCCTACGTTTTTGACTCCTAGCGACCGCTAGGTGGGTAACCGCACGTTGGTTTCTGTCTTCCACTGCTCACGTACCGAAGTACTGATGGCTTGACATCTGCCTTCGAATATAAGAATCCCATAAAAGTAAATGTAGGTTCAAAAATGTAGGGTGTCGCACATCCCAGGCCGTTTTTGATAGTCTTATTATACTTTAATATGCCCTATTTCGCAACTATAAATTAGTGCCAAATTTTGTTTTACTTTCTATCTATTTTCTCTATTGACAAAAGCTGCTTTACCTGTTCAACAGCTTCCTCCATATCATCTGTCCGTATGGAAAAGTCACAGAGTTCCTCATTGTCAATTTCATTTTCCAACGATAATAAGCGGTACATCTTCTCCTGATTACTGATATCTTTTTCTAAAATACTTGAAATCATCTTTTCGCGGCTGCTTCTGCAAAATAAGATCGAGGTCGTAAACAGCCGTTTCATGGATATCGCGCCTCCAATATCAAGCGGTACGATCGGACTTACCCCATCCTTTATCATTCTGGCAATATCTGATGCTGATATTCCATATTTATTGCCAGCATACACAGTTACTGTCACAAAATCATTTTTTTTATTTTTAAATTCTTCTGCGGAAAGTCTCTGATGGATTCCATCTGCTGTTCCCGTCGTATAAGAATGAACAATCCTGCCTGTTCCTGCCCTCTCAAGTCTTTTTGCAAGTTCATTTTTCCCAGAACCGGATGGACCGACTAAAGCTATCACAGACGGTAAAGAAACCGGCTTTTTATCTAACAGCATCGATTCTTTGATCTGATCGATCAGCTGTAAAAACTCTCCATAATAGTTTACGGAAAGAATCCCACTGAGTGATTCATTCCATGGGCGCCGCATTAAAACCGGATATTTTGCACAACTCTTTAAAATATTATGCGGGCCGTCATCCAGGGTAACATCAAAATGAACCAGTGACTTCTGAAAACCCATAATAATATTCTGTTCCGGGAAATCCGGAAATGCCGTCAATATCTGTTTTGCCCGCAGACTCATAAACTGTGGAGCGATTGCTGTGATAATATATACTTTCCCCTTTTTCTGCAATTCATGTATGAAATTTCTGGCTTCATCGGTCACAGTCTGCATTCGATAAATGCGTTCGTCCTGATAATACTGCTTGATAACTGATGCCTTGCCAACATTTTCCCATGAATTGATATCTTCCAGTTTCAGATCTAAACCATGTTCCCCATTGGCAAGCTGTATCGCATGGGTGTTCAGATCCGAGATCACGTCATCCCAGTCAATTCCATATGTCAGCATAACAATCATTCCCCCTTTTCCATAAAATTCCTGTCATTTATTTTAACACTTACCCCATCATTAGAACAAAAAGTAACAAAGAGTCGCTTGCGACTCTTTCGCGCCCTGGCGGTGCTGTTTACAGCTAACTTCTACTCCGCGAGATGCGAATCCCGCCCGGAGGGCTTTTTAATTCATAGGACGTAATTTCCTATGAATTAAAAA
>OFMK01002470.1_pt1 | contig 10090 bp, 10 predicted proteins | sample 1541781 | NCBI WGS metagenome assembly OFMK01 (sample SAMN04209250, study PRJEB22552) | human gut metagenome | biome: gut; material: feces | host: Homo sapiens | place: USA: Oklahoma
TTTTTCGTAGCATCCACCGAGAAATCAATCATCGCAATGCACGCGTCGATTCCCGCAGACAAGCCGGTCATGGTGTGTCCCAGCGTGTCATGAATTTCTCTGGCAATACGGTTTCTCTCCCTTGTCTCTACCATTTTTTCGGTCATCTGCGCATAATCCTTTAACTGTTCGTTCATTTCTTTTAATTTCATATTTGCCGTCTGAAGCTGAAGATTTAAAAGTGCAATTCTGGCATTTTCTTTCATTTGATTCCTCATTAAAATAATCATATAGACAATAAAGACAATGATGTTGAGAGAAATCAGAATATTTTTGATTCCCGAAATAATGGTACTGATCTTTGCCGGATATACTGCAAGAAATTCCTGAAATGAAATCATTGGAAACATCATAGAGATGATACCGTAATCGGAAAAAATATAAATAATTCCCATGATTCCTAAAAATAGAAAGCGATTGTGTTTATCCCGAATGGCTGTCACAATATCTGCAACCACCAAAAGCAAAATCCCATTATAACTCACATATAAAAATTTCATAATTAAAAGACAGAGCAGTAATTCCACCCCGTACAAGAAAACCGATAATTTTACTGCTTTCCCTTTTTTCCCTCGTATTTCAATAATATAAATTAACAGAAAAAAAGCAATAAATATAATAACCGCAGATCCAACCGGTTCTGACGGAAGGTAAGTGATATTTTCCAAAAAGCTTCTGGCGGAAAAATTTTCATTGATTTGATTTAATGTCACAAGAAACACAAGAGACAGAAACCCTAGGATCACAAAATTTATGATGCTCATAAGAATTTTTAAATAGTACAAATTATTATTTTTTCTATCCATACATCCTCTTCCTACTGCCACCGGCTCACATCTGCCTGCTCTACATTTTCCCTGGTGATCATCTGCACCGGTACTACGTTTCTTTTCTCCAATGTTTTCCCATCCAGAATCTTATAGGCAGATTGAATGGCTGTACCTGCCATCTTTTTCGGAGATTGGGCGGAGGTTCCCTCCATCATTCCATCCAGAATCAGCTTCTTTCCCTCCGGAGATCCGTCGACTCCATAAACAAGCACTCCCTGTCTGGCATTTTTACTGTCCAATGCCGCCAAGGCTCCCATGGCGGCTGGGTCGTTTAATGCCATAATCACATCCACCTGATTGTACTGCTGAATAATTTTTTCCACTTTTGGAAGAGATCTCTCAATCTGTCCCTGTGTATCCGCAGATGCAAGGACCTGATACTCTCTGTGCCCTCTAATGGTATCCAAAAACCCCTGAATTCGGTCTACGCCGGATTTTGCACTTTGGTGAGTCAGCAAAACAATTTTTGCTTTGCTTTTCTTTTTCATCATAGCCTTTGCGCACTGTACTCCCGCCTGATAATTATCCGAGACAATGGTCATGGAAATCAAATCTTCCCGATATACCGGCGTATCAATGACAATCACAGGAATTCCGGCTTTTTTTGCTGCTTTTAACCCCGGCTCAATTCCTTTCCAATCCACCGGATTTAAAAATATTGCATCCACTTTCTTTTTCACAAGATATTGCATTTGTGCATTCTGTTTTTCCTGATCCAAAGCAGGATCCAGAGTGATCAAATGATCTCCCTTTTTTTCTACCTGCGTCCGTATCTGATTATTGACCACCTTATAAAATTCATTGTTCATTGTCATGTAGGTTGCACCGAACACTCGCTGTACTGTGCGATGTTCTTTCCAATAAAGCCAAAACACCTTGGTGTAAATACCCGCGATAACGCCAAACAGCCCTATGACAACCACAATGCCAATCCATTTTTGCCAGATTCTGATTTGCACCTGATTCATATTTCAAACTCCGTATATTTTACAGCCATGCAGACGGACTGGCGTCACTTGGCATTCTAAGATCTCCTCTCGGAGAAACTGCGACACTTCCCACTTTAGGACCATCCGGCAGACAAGATCGTTTGAACTGCTGGCTGAAAAATCTCCAATAAAATTTATCCAGCCATTTCTGAATCGTTTCTTCTTCATAAATTCCGTCAAAGGTCTGCCTTGCCATACGGTACAATTTCTGTTTTGGAAACCCAAAACGCAGCATATAATATAAGAAGAAATCATGGAGCTCATAAGGGCCCACCAGATCCTCAGTCTTCTGGGAAATGACCCCGTCTACCGGCGGAAGTAATTCTGGGCTAACCGGAGTATCCAAAACGTCCTTTAGGACCTCTGACAGTTTTGCATTTTCCACAGTCTCTGCATAGTAAAGTACCAAATAGCGGACCAGGGTTTTTGGTACGGAGCAGTTCACGGCATACATGGACATATGGTCTCCATTATAAGTTGCCCATCCCAAGGCCAGCTCTGACATATCTCCGGTTCCGATTACCATTCCATTGTATTGATTTGCCATATCCATCAGAATCTGCGTTCTCTCGCGCGCCTGAGAATTTTCATAAGTGACGTCATGAAGCTCCTCATCATGTTCTATATCTTTGAAATGCTGGCGAACTGCTTTCTCAATATTAACTTCTTTGAAGGTTGCTCCCAGCTCATGAATTAACGATACCGCATTTTGATACGTACGGTCTGTTGTCCCAAAACAAGGCATGGTAACACAAATAAGATTTTTCCTTGGGATTTTCAGCAGATCAAAGGCACGCGCTGCCACAAGAACTGCCAGAGTGGAATCCAGTCCCCCGGAAATCCCCACCACTGCATACTTACAGCCAGTGTGTTCCAGCCGTTTCTTCAATCCCATAGACTGAAGGGATAAAATCTCGTCACATCGTTTTTCTCTCTCTTCCTTCTGACTCGGCACAAATGGATTTCTCGGAAACGTTCGGGAAATATGATTTTCTTTTACCCTCAATGAAAATGGGATCTCCTGATATTGCGGTACGTTTCCTCCGGGAAACGATGTCATTTTCCTTCGCTCCGCAGATAATTTTTGCACATCAATATCCGCATAGATCACTTCATTGGTAAATCTTTTTGCCTCTGCCAGCACAGATCCGTTTTCGCAAATCACATGATGTCCACTGTATACAACATCCTGCGTTGATTCTCCTTCGCCGGCATTGGCATAGACATATGCGGCAAGAAGTCTGGCAGACTGATTGGAAATCAGATTTCTTCGATAAACCTCTTTGGTTGTGGTTTCCACGCTGGCGGAAGGGTTACAAATAACGGTAGCTCCTGCCATCGCATGGTACGTGCTTGGCGGCAGCGGAACCCATAAATCTTCGCAAACTTCACAGGCAATTGCCAATTCCGGAATTTCATCACAGACAAACAACAGATTAGTACTAAACCAACACATTCGTTCCTTTTCCAAAGAAATCAGCTCTTCCACATCCTGCCCGGATGCAAAATAACGCAGCTCGTAAAATTCACTGTAATTGGGCAGATGTGTCTTCGGTACAATTCCAAGAATTTTTCCGTCGCATAGTACCGCCGCACAATTATATAGTTTTTGTTTTACAGTCAATGGACATCCCACAACCACAACCATATTCAAATCTTTTGTTGCGTCCGCAATGTTTAACAACTGTTTTTTACATTCGTCCAGCAGCGGTTTCTGCAAAAACAGATCTCCGCACGTATATCCGCTGATTGTCAGCTCCGAAAACACCAAAAGACTGGTTCCCCTTGTTCCAGTCTCTTTGATAATTTCTATGATCTTTTCAGCATTATATACGGGATCTGCAACTTTCACTTTCGGTGTTGCGCAGGCAACTTTGATAAATCCGTCTTTCATTTTTTTACCTCATTTTTATCCCTGATCATCCATGTTTTGTTTTCTTAATCCTGCTCCATATTACTGAGCTTGGCGGCCTGATCAGCCGCAGTCAGACTATCAATGAGTTCGTCCAGATCTCCATTCATAATGGAATCCAGCTTATGCAGAGTCAGTTTGATCCTGTGGTCTGTTACACGCCCCTGAGGATAATTGTACGTACGAATCTTTTCGGAACGGTCTCCGGTCCCAATCTGACTTTTTCGCTTTGCAGCTTCTTCATCGTGGGCCTTTTGCTGTTCCAATTCATATAGACGGGAACGCAAAACCTTTAATGCTTTATCTTTATTCTTTAACTGTGACTTTTCGTCCTGACAGGATACGACAATTCCCGTTGGAATATGAGTTAATCGAACCGCAGAGTCTGTTGTATTGACACACTGTCCGCCATTTCCAGATGCACGGAATACGTCAAATTTACAGTCATTCATATCAATCTCAACTTCCACATCTTCCACCTCCGGCATAATTGCCACAGTAATGGTCGACGTATGAATCCTTCCGCCGGACTCTGTCGCTGGAATCCTCTGAACGCGGTGAACTCCGCTTTCATATTTGAATCTTGAGTAGGCTCCCTGACCGGATACCATAAATACCAGCTCCTTAAATCCTCCGATGCCGCTCTCGTTAAAACTGAGCGTATTCACCTTCCATCTGCGTCCCTCCGCATAGCTTCGATACATCCGAGCCACGTCAGCAACAAACAGCCCCGCTTCATCGCCGCCGGCTCCGGCACGCATCTCCACAATGATATTTTTATCATCCATCGGATCCTTTGGAATCAGCAAAATCTTTAATTCATTCTCCAGTCGCTCGATATTTGCCTTGGATTCTGCCAGCTCCTCTTTTGCCAGTTCCTTCATCTCCTCGTCGGTCTCTTCCTCCAACATCTCCAAACTGTCTTCCACGTTTTGTTTTTCTGACTTGTACTCCTTATATTTTTCCACAATTGGAGTTAAATCATTCTGTTCTCTCATAAGATCGCGGAACCGGTTCTGATTGGATGCCACATCCGGATCATTTAATTCCTGTAATACCGTATCCAGTCGATCCACTAAACTTTCTAATCTATCAAACATCTTTCTCTCCTTCTCTAAAGTATCCGAACACCAGACGATCCAGTCCGGCAAGATCTTTTTTCACCGCCACATTTTGAAACCCTGCTTTTCGCATCAAATCCGAGACATCCTCTCCCTGATCCCATCCGATTTCAAAAGCCAGCATTCCCCCAGAATTTAAATACCCTGCAGCGTTTTTGATTATCTTTCTGTAAAAATAAAGTCCGTCTTCTTTCCCGTCCAAAGCCAGCATCGGCTCATGATTTTTCACTTCCGGCATCAGTTTAAGACACTCTCTGCTTTTTATATACGGAGGATTGGAAATGATAAGATCATAGGTTCCCGTCACATGTTCAAAAAGATCACTTTGAATAAATTCTACCATAGGCGCAAGATTTTTACCATTGACTTTTGCGACGTTCAGCGCTTTTTCACTGATATCCGTTCCCACACAAATCCTGGGGTTCATCTGCAGCGCCAAACTAATTGCAATACACCCGGAACCGGTACATAAATCCAAAATACTCTCTGGATGAATTCTCTCATTCATGACCTCTTCCAGCACAATTTCTGTATCCTGTCTCGGAATTAATACATCCGGAGTCACCCAAAAAGAATATCCCATAAATTCCTGAGTTTCCAGAAGATATTGAAGTGGGATTCTCTGCTCTACACGCTTTTTCAGCATCTCCTGATACCGTTTCAGTGCTTCTCCTTCTTCCACCTCTTGTGTCATCCCAAACAAATAGTCTTCCCGGCTCAGCTGAAAACAATGGGAAAATAAATACCACGCTTCACCGGAAGCATTGTCAATCTGTTGTTCTTCTAATATTTTTTGTCCATACAGGACCCATTCTCTTCTATTCATCCTTTTTACGTTCCTCGCGAAGATAATCTCTCCAATCAAAAACACCTTCCACCGATGCAATGGCAACTTCAATCATCGCAGCATCCGGCTCCCTGGTTGTCAATTTCTGAAGGCACAACCCCGGTTTACTGAACAGCTGCACCAGCGGATGGCTGCTATTTCCCGCCAGACGGATCAGCTCATAGGATACCCCAGCCACCAGCGGAAGAAACAATAAACGCAGTACGATCCTAAGCCAGATAGCGTCCGCCCGAATGAAAAAGAAGAACACCATGCTGATGATCATCACAATCAACAGGAAACTGGTTCCGCATCGCTTATGCAGTCTGGAATACTTTTTTATATTTTCCGGCGTCAGATCCTCTCCCGCTTCCAGGCAATTGATTGTTTTATGCTCTGCGCCATGGTACATAAATACTCTGCGTATTTCTTCCATATGAGAAATCAACACAATATAGCCAAGAAATATTCCAATTCGGATCAGCCCCTCCACAACTAAAATAAGATATGGATTCTGCACCCATTGCCCCAAAAATTCCGATGCCAGATAAGGCAAAACCATAAACAAACCGATGGAGATCACCAGAGATGCGATCAATACCAATGTCATTACGACTTTCTCACCTTTCTCTCCCATCCATTTTTCTGCAATCTGATCTAATTTTCCGGCTTCTTCCTCCTCCACAAAGCCTGCAGAATAATTTAACGTCTTCATACCGATGACCATAGATTCCACAAAATTAACCATTCCTCTGAAAACCGGCAGTTGAAATACCGGATACTTCTGTGTAAAACTTACACAATTTTCTACCTTTGTCTCGATTTCCCCATCGGGCTTTCTGACAGAAACCGCATAACGATCCATATTTTTCATCATAACGCCTTCCATCACTGCCTGCCCGCCAATGCGCACCGCCATAACACTCTCCTTATAAAAAGAAAAGGCTGAGATTTATGATAACCTCAACCTGATTCCTAACTTTTCTACTTGACACCATATTTACGATTGAACTTATCAATACGTCCACGAGCCTGTGTAGCTTTCTGCTGACCTGTGTAGAATGAATGACACTTAGAGCAGATTTCCACGTGGATATCTTCCTTTGTAGATCCTGTTACAAATTCATTTCCACAGTTGCATACTACTTTTGCCTGATAATAATTTGGATGGATTCCTTCACGCATGTTTTTCACCTCTTCTAATAATAAACTTTGTTGGATTTTGCCAACATCTACATACTTTGACTTTCGTCACTTGTTGTTTTTATAAACAGCTTTTTTATTCTACCATACCCGACCAAAGAATGCAAATATTTTTTTATTTTCTCAATAAAGATCGTCTGGTCAGCTCAATAAACTCCCGATTGTTCTTGGTTCTTTTAAATAAATCCAGCATCTGTTCCAAAAATTCATCGGATCGATTGCCTGCCAGTTCCTTGTGAAGGGCGCTGACAACATCCCGTTCTTCTTTCCGAAGCAGCAGCTCCTCTCTTCTGGTGCTGGATTTTGCAATATCAACCGCAGGAAAAATTCTCTTCTCAGACAATCTTCGATTCAGAACAATTTCCATATTTCCGGTTCCCTTAAACTCTTCAAAAATAACATCATCCATCTTACTTCCGGTCTCCACAAGGGCCGTTGCCAGAATCGTAAGGCTGCCGCCTTCCCTCATATTTCTGGCTGCGCCAAAAAATTTTTTCGGCATATACAATGCGGCAGGATCCAATCCCCCTGTCAAGGTGCGGCCGCTGGGCGGAACTGTTAAATTGTAGGCTCTTGCCAGACGTGTAATACTGTCCAGTAAAATCACCACATCTTCCTTATGCTCCACCAGACGTTTCGCCCTCTCCAATACCATTTCTGATACCCTTTTATGATGCTCCGGCAATTCATCAAATGTAGAATAGATCACTTCTACATTTTTTCCTTCCATGGACTCTTTAAAATCTGTCACTTCCTCCGGTCGCTCGTCAATCAACAGTACGATCAGTCGAATATCCTTATAATTGGAACTGATACTCTGCGCTACCTGTTTTAGCAAAGTGGTCTTTCCCGTTTTTGGCGGGGACACAATCATCCCCCTCTGACCTTTCCCAACCGGTGATAAAAGGTCCACCATCCGCATGGAAATAGAAGAATTTTCTCTTTCCATTCTCAGTCTCTCATTGGGAAAGATCGGCGTCAGATCTTCAAAATGTTTTCTCTTTGCCGCCGCTCCCGGAGCATATCCGTTGACTGATTCCACAAACAACAGGGCGCTGAACTTCTCACTCTGCGTCTTAATCCGAATGGCTCCCGATAAAATATCTCCGGTTTTTAAATTAAATTTGCGAATCTGTGCAGGTGATACGTAAATATCATTATCTCCTGGCAAATAATTTTCACAGCGAATAAATCCATATCCATCCGGCATCACTTCTAAGATTCCATTTGCTTTTTGCCCGCTGTCCAGACTTTGTATATTTTTAGGAAACTCCTTTGCAGGCTGTTTCTTTTCTTTCTGTTCTCTGTCATATTTTTCTAATACTTCGATTAATTCCTTCTTTTTCAGCGCAGAAATTCCTGTAATTTTCTGTTCTTTGGCAATTTCACGCAGTTCCATTACCGATTTTTCCTCATATGTCATATTCTTCTCCTTTATTCTGGGGAAATAAATGAATTCAAGAATTGTACGATCCTTGTCCTCGAGATTTTGTTGATTAGACTTGAAATAGTATGACTGCCGGAGTCCAAAAGTTCTTTTGACTCCAACATCATATAATTATATTAACACATTTCCCCTGAATGTCCAAGAATTTGTTCTCGAAGTTTCCGAAGAATCTTTTTTTCCATTCTGGAGACCTGTACCTGAGAAATATGAAGCAATTTCGCGATCTCCTGCTGGGTCTTGCCTGAAAAATAGCGGTAATGAATCATTTGCTGCTCTTCTCTCGTTAAACATTTGAAAGATTCCTCCAACAGCACATGATTCAGCACTGTCTCTTCTTCATTTTCCTCCTTCGGCAGCTTTTCCATTAAAAGAATTTCTCTTCCATCTCCCTGATAGGTCGGCTGATGAAGAGATTCCACATCTTTATTTGCTTCAAGAGCCACTACAATTTCTTCTCTTGCCAGTTTCGTTGCCTGGCAAATCTCCTCCATGGTGGCCTCTCTTTGATGCTCCATAGAAAAAGCTTCCCGCGCCTGCTGAATTTTATAAGCATTTTCTTTTAAGGAACGGCTGACCTTAATCATTCCGTCATCTCTTAAAAATCTTTTGATTTCTCCTGTAATCATCGGAACCGCATAGGTTGAAAATCTTACATCATAGCTTAAATCGAATTTATCAATTGCTTTCATGAGTCCGATGCTGCCAATTTGAAACAAATCCTCCGGATCGTATCCGCGATTGGAAAATCGTTTCACTACGCTCCATATTAATCCCATGTTATCCAGAACCAATTTCTCTCTTGCAGTCTCATCTCCTTCTTTGGTAAGCTGTAGCAGTTCCCTTGTGTCATCCATGGAGCTTCTTATTTCCTCCAATGACCTTGGTCATCACAATCTTTGTTCCCTTTCCAACCACCGACTTAACTTCCACAGTATCCATAAAAGCTTCCATAAAAGAAAATCCCATTCCGGTCCTTTCCTCTTCCGGCTTTGTGGTAAACATCGGTTCCATCGCCTTTGGAATATCGGGAATTCCCACCCCGTGATCCTTGATTACAATTTTTAATACTGCTCCGTCATCGGATAAATCCAGCTGAATGACTCCGTTTGTATCTCGATAAGCATGTACAATACTATTGGTTACGGCTTCCGAGACTGCTGTTTTTACATCTGCCATCTCTTCCACGGTGGGATCAAACTTCATCATATATGCCGCCGTCACCACTCTCGCAATTCCCTCATTTTCTGATTCGCTGTTAAATTCCAAATGTATCATCTTTATCCTCCCTTTATTTTTCTCTGATAATTTGGTGCAGTCCTGCCATATGTGCAATTCTTTTGATAGAATCATTCATATGACTTACCGATACGCATCCTCCCATCGGCTGTACTTGTTTATATCTTCCAAGAATCATCCCGACTCCCGAACTATCCATAAACTCTGATTTTGCAAAATCAAATTCAATATCCTTAATCGGATAAGATTTTAAAATAATCTCACACTGGTGTTTCACCTTTTCTGCCAGATGGTGATCCAACTCTCCATCTAATTTGATATATAATGTTCGGTTCTCTACCTGATATTCTGTTGCCATTCTATTTCTCCTTCTCTATTTGTTTTTAGTTCCTATCCTTTTGTTCCAATGAAACAAAATCACCGGAAGTGTCAAAAGGCACATTCCGGGATTGCAAGCGGACGCCAAAGTCCCGGGCAAGCCCGGATT
>OFMK01002476.1_pt1 | contig 10079 bp, 10 predicted proteins | sample 1541781 | NCBI WGS metagenome assembly OFMK01 (sample SAMN04209250, study PRJEB22552) | human gut metagenome | biome: gut; material: feces | host: Homo sapiens | place: USA: Oklahoma
GGGGGCGGCGGGCCCCTATGGTGGTGATGATGGCCGCCCATCATACTGCCCAGGAAAAAGCCCGTGCCGAACGAAGGGCCGCTGTAATAAGTGCTGTAACGGCCGCCGCGCCGGCGGCGCGGCCCGCTGAACGCGCCGATGAGCGCCAGCACGATCACGAGGAACACGATCATCCCAAAAATGCTGAAGCCGCCGTCGTCCCGGTAACCGTCGTCATAGCCATATCCGTATCCATAGTCGTAGTCCGGCTGCGGCACGGGAGACGGATTCGCCGCGCCGCCTGTGCTGCCGTCATAGCCGTAGATGCTGCTCACAGCGTCATACAGGGACGCAAATGTTTTTTTCACACCGGCGTCATAGTTTTTATCCGCGAAATCCGGCTCCAGGTCCTCCTGTAAAATGCGGCTGAGCGTACTGGTTGGCAGCAGCGTTTCCAGCCCGCTGCCCTGTATGCACTGGTAATCGTCGTCCCCGACGGAAAGCAGCAGCAAAACGCCGTTGTTTTTTTCAGCACTGCCAATGCCCCAGGCGTTGGCCATGTCATAGGCGTACTGCTCCATCGAAACACCGCCTGTGTCCTGCACCACCGTCACGACGATCTGCGCGCCCGTAGCATTATACAAACCGTCATTTTTGCTCACAATATCACTCTTAGTATCACCCGAAAGCACACCAACGTAATCGTTGACGTAAAAATCAGATGTTGGGTCCGGAACCGACGCGGCAAATGCCGTGGCCGAAACCAGCAGCGACAGCACGGCCAGCAGCGCCGTGCCGCGCAGAAATCGTTGGATTTTCTTCATGGATGCTCCTTTTCAATGTAGGGCCGCACTCAGGCGGAAAATTCTTCCGCCTGTACGCCTGTCAGGCCGGCGATGAGCGACGCCGGGAAGCCGGACAGCTTTTTTTGCGCAGCGCGGGCCTGCTCATTGTATGCGTCCGCCGAATTGTCGATGATATTGCCACGGCTCAAAAATTCCGACCACTGTGTTTGCAGCACGCTGCCCTTATCGTCGCCGGAGACCTTTCGCGTCTCCTCATACAGCATGCCGACAGACGCGGTGAGGGCCGCGTTTGCGGCGTATTCCTGTGCCGGCCCCTCCGCGGCCTCCAGCGCCTCCACGGCCCGTTTTGCCGTCTTCACGGACGCGGCATCCGCGCCCAGCGCCGCTTCACCCTCGGCGATGATATTCTGCGCGGCGGCGGCGCGCAGCGCCAGGTCCCCCGCGATATTCTGCGCGTATGCCTCATTCACGCTGCGGGCCGCGCTGCTCAGCTTGGCCCCGCCGATGCCGAAAGTACCGCCCAAAATGGCAGCCGCCAGCACCACGCAGGCCAGCGCACGGTTTTCTTTCCAGTTTTTCACGCTATCCTCCCGCATTTTCTCTTATTCCCGTCACAAGTACAAACTCAGCGGGCGATCTCCAGCAGCTTCGCTTTCAGCTCGCCCTCGATGCGGCCCAGCTCCGTTTCGGCCGCAGCGCGCTTCTCTCTGCCTTCGTTCTGGATCTTCACGACCTCGTCCAGCGTTTCGATCAGGCTGCGGTTCGTCTGCTGCAGCGTCTCGATGTCCACGATGCCGCGCTCAGATTCCTTTGCCGCAGCGATGGTACCCTGCTTGAGCGTGGCCGCGTTTTTCTTCAGCAGCTCGTTGGTCATGTCTGTAACGGCACGCTGCGCCTCAATGGCCTGCTGGGAATGGGCCAGACCCAGCGCAAGCACCATCTGGCTCTTCCACAGGGGAATGGTGTTGACGATAGAGGTCTGGATTTTTTCCGCCATCATCGTGTCGTTGGACTGGATCAGGCGGATCTGCGGGGACATCTGCACCGAGATGTTGCGCGTCAGCTCCAGATCGTACAGCTTCTTTTCAAAGCGCGTGCACATATCGTCCAGGTCCTTGGCTGCCTGAGCGTCCTCGGGCAGGCCTGATTTTTTCGCCTTTTCGATCAGGGCGGGCAATTCGTTTGCGCGCACCTCCGCCAGCTTTTTCTTACCGGCCAGAATGTACATCGTCAGCTCCTTGAAATACACAAGGTTCATCTCGTACATTTTGTCCAGCATGGCGATATCCTTCAGAAGCTGTACCTGATGGCCCTCCAGCACAGCCTCGATCTTATCCACGTTGGTCTCCACCTTGGCATACTTCGCCTTAAAGGTATCCAGCGAATTGGTGGCCTTGCGGAAAAAGCCCATGATGCCCTTGGGCGCTTCCTCGGTGGCGTCGAAGCTCTTAAGCTCCGTCACCAGGCCCGTGACCATCTCGCCGACCTCGCCCAGGTCCTTGGTGCGGATATTTTCCAATGTGCTGCTGGAAAAATCGGCCACTTTTTTCTGGCTGGCCGCGCCGTACTGCAGCACCACCGTGGAATTGCGCAGGTCGATTTTTTCCGCGAATTCGTCCACTGCCTTTTTCTCTTCGGGCGAAAGGCCCGCGTCCATGGGCTCCGGCTCCACTGCAGGTTTCTTTTCCTCCTGCGCAGGGGGGGCGGGCTCCGGGTCCAGCGTCAGTGTGGGAACGGCGGGAACAGAGAGGTCTGGCTCCAGGGTAAGCGCGGGTGCGGTTTGTTTTTCTTCCATGATCGTTTTGTTCCTTTCTGAATGAGGTATCGGGACCGCCCGGGTCATGACAATTTCAAATTATTTTTGCCGGAAAGGCCGTCGCCGGAGAGCATTCCGTCCAGCACGGCGATGTCGGAGGAAACATCCAGTACCTCGCCCGCGAACAGCGCGTCCAGCTGCGCTTCAAAAGCGGCGGCAATGGTTCCGGCGTTCTTCTCCACGTCGGACATCAGGCTTTTAGCGTTTTCGCCGCCCGCGCCGCTGGCCGAAAGGTCGGCATAGGTGGTCAATATCTTAACGGCCGTGGGCAGATAATAGGTGACGAACTTGCGGATATCCCGGCCTTTTTCCGGATGCTCGCGCACCTGCTGCAAAATGGCCGCGCCCGCTTTCTCCATGCGGCTGATCTGCGCCGAGAGCGCCGCGGCCGGAATGCGGGCGTTCAGCACCTCCAGCTTCTCCAGATCGTCCCGCGCCTTTTCCAGCGCGGCGTCCAGCGCCTCCTCGCCCGTTGCGAAGGGGTCCTCCGACGCGGGCACCATCACCACACGGGGCGGAATTTTTTTGTCCGACAGAAAATATGCGCCCGCCGCAACGGCACACGCGCCCAAAAAGCCCGGCAGGCTGTATACGGGCAGCACAGCCGCGCACACCAGAAATGCGCCCGCCGCAATGTACAGCGGCAGCGCGGAGCGTATTTTCTTTTCCACCATTTTTCCTGCCATCGAGCGGCCTCCCTGCCACAGCGCTTTATGCGCATGAATGTTACTATTTATATTACATTCAAACGGCTTAAAATGCAAGAAAAACCGGGCATGCGGCCCGGTTTTTACACTTTGTTTATAATCTGCCCGCGCGGGGTCAGAAATCCTCAAAATCATGGGGCAGCCGGTCGAGATATACCGCAGAAAAAATGACCGATGCGCCCACGAACAGGAAAAACAGCCCCACCATCACCGTCCAAGCCGCCATGCTGCCCAGCGGGCTGGCCAGCATAAATATCCCCACCGCGAATTTTACGGCAGCGTCACCCGCACAGCAGCCCCATGGCTGGCCGGACGCACGCCGCCGCAGCGCGTCCCTCAGGCGCAGCGCGCCGAAGGCCACTGCCCACACGCCCAGCACCACGGCGATGAACATCAGCGAAAGCGTGCGGTTGAGCAGGAATACCAGCCCCACCGCGACATTCACAAAGCCCTGCAGTTTGCGCATGCCGGGTATGTACTCTGGCAAAAAGCTCTTTGCCAGAAAACCTGAAGCCACCTCGCACAGGCCCAGCCCCAGGATTGCAGCGCCGATGCAAAGAGGCAATATCTTCGCCACCCGGCCCGGCCAGACCAGCGCCGTCAGCCCCAGCACGCACAGCAGCGCGCCGCCCGCCAGCGGCAGCCATTTCATATGCTTGAAATCCTCGATCAATGACATCCTCCCCCTTTTACGCGGTCAGCTTCCCGGCTGTGCGCCGGCGGCCACCGCCCCCTCTTCCTGTGTTTCCTCTTCGATCTCGGCCGTCACGCCCTCCACGTTGAACGCGCCCGACATGCGCCGCGCGCCGGACTCCGTATAGCTGAACACCACACGGTACCGCGCACCCGCGGCCAGCCCTGTGAACGTATAGCTCTGCACCGTACCGTCGCAGGTGAAATACACGGTTTCCAGATATTCCGCTCTGCCGTCCGCCAGTTTCCACAACGCGAATTTCGCGTCCTTGCGGGAGGTCTGGGCGTCCAACTCTGCCCTTACGCGGACTGTGATTTCGCCTGCCGTGCAAAGATCCCGCGTGCGGCAGGAATTTACCGTCGTGAACGCGCCGGAGAGCACGCCCGCGTCCAGCAGCGTATTGATCGTGCTGTCCGTCTGCGGCGCCGCCAGCGTGGCGGGCAGTGCGATATCGCCGCCCGCGGCCGCGCGCACGGCATCGGCGCGCGAAGCCGCCCGGGTTCCATCTTGGGTTTCACTTTGCGAAAAACGGCCTTCGCCGCTCTCATGAAGCGCTCCGTCGCAGCCTGCCAAAGCCACGCACAGCAGCATAGCAGCGAACAATGGCGCATATTTTATCTTCTGGGGCTTCATCTGCATCCCTCCGGTTTTGACTTTTGGCGCGGGAGGCGTTACAATAAAGAAAGCTGTATTCTTTCCTTCATGCCGCCTCTGCGTCTGGAATACAGTTAGTATGCGGTGAAGCCACAAAAAATAAACATCGAAACAATAAGGAGTTGTACTATGGACCCCCTTGAACCTGTCCGGTTTGTAAAGCACGGATGCGTTTGCTTTGAATCCGACGACGCCGTAGTGTATGTAGACCCATATAAGGTGCCTGACGACGCCCACGACGCGGACCTGATCGTGATCACCCACAGCCACGGCGACCACTATTCGCCGGAGGACATCGAGCGGGTGCGCAAAGAGGACACCTGCTTTGCCACCACGGCGGAGGTGGCGCGCCTGCTGGAGCGTGATTTCGGCATCGACGACGATTATATCAGCGAACTGAGCTTTGAAGCGCCCCGCATCGGCTTTGAATGCGGCGCGGTGCTGGAACCGGTGGCCGCAGAAAACAAAAACCACCCCGTCAGCTTCGGCTTCGGCCTCGTGTTGGAGTTCGCAGGGTTCACCTATTACCTCTCCGGCGACACCGACGTCCTGGTGGACAATGTCCAATGCGACGTGCTGTTTGTGGTGTGCGACGGCATCTGGAACATGCCGGACTATGAAAAATCAGTGCCCGCACAAGTGGCGGCCATGGACGTGCTGCCCGGGCTTGTGGTGCCGTACCACTACGGCGTGGACGCACCCTCCACAAAGGAAAACGGGGCGCGGTTGTGCGCCGCGCTCACAGACGCAGGCATTCCTTGCCGGGAATGGAAAAAGGGGCTGTTCTGACACTCTGGCGGAATGCCGCGTTTCATCCGTCCTGCCGCGTCCTCTGTAAAGAGGGCGCTTTTTTCGTATTCTCCGCGTTACGGTTCCGTCTGCCCGATGCCGTTGGCCTGGGCCAGAGCCGCACATTCCGCCTGCATCAGTGCCGCATATTCGCCGCCGCTGTACAGGCTGGCATAACGGTACAGCGCGTAGCCGTCTGCGCCGCGCACGGAAAGCGTGCGCGCCATATCGGCCAGATTGTGGCCGCTGGCCCATTCCCCGCTCTCTGTGGCGGAGCCGTCCCCCGCGCCGATACGGTATGCGCCCAGCCCGAATGCCAGCGAAACCGAATCGTCCCGGGGCATGGCCAGCCATTCGTCCACGATATTCTCGAACGCGAACCGGGCCGAACCATTCTGCAGCGTATAATTGTAGCCCCAGTAGACCTGCGGCATGATGTAGTCCACATAACCGGGCGTGGAAAGCCACAGCGCCACGTCCGAATACTGCTGGCTGTAGTTGTTGTCGTTGTTGCCCTGCGGGCTGATGCCGAAAACCGCCTCCGGCTTTACCGCCTTGACGGCGGCGTATACCTTCTGCACCAGCGTGTTGACGTTGGCGCGCCGCCATTCGGCCAGGTCCTGTCCCCCGCCGTACCGCGCGTAACTCTCCGTGTCGAACGCTTCGTCTGTGGTGGGATAAAAGTAGTCGTCGAACTGAATTCCGTCCACGTCATAATTCTGCACGATCTCCGTTACGCCCTGCACCACCATGTCCTGCACCTCGGGCAGAGCGGGGTCGTAGTACAGCCCGCCGTTCGCCTCCAGCGCCCAGCCCTCGTGCAGAAGCGCCGGGTTGTCCGCCGCCAGCTCGCCGGGGGGCATGGTGTCGTTGAGCCGCACGCGGTACGGGTTCACCCATGCCTCGATGGCAAGGCCGCGGGCGTGGGCCTGCTCCACAAAAATGGCCAGCGGGTCATAGCCGGGGTCCTGCCCCTGCACGCCCGTTACAAGGTGGCTCCAGGGATACACTGCGCTGGGGTACACCGCGTCCCCGAAAGGGCGCACCTGCACGATGACGGTGTTCAGCCCCAGAGCCGCACAGTTGTCCAGCAGCGAGCCCACCGACGCGGCAAAGCCCTGCGCGCCGGAGGTATCGAACATCGGCCATTCCAGATAGCTCACCCACATGGCGCGGTACGCCACGGGCGCGGCCATGGCCTCCGGCTCGCCCCCCGCCTGCATACCGGACGGCACAGAGGTAAAATCCTCCCGGGGCGCGCCGGGCTCCCCGCCGCCCGCCTGCCGCGCGGGCGCGCATGCGGCCAGCAGACACAGGCAGGCGGCCGCAGCGGTTCTCAACAGTTTTTTCATGCTCTCGGTTCCCTTTCCCCATAACGCTGTGCCCGCCCCCAAAAGGCAGGACATGCATCATCGTATGCATGGGGCCCGCCGGAATATGTCTGCCCAAGCCCGCACGGCGCGGTCACGCCTCCTGATACAGCAAAAAAGCCAGAAGGCCCTGCACCGCCGCCACCGCAATGATGATGCACGCGGCCAGCATCTGCGGCACGGGCAGAAAACTGCCCACAAGCAGCACCAGCCCGCACACCATCACCAGAAACGCTGCCTTATGCAGGCCGTTTTCCGGAACGGAAGCCTTGAAATACGGCCATGCAAACACAGGCCACGACGCGGCCGCACACACGATGCCCACAATACCCGGCACCATGCCCAGCACCGTCAGAAGCGCGGCCGCCAGGCAGAAATTGCGGCCGCGGGGGTCCTCTTTTAGATTTGTGGCCAGCATCAGCATCATCACGCCCGCCGCGACGGTCGCGATATTGAACACAAGGTCCGCCCGGATGCTGAACAGCAGCATCGCGCCGCCCAAAATATTCAGCGCTGCCGACAGAATGCCGATGCCGTAAAATGTCTTGCGCGTGATATTCATAAATATATGCTCCCTTTCCGGCGTACCGCCACGCGGCCTGTGCGCTGTGAAAACGCCGGAGCTTCTTTTGTACAGATAATATCAGTATAGCATACTCCGTATTTTTTTCAAAGCCTCGTCTGCGAAAAGGAGCGAAAAAGCGCGCCGCGGCGAAAGATATGCCTTTCGCCGCGGCGCGTTTGCAGTCCAATTTTATTTCCCGGGCAGGGCGGGCCTTCACACCCCGGCCGGGGCCGGTTCACTGAGCAGGCCTGTGGAGTAGCTGCGGTCGCCCACAGCCGCGGCCAGCGCCTCCTTGGTGCTGCGGCCCTCCCAGTAAGCGGCCGCTGCCTTCAGGTATCCTGCAGCCAGCCGGGCCGATTCCCCGCACAGCGCCTCGGGGCCCGCGTCCATCTGTGCATGCGTATAGGGGTTTTCCCAATGCTCCGCAAAGCCGTCCGCCGGGCGCCGGGCGGGCGTCATGTGGGAAAGCCCGTAGCCGGGCTTGTGCAGCACCAGCCGTTCCGCCGCCCAGACCAGCGCCCGCTTGCCGCCGTGAGGCGACAGGAACAGCCTGTGCAGGGCGTGGAAATCATGGAAGGAATCCGCCAGCGCCTCATGCGGGATATCCATGCGGTAGACCTGCGCCACCGCGTCATGAAGCATTTGCGTCACTTCGGCCAGCTCCTGAGGCGGCAGCCCCGGAGCGGCAGTTCCCGCCGGAACGGCGGGTGAGCCGCAGTCCTGCTCATGGAACATACTGTCCATGGCCACCTCGCAGAAGCCGTGCCCCTCGGGGATGTTGAACTGTCCCTGCGGCCCGCACTGGAACGCCACATACGGATGCATCACGGAATCCGCCGCGTAATGCGCCAGAAAGCCCAGCGCATAGCTGCGCTGGGCGGGCGTGGAGGCCGCGAAGATCATTGTGCGCAGGAACCGGCCGCATTGTTCGTCGTGCATGCGGCCGCCCAGTTCCGGCAGCGGCCAGGGCCGTTTGGCGGAAAGCACACGGTAAGCAAACAGCGGGTCCGGCCCGTTGGCGCCCATTTCATAGGCCGCCGTACTGGGCGCATGCTCCCCGCTTTGTGCCAGCGCCGCGCGGGCGATGCGGATATGTGTATATGCTTCGGGCATATCGATCAAAACCTTTCGCGTTGGGGTCTTCGGGCGGGGCCCCGCCCCTCCCGCACATGGGCAGTACGGATTTTTTACTTCTCCGCGCCCTCTTTTTTCAGCATGCGGGGCAGCACGCCGAAGTAAAGCACCGCGCCCACCAGGAAGATGAGCAGAACTGACAATACGCCCCAGGGCGATGCCTCCTGCTGCGCGGCGGCCAACACGGCCTCGGGGGCCGTCTCCGGCGTAAGGCTCTGCCTGCCCAGCAGCACTACGGTGGCGATCTGCGTCACGAAGCCCATCAGCGCCGGGCCCATGACGGACGAAAACTTGCCGAAGATATCGAAAAAGCCGAAGTACTCGCCCGAACGGTTCTTGTCCGGAAGCATTTTTCCGAACATACTGCGGGACAGCGCCTGGATGCCGCCCTGGCTGGTAGCCACCAGAATGGCCAGCACCCAGAACTGCCAGGTCTCGCGCACAAAAAAGCCGAACACGCAAATGCCCATGTAGATACAGATTCCCACGCCCACCATCACGCGCGCGCCGAATTTACCGGCCAGCTTGATGTACATCAGGCAGAACGGCAGGCCCAGGATCTGCACCAGCAGCAGCGCAAGCATCATCTCGGTGTCGCCCAGACCCAGCTGGGCGCCGTAGGAGGTGCTCATGTGGATGATGGTGCCCACGCCGTCGATGTAAAAGAAATAGGCGAGCATGAACACAAAAATGGATTTATGGCCGAAGATGTCCTTCAGCGTGGCCCACAGCCCCCGCAGGGTCTTGCGGATGGCGCCCTTTTCGTGGGGCTGATAGCTTTTCTGCTCCACGTTTTTCAGCAGCGGCCAACTGAACGCGGCCCACCACACGGCCGTAAAGCCGAAGATGAAAGACAGGCAGTACAGCATATCCACGCCCACGGCGTTCATCACAAGAAAAATGAGCAGCGGGATGGTGGAGCCGCCGATATAGCCCAGGCCGTAGCCCATGGTGGAGACGCGGTCCATACGCTCTTCGGTGGTGACGTCGGGTAAAAAGCTGTCGTAGTACAGGTTCGCGCCCGAAAAGCCGATCTGGCTGATGACATACAGGATCAGGATGGCTGTGCCCACGGCCTCGGCCACCCCGGTATTTTCCGCAAAGCCCGTCATGGGCGTAACGGCAAGCCCCGCGCAGGCCAGCACACCCACGGCCAGAAAAATAAAAAACATCTTTTTGCGCATGCCTTTAAAATCGCCCAGCGCGCCGATAACCGGCGCCAGCAGCGCCGAAATAAGCATAGCGATGCTGGTGACATAGCCCCAGATGCTCATGGCCGACGTGGTGTTGCGCATAAAGCCCGCCACCGACGAAAAAAAGATCGGCAGCAGCGTGACAACGATCACCGAATGGGCGCTGTTGGCCCAGTCGTACATCATCCAGCTTTTTTCTTCCTTGGTATACCCTTTCAGCATCGGTACGCACCTCGTCTTATTCAGATTCGCGAAAAAACCTTACTGTACCATGACGCCGCAAAGCGCCCCCAACAAAACCGCATCTACTGCGGTTTTGCATGGTTCAATGTTCTCAAAGCCCTGTGCGCCGGCACAGGGGCGTGTGCCTTG
>OFMK01002478.1_pt1 | contig 10056 bp, 12 predicted proteins | sample 1541781 | NCBI WGS metagenome assembly OFMK01 (sample SAMN04209250, study PRJEB22552) | human gut metagenome | biome: gut; material: feces | host: Homo sapiens | place: USA: Oklahoma
TCCGTTCCAGATCGTAGGGCTTATTGCCGCGCTCTCCTTTGTAATAGTGCGGCCGAATGAGTTTGATCCACTCTCCCCATGGGACAATGCGCTCTATCTGACTCAGGAATTCTTTCTTCTTTGTCCGCACCTGACTCAATTCATCGCTCAGGCCCGACAGACTCATCTGCTTATCCATAGCTTTATTATATCACATTTTTTTGTGCGGTGTTGCCTTAGAAAATCCGTACAGCTCATGCTGGTACGAATCCCATAATCCAGCGTGACGCGGACATTACCCGGTGCAAATACAAACGGCTCACGAACATAGTCCACGATCACTTTGGCTTTCAGACCTTCGTTTCGGGTACGGGTATAAAAGCCGAGGATTACTTCATCGGTATGGTAGGGCATCCATTCCACATCACCATCGGCAACCGCCTGTGCCTGTTCTGGCGTCAGATTGGCATATGTTTTGTAGCCGAGACCGCCGTACTTGAACTTCCGTTCCAGATGAATGATGGAAGAATCGTTGTTGTATAGCCGGATACGGTATTTTTCACGAATGTTTACGCCGTCCAGTTTTTCTCTGAGAGCTTTATCGTCAAGGTTGTCAAAATACAAACTTCGTATTTTATATTGTCCGTTTACGGCATGGCTGTCCGGTTTCATCACCGCCCGAAGCCTTTGCCGCAGGATAAGCATATCGTGATTTGTGATCTCATGTTTCACTTCATGTCTGAACTGCAAAACAGCATTCCTCCTTTCTATGACTGCAATTATACGCCGTCTACCTATGAGCTACATTAGAAAAACCTTCCCGTGTGTGAACGAACACGGGAAGGTTTGTGAATATTTATTGAAATCTAAAATCTTGCAGTGAAACGAATGCTTTCAGCAGAGGAGTATTCTGCTGTCATCTTTCCGCCGAAGTTCTCGCAGATGGCACGAGCTGCAGATAATCCGATACCATAACCAGATGACTCCTTTCTCTGTGTCCGAGCAGCATCACCACGATAAAAGCGTTCAAACAGTCTTTCCGAGTCTGGCTCAAGGGACGGATCACAAGTGTTTTCTTCGATGATTAGAACGTGTCTGCCATCTCTTGCAAGCGACAAACGGATATAGCCGTCGTCGGGCGTGTATTTGAGTGCATTATCAAGCAGGATTGTCAGCATCTGACGAAAGCTGTCTTTGTTGGTCTGAATGACAATATCCGGCTCAATATGTACATGAAAACGAAGGTTTCGTGCCTGTGCATCCTCCATATAAACAGGAAGCAGTTCGTTTGCGACCTCGCTGATATTTACCGCTTCCGTCGGCAGGGGGATCTCCTCATCCAGTTTAGCAAGGGTCAGCAGATTAGACATCAGCACATTCAGCCGCTTGGTCTGATTGCGGATATGTACATTGTACTTGTTTTCGCCGTGGATCAGCGCCATGGTGTCGTTGTTGGATTGAATGATTGCAAGGGGTGTTTTCATTTCATGTCCAGCATTGGTGATGAACTGCTTCTGCTTTTCCATGCCTATAAGCACAGGGCGAATAACCTTGCCCGAAAGCAAAATCACTATGATAAGCAGCATGATCCAACACAGCACCGCAATCGCCGTGGATACAAATAAGACCATGCGGAAGCTCTCGCTCTGCTCTGAGGTATCCATAAAGAATATGAGCTGTCCCAGCCCCATCTGCTTTACGACGAATTTGTATCCGTCTACTCGACCCGATACAGCATCAGTTTTCAGCACTTTCAAAGCATAGCTTTTTGCGGTTTCCTGGTCGATGGCGGATATTTGATCGATATTTACATCCACGATATTTCCACTAAGATCGCTGCGGACAATGAAGAATCGGGAAGCACGCATCCTGTCCATATCCAGCGGGCGTGAAAAGGGTGGTGGACGGTCAAAATCCATTTTGTGAAATGCGCCATCGGCATCCACAAGGGTCTCCAGTACCGTGTCGGATTGGCGTTCCAACATCACCCAGTTAAGGCTGTTGATCGCAAGGACGATGAATATGAGCAGACAGGTAACTGCTATCATTGTGAATATGATAAATCGTCTTTTTAATGTCTTTGTCATGGCTGAAACTCCAATTTGTACCCAATATTACGCTTTGAAACAATCGCCACCTTGGAGTTCATAGCGGAAAGACGTTTGCGCAAATAAGAGACATACAGCCAAACGCTGTTAATATCAGTTTCCGCATTGTACCCCCATGCTTTTATAAGCAAATCTTCCGTGGACATGAACATCGTGTGATTGAGCATGAGCTGTTCCATAAGACGGTATTCCTGTCTTGGCAACTGGAAGCACATATCTCCCATGCTGATCTCTCTGGACTGCATATTCAGCGTCAAATCTCCAAAATGAATCAGATCGGGATGAAATTCCTCTCTCCGTCTGAGCATGGCACGGATTCTGGCAATCAATTCGCCCATATCAAAGGGCTTGGGAAGATAATCATCTGCACCTGTATCCAGTCCAAGAATACGATCTTCCACCTGTGTTTTTGCAGTCAGCAGAAGCACAGGCGTTCTGCATCCGTTTTTGCGGAGGGCAGAAAGAACTTCCAAGCCGTCCCGCTTTGGCATCATAATATCAAGGATAATGCCGTCATATTCACTGGACATGGCGTAATTATAGGCATCTGCGCCGTCATATACGGCATCAACGATATATTTGTGGTATGTAAGATAATCAACAACGGCTTCGGACAAAGCCGGTTCGTCTTCAGCGTATAATAGCTTCATTCGGGCCTCCTTAAAACAAAGTTTATTTTATTATAACATGCAAATGTGACGATTTTTTCAACGCTGCGTGTAAAGATACAGAAATACATTGTAAATTATACAACTTGAACCTTAGACATACATAGGGAACTGCTAAACCTGTTGCAAAATAAAAAGAGAGGGGAGCATTGTTCCCCTCCGCAAACTATATCAATTGTTTTCCATGACTTCCAACATCATCCTGGAACCCAGCTTAAAGTTATTTTGGAATATCAAGCAATCCGTGATGGTTTGATATTCTCGCACTCAATCCGTATATTTCTCAAATAACTCTTTCTGTTCATCCGTCATGGTAGCTCGAAGCTTTACCTCATTCCTACAGATCAGCTCCAACAGTTTTTTATTTTCCTTACAAGATGAAGTATCATACTCTGTTGGCTCAATATTACCATACCAAAATTCTTCAAGGATTTTCATACCGTATCCTCTTCGTAGATCATTTCCCGGAGGATGACTTCCTCAGCTCGGTTACGGATGCTGTTCATAGCTCCAACCCACAACATCTGATCTGCGGCTTTCATGTCCTCTGTCACGCCCTCAGATACCTTCATCTGTTCAATGATAAGTTCCAGACGGTTCTGTGCCTGCTCGTTCAAGTCAGCCAAATACGTCCACAATTCGCCTCTAAGACATAGATCATTGAAGCGGATGGGATTGTTATCCTTGATGTAATCTTTGTGCATACGCCCCCACCGACCAATAGGTCTGTTTTCCTCCGGTAATCGAATATCGGGAATATAGTAGTCGCTACAACGGATATAGTTCATTTCCTGCATCATATGTACCTCCACAAAAGCATTTTACGGGTAAAAAAGAAGCGATACTCGGTTATCCAACCAAGTATCGCTAACTTTGTTTAGCCAACCCCGTCTGACAGATGCCGTAAAATAGTTAAATTTTTCCACGAACTGTTTTACGAGCACCCGCCATTCCCCGGGTTTTTACTGTAACAATTCAATTTTTTATGTACTGATACAGATCAATCAGCTGCTGTGCAAAAAGTCGTGTCATTTCTGCCATTGCCAATTGATCCTCAGCATGTACCAACGTTAAACGTGTCAGCAAGCCGTTTTCACTGTTGACCTCTTCCTGAATCAGATCAAAGTGCGCGTTATGTGCCTGCAAATATTCTTCATTTCCGCGTTCGATCGAGGCCTGCGCTTGGACGAAATCACCATCTTTGGCATATTCTACTGCTTCTAAATAATCGCTTTTTGCAGCGCCACTGAAAGAAATGAGTTGAAAACAAGCTTGCTCGAGCTGTTCTTGCGTAATTGCCATCGGGCTATTTATCTCCCATCCGTTTTTTGATATCATGATAAACCTTTTTTCCGTCCATCATGCCGTAGGCCATCATATCGATCACCTCAACAGGTTTGCCCTCCGCCAGTTCAGCAATGCGGTTTTTTAGGTATCGCACCTGTGGCCCAAGCAGGATGATATCTGCTTTGCCAACATGCTCGCGGGCTTTGATCTCACTGGCTGCCCATACGGTCATTTCGCAGCCGTCTTCCTTAGCTGCGGCGGCGATCCGATCGCACAACATGCCGGTAGACATTCCCTGCGAGCACAATAATAATACGTTCATAAAAATATTGCCTCCTCTATTGTTTTTCATCAAGATATGCTATAATCAACAAATATGAAATATTTGCGGCGGGGGTGCTGTTTTGAATTTAATTGATCTTTCCAAACGGTATTTGCTCAATGAAACTGAACATAGGGTACTGGAGAGGATACTGGATGCAATAGAACACGGAGATACAAAGATCAACATTCGGTCTGTGGCACAGCAATCCTATGTATCCACTACCACAGTGATCAAGTTATCAAAGAAATTAGGTTATCAGGGATACAGCGATATGATCTACTCGCTGCGCAGGCATGTAGATGAAGAGCGCGACGCTGCGGCCGGAATCGACCTGAGCAGTATTTTGGAGACAGTCGATCAGGCATGCATTGATGCGTTTGCCGATGAGATCCTGCGGTGTCGGGAGAACTGCATCTTTATTGTCGGTCTGGGATTTTCTACAATCGCATCTTCTTATTTTATGCGCCGGCTGGCGACCCTCGGCATTTTGGCCTATGACGGTGCACCGGTCGACATGATGCGGGGCGGTGATAAGCCAAGCCTGACCCTGATCCTTTCACGCAGCGGTGAAACCCGTGATTTGGTGGATGTTGCCGCACATGCCCAATCACTGCATCATAAGTTATATACGATTACAGCACACGGTGAATCGACATTAGGGCGGATGAGTGACAAATGTCTGGTAATCCGAACCGGGGGACCGGTGGCATACAATGTGCCTGATTTTTTTATTGGGCGCACAATTATTTTGTTTGAATATATTTTGTCCCGTCTGGTCAATCGTTTACAACAGGAAAACTGATGTTTTGTTTATCTTTATTGTATCAGGCAGACCTATAACCTGCAACTGTCACGAAGAAATCAAAAACATGTTTTTTATGCGGTTGACAAATTTTTTATTCATTTGAAATACTTGAAAAAAAGCCTGTACTCTTTATGCTTAATTTATAAAGCATGAGAATACAGGCTTTTTTATACAAAGTCAGAAAAACAGGAGGTAACTTGCATGAAGCGTTTTTCCATTGTGATCGCAGGTGGCGGCAGTACCTATACGCCGGATATGCTGGAAATGCTCTGTCTGGTGCGCGAGCATTTTCCGCTGCGCCGTGTCGTACTTTACGATAATGATGCGGAACGTCAGGAGCATATTGGGCGTTTTGGTGGGATTCTGTTCCGGGAATATTATCCGGAGGCGGAGTTCGTCTATACGACAGATGAACAGACTGCTTTTACGGATATTGATTTTGCCTTGGTGCAGATTCGGCCCGGTGGTCTGAAAATGCGGGAGATGGATGAAAAAATTCCGCTGAAATATGGCGTGATCGGTCAGGAAACCTGCGGCCCCGGTGGATTTGCATATGGTATGCGTTCGGTTCCTGCTATGATCAAGCTGGTTCGTGCGATCCGCCGCTGGTCACCGGAAGCGTGGATCCTGAATTACTCCAACCCGGCGGCTATTGTGGCCGAGGCCACTAAGCGTGTGTTTCCGGAGGATTACCGTCTGATCAACATTTGTGATATGCCGATCTCCATTATGGATATTTTCTGTCCGCTTGCAGGGGGGCGCAAGCGAACCGATATCGAACCGCGCTATTATGGGCTTAACCATTTTGGATGGTTCACGGCAATGTATGACAAAAAGACCGGTGAAGATGTTCTGCCGGAGATCCTGGCAAAGCTGAAGCAGGGGAACTGCGATGATGAGCTTGGGTTTTCAGGAAAAAATGATGCCTACTGGAATTTCACTTTCAAGCATTTGGAAAAAATGGTACAGGATTTCCCGCAGTCACTTCCGAACACCTATATGCAGTATTATCTCTATCCGCAGACGATGGTGGAGCATACCGATCCCAATTACACTCGTGCCAATACCGTGATGGATGGGCGCGAAAAGCGGGTTAAGGCATATTGCGATGATATTGTGGCGCTGGGCAAGATGCGCGGCACCAAATTTGATCTGGAGAAAAAATACAGCGCCGGTTCCCATAAAAATGCAGATGGAGAATTTGAGTCTGCAACAGTTGCGCACAACGATGCGCATGCCACCTATATTGTAGAGTTGGCTATGAGCATTGCTTATAACCAGAATGAAGTGTTCCTGCTGATGGTGGAAAACAACGGTATTGTGCCGAACCTGTCGGATGGCATGATGCTGGAGGTGGCGTGCCGTGTTGGTGCACGCGGCGGCGAACCGCTGCGCATCCAGCCGGCAGGCACCTTTGAAAAGGGCCTGCTGGAAGGACAATATGCCTATGAAAAGCTGACCGTGGATGCAGCCTTGGAAGGTTCGTACCAAAAGGCGCTGCAGGCGCTGGTCGTTAACCGTACAGTAGTAGATACCGATCTGGCACGAAAGATCTTGGATGAATATATTGCAGTAAACGGGGATTTGTTCCCTGTGCTGGTATAAATCAACAGAAAAAAAGTAAGGGGGAAAAACAATGGGTAAAATGACGGAATTGATGGAGAAGCACTTGATGCCGCTGTCCCAGAGGCTTTCCAGCAACAAGTATCTGGTTGCGCTGCGTGATGGTTTGATGCTGTCCATGCCGCTTCTGATCATCGGTTCACTTGCCATTGTAATCGGTGATTTCCCGGTACAGGGTTTTCATGATTTCATGGCTTCGATCGTAGGTGACGTATGGTATTCATGGTGTTGGGATATGGTCAATCCCGCCACGATGGGGCTGGTGGCATTGTTTGCCGTGATTGGTGTGTCATACAGTTTGGCATCGGAAGAAGCAGTAGAGCCGCTTCCCGCAGTTGCCATTTCGATTTCGGGTTATTTTCTGCTGCTGCAGCAGATGGAAGAAGGCGGCTATGCTGCTTCCAGCTTTGAGGCAGGCGGTCTGTTTACCGCGATGCTGACTGCATTGCTGGCAACCAAATTATATGCGGTACTGCTGAAAAAGAATCTGAAGATCAAGATGCCCGAAACAGTGCCAAGCTTTGTATCCCGCCAGTTTGAAGCGTTGATCCCGGCTGCATTGATCGTACTCCTGTTTTTGATCATCCGTCTGGTGTTTGCGGCAACGCCGTTTGGCACGGTTTCCAACTTTATCGTAACCGTGATTCAAATGCCGCTGACAAATATCGGCACAACACTGATTGGCACCCTGTTCATTACCGTTCTGAACTCGATTTTGTGGTTCTTCGGTATTCATGGCACGGCCGTGATCGATTCGTTCATGGGGCCGCTGTGGTATGCAGCTCGTTTTGACAATTTGGAGGTATTCAAAGCATCGGCTGCGGCTGCCCGTCAGTTTATTGTTACGCAGGACTTTGCCAATCACATCATCTTTCTGGGCGGCACCGGCAATACACTTTCACTTGCGGCAATCATGGCATTCAAATGCAGATCCAAGCGGATTAAATCGCTTGGCAAGCTTGGTTTTGTGCCCGGTCTGTTCAACGTAAATGAGCCGATTATTTTCGGTCTGCCGCTCGTGCTCAATCCGGTAATGGCGATTCCGTTTTTCCTTGTACCGCCGGTAACCGTGCTGATTTCGTTCTGCGCAATGTATTTTGGTCTTGTACCGTATCCGACCGGCGTTACCGTACCATGGACACTGCCCGCACCCTTTGGCGGCTGGATGATGTGTAATGACTGGCGCGGTGGACTGCTGCAGATTGTAATTTTGCTGGTGGGCGGCTTGATCTATTATCCGTTTATCACTGCATTGGATAAGCAGTATTTGAAGGAAGAACAAAGCGAAAGCACGGCAGAGGCGGAAGGATAAATGCCGGTTGCGCTTTTTGCCAGTGACTACGATGGAACTCTGTGCCGCGGCCGGATGATCGACAGATGCACCTTGGATATGGTGCGCCGCTTCCGAAACTGCGGCGGGGTGTTCGGCATATGCAGCGGCCGGGATCCCGGCACGCTGAAACAGGAATTAGCGCAGCAAAAGCTGGAGTATGATTTCCTGATCCTGATGAATGGGGCGCGGATCGAAGTTGATTCGCGCTGCATACAGGAACATTTTCTGGATGGATGGCAGCAGGTTCTTTCTTTGCTGCGTCAGAAATGCCTGTTCTTTACTGTGATTGGACGCAATACCGTTTATCATTTTCGTAATGCGCTGCGTATGCCCGTGGAATTTCCGGCAGGGGAACAGGCTTATATCGATGCCCTGCAGCAGGTTTATGCGGTACAAAACCGTGTAGAAGATTTGGATACTGCTTATCAGATTAGCTGCCGTACAGAAAATGAGGAAAATGCTGTTGCGTTGGCGGAAGAAATCGGTGCTTACGGATTGACGGCATGGCCGAATTGTGAATATGTTGACATTGTTCCCAGCAATATCAGCAAAGCACAGGCGGTCGGTGTGGCAGCAGCGTATTTGCAAGTGCCTGCGTGTTATGTCTATACGGCAGGGGATGGCAGAAATGATATCCTGATGCTGGAACAATATCATGGCTTTGCAATGGTACAGGCAGAACAATATGTGCGGCAAGCGGCGGCGCATACGGTATCCTCAGTTGGTGAGGCATTGAAACAGGTTAGCAGGGAGGCATTTTGGTGAATACAAGTGCAGTAGGACCATTTCGCCGTTTGGCAGCTTATGCAATAGACTGGTATCTGGCCACCATGCTCTGTGGTGCACCGCTGATGCTGATCAATTCGATGCGCACCGGCTTAGCAGCAATGGACAGTTCGATCCCGCCTGGACGTGCCGGGTGGCTGTGGGGCGGGATCTCAATTTTGTGCGGCCTGTTCTATTATTGGCTAATCCCTTTGCTTTGGAATGGACAGACCCCCGGCAAGCGGCTGCTTCATTTGCGCATCGTGTGCAGAGAAACGCAACAGCCGGCCGGTGCGGCGGCGCTTGCGCTGCGGCAGATCGTCGGTATGATCCTGCTGGAGGGTGCAATCTGCTTCCCCAGTCAGCTCCTGCGTGAACTAATCGCTCGGGCGGCAGGGGAGGATGTGGCCAATATAGTTCGTATCGCAATGGTTGCGGTTACGATCCTTTCCGTCATGTTGGGATTATATACTCCGAATCGCCGTATGCTGCATGACAGGATATCCGGAACAATGGAAATTTGCGAAAAAACCACTTAAACATTTCAATACGGTATCAAAAATAACTGAAATAAGAAAAGTGCGGACGGAATCATAATAGATTCCGCCCGCACTTTCTGTTTCTCTTGAAATATTAGGACTGATCGGGTTCGTTTCCCTTACCAGCCGGCTCTTTGGATGCTGCGCCGCGCTGGGTCAGCAGCGTGGCAGCAATCTTTAGGCATTCAATATATTGTGGCACATTGGGATACTCTGCCGTCAGATGAGTCCATAGCTCCGCCGCTTCGTGTAGTAGCTGGCTGTCCCCGTGCGGCAGGCTGCCCAAATTATAAAGGATCATTGCCAAGGCATGTCTGTCATTCGACACGCCGGAATCCTTCGCAATAGAGCGCATCATACGAAGTCCTTCATGGAACCAGTAGCAGGCTCTGCTGTTGTTGTTCTCTATCTGGCTGATCACACCCATTTTCAGATAGCCGGCCGCTAAAGATCGCCAACGCCGGACACGGACAGGACCCGTCAGGATTGCACGGGACAATGCAAGGGTTTCTTTGCACATTCGATAATCATCAGGCTTCAGACCCTTCGGGATATCCTGTGGTCCGTCATGTTCAGCCAGTGCTATGACGGCGTTCTGTCTATCTTCTGCATACGATGATGCAG